>Ga0224511_10002121_pt1 | contig 12991 bp, 8 predicted proteins | sample SF_May12_sed_USG_2_FD_169988 | JGI IMG/M metagenome (GOLD analysis project Ga0224511, IMG submission 169988) | Sediment microbial communities from San Francisco Bay, California, United States - SF_May12_sed_USGS_8_1 | ecosystem: Environmental > Aquatic > Marine > Sediment | place: USA...
CAAAGTTAAAGGTTGACTGCCAAGGCAAACTTTTTTTATCAGACTCTGTGTGTCACAAAATATACTTGTGACAAAAAACAGTAGTGCATAGACTCCTTTGTGTTGGTGTTAGGCAAGCTGAAGAAGACACCCCTCTGAAAAACCTTTCATTAAAACCGAGTCTAATCAGGTATTTTCATGACATAAATTATTATAACATTTCTGACCCCAAACTAGGCCAATGGCCAGGTACTCAAAATTGATCGCTTTCTACCAGCTTACATGCACTGTATGTTATTCAACTGGAAATGAATTTTGCACATATCCAAAACAATTTAAATCTTTCGAAGACTGAACAGAACTATCCGCGCTCAGTTCGCATCCTGTTTTGCATATAGGCACCATTTATATACTCACATATCTGATAATATACCAAGTAGGAAAGATCCAATAAGAATGCCTGCCATAAACATCCCAGTGCTCAGTGTAGAAAGGTATGCTCTATCACAGACCAGATCAAACTGCCATAAAGACATCGGCACAAATTACAGTTGTGTACATACATAGGTTATGGTGAAAACACAAAGAGTCCACATTTTTTTACAAGAAATGTTTGCTACATTCTGACAAGAGCAGCCCTGGCCGGTTAGAATATAGGACTTGTGAATAGCGGGTCACGGGTTCAAATCCCAGCAGTGACAGGGAAAGAATGCAGCTTGTGAGTCCTGATAAAATCTTCCTGTTCACCAGACAGCAACCTCCAAAAAACCCCTCACAGGAACTACTGCTACCAACACCAGAAGTTGCCTCATGTGAGAGTTTGTTTATACACAGGTGTCTAGTTTTTTTTCCGAATATCTGGGACAGATTACAGAATATTTTCAGCTATATTATGCTTCAGCTGTCAGCTGGGAGATAACCAACTTGAATGTCAGTAACACTAGTTAGCATGACAAGGCTAGATATGCACACACCTGAGTAACAATAGTAGAGGAGAAATCTTTATTTGTATATTTAAAAACCTGGCAAAGCTCTGTGAGAGAGGTTCCATTATCGTTAGACTGTCCAGGTATGAAGCAGCCTTCTTTCAGCACTCTATTCACTGTAAAGTAATGGGGAATGATACAGTGAAGGCTACTGTATTGGTTGTGTTGTGCTCGAGGTTTGTTTGCATGGGTTTCGGTGGTTAAAATGATGGGCCAACCAGATTTGTAATCGGGGCATCACATGTATATCCGACCATTGAAGCAGTAGTAGCTTGATGGCTGCACTCACGTACAGGCTACAGCATGCCAGGTCTGGATTCAAAGCGCACAAAAGTCAGTAGCAGTCACAAGAAGGGCATCCGGCCACATCTTATAGCATAGGCATTGGTAATCGGGAAGCAAACTAAAGTGAAAATTGGAACAATGGAGATGAGATGCTATGAGATGATTCCTACCTGAGTAGTTCTGGCTGGAAATCACTGGCTTATTAATTCTTCTTGCAGAGTTATCAGTACCATTCACACAACTGAAAAGTTATACACGCTGATCAGTGACATAAAGAATGTCCATGCATTGATTCATATACTGTTCATATGATTAGTGACACATAGATAAAATATTATATTTTACTGTCAAAATAACTTTTCAAAGAACGGACTCGCAAAATTGAACTCAGAATTGTAATGTTTGCCTCAACGCAATCTATACGGCAAGATACAAGAAGTCTAAACTAGGGCCTCTTTATGCAGAATGAGCTGACTTTCAACTAGTTCGGAATTGGATGCTGCATGGATGAGTGCACCACCTATACCCCGGTTCAATTGATCTACATATTATGACCTCAATTAAAATTATGTTGACTTGGAAAAAATCTCTTGTATATATGATTGCAATTGGTTGTACCTGAATTCTGGAGTGTGCGTAATGAATACTGAAACCATGACCTGCATGGAGCAGAAAATAGATGGGAGGCATATGAGAAAATATATCCGTTTCTGATATCTCCCAAATGATCCAAGATGCAGCAGGATTTCATCAAAGTCAAGCTGTACTGTCATCTTTAGTAATGTTCACCTACCAAAAAATCTGAAAGTTATTTATAAATGTAGGGAACGTCCAAAAAGGCTACAATTTATGTCTGGATAGAAACCTTTGGGGTAATTTCTGTGTCCTAAAAGCAGTAATATCTGCCAATAGGAAGAAAAATCATGTGAGGCTGGAGAATACAACATATCATTAGGATAGCCCAATGGTTAGAGTGCTTGGTTCAAGGTCAAAAGATTTCGGATTCAAGTCCTAGCCATGCTGAGTCCCCACTGTGAGAATGAGCCCCTCACATAATTATACTAACTCCTATCGATCCAACTTAGAAAGTCCTTTAAATAGAATGACCAAGAAGTACCAGAGTAAAACAATACATAGAATGGTATATGTGTCAATGGTTCGGAAAAGTTAGTTCTGTGGTCGTTATAAAGCAAGACGTGTACTTACTTCTTAGACGAAAGGTTGAATATCCAAGCTTACTATGCTGGGTTACCCAACAGTCAGTGAGTGATCAGACTGTTTTTGCTGACCCATCCTCCTGACTATCTAAACACTGATGACAGCGCCTGGGCTTCAATATAAAGTACCTCGAACTCTACTGTATCTGTACATAAACTGCCTCAATATAAATCCCGGAGTTATAATTCGGTTTAACCAATTTCAAAGTTAAAGAAAATTTAATCGACCCCTGGGGTGTCATCCTAAGCCTATAAGAGATCACATAAACTGTGACTTCTTGGGAAAAATCATCAAATTAAATAAATATCTGTGACAAGTATTATAGTTTAAAAATTGGAGCAAAAGTGTGAAATCTTTATGATCTCAATGATAGATGCTGACCAGGACTGTCAAATGGACTCTGGTTAGCCAATTAATGTCTTTGATTTATGCGTTCTTCTCTTCAAACTTCTGGTCTTATTTAAGCTATCCAAGTAAAATAAAATTATCAAATCAAATCAAATCAATACTTGCCTGTTGTGTTTGACCGGTTCCTTTCAATGGGTTGGCAGACAATTCATCTACAAATTTTCTGTCATTCTTTGTATTGAAGCTAGGGATGCTTGACCCAAAGTCATCCCTAGAAATACAGGAGGGCCTGTCAAATATGTCTCTGTCTGCTTACATTATAAGCTAACCATATTTAGAGTTGGGCTTAAATCAACATCTGAACAAGCGCAAAGCAACTCTAGTTAGCAGGGTGATTCAGTCCAAAATCAACAGCAAAAAGCTATGATGGTAGTAACAGACAGTATGTTGAAAGACATGATGGGAATCTGTACCTAGCTGACTCTGTCTTTGTAGATAAGGAGGATTCTCTGCGGCATGTACTACCACTAATGTGGCAAAGCAGAATTCTGAGTGGCTGGTTCATGGTTTAAAGGAAATGCTGTAGGTGTTATGTAACCTTTGAATTGGCCCAGAGAGGTGGGAGAATAACTTCATGCGACTAAACCTGTACAGCTGTAATTAGGAACTACAACTGTCCATTAAATAGTCATTCATATTATGGCTATCCGGTACTCTGTCATGCATTTTAATACTCACCTGACAGGTAGATTCATTTAGACAGTGCAAATGTGGTGATTTGGGTAACAATATGACGCAACACATTATTTATATATGGGGCTTACCGCTATTTTACACATACATGTACATTCAGGGGGGGTATTAAAAGAATTGTTCTTTTAATAAAAGCCAGCTCTACGAGCTATTCACTACTTGATTGAAGCATTTGTTCGGTTGTTCCTCTCATAGTACATGCGCTTCAGTGTACCTGAGTGTAGTCATGCTGAAAACTTGGTGGAGTGGATTCCCAAGATTTGATTTGATTTGATTTGATTTGATTTGATTTGATTTGATTTGATTTGATTTGATAGCTTTATTTTACATGGATAGCTTAAATAAGATTAAATAAGTCTTTTTTACATTGAGGTCCATGAATCGAGGAAAGCATTGATCAAAAACAGAGTCCATTTGACAGTCCTGGTCAGCATTGAAAAAATCTATATCTTGGATATTGCGTAATTATGTAGCCGAGTCGTGAAATTATATAAAGTCTTTGCATTTAAAAGGTCTTGATTAAAAGTGTTCCAAAATCTAGGTGCTGCGACACTAAAAGCTAAATCTCCAGTCCGAGTGTCCTGTGAACTTCAAGAGAGTTTCTCATATTTGATCTCATTCTGTTAGCCGATGTTAAGGCGGATACAATCATGTTCATCAGATACAATGGTGCGTCTCCAGTAGCAGTCTTATAGGTCAGTATACACATATCAGATCGTCTCCGAGTTGCCAGACCAGTCTGGTGAAGTAAATCTGCAATATGATGAGATTTGGCACGAGAATTGAGTATATTATGAATACATCTTAAACCTCTATTTTGAATTTTTTGGAATGAATTTTGAGATTTGGAAGAACAAGATGACCAAATTGTGTCTGCATAATCCATTACTGATTGCACCAAAGATGTGAAAACTATTTTGGATTGTTTAGTGTCCAGAAAATTTCTAATTTGCCTAAAAAGGTATAGCCTGGAACTGGCTTTAGAGTGCACCTGTTTAATGTGTATTTTCCAAGGTAGGTTTTCATCAGAAACTACACCAAGATATTAAAATTTTTTTACTCTGTCTATTGTTTCAGCACCAATGTTTAAAGCAATATCAGAGAAACGTTTCCCTAGAGAGTTAGTACTGTAGACCATAAATTTAGTTGAGAATTGAACCTTGCGGAATACCAATGGTGGCCGGAGCTGGGGCAGACAACTGACCACCAATAAAAACCTGGTGAGTTCTATCGCTCAAATAACATTTAAACCAATCATGAGCAGTACAATTTATTCCATGAGCTCTAGGTTTTTCCAAGAGCAATGCGTGGTTTCTGGTATCAAAAGCTTTGGCAAGATCAAGGTACCGTTGTTGCTTTTCTGTTACCGATGTTGCGATAAATCTGGTGAGTAAACCGAGTTAAGGCTGTGATCGTTGAGTGTTTTGGTCGAAATCCGGATTGGCTGTCAGAAATTATTTTGTTTGAGTTGGGAAATGTGTATAGTTGATCACGGACAGCTTTTTCTAAAATTTTTGATAGCGCTGTAAGTACTGAAATTGGTCGGTAGTTTGATGGATGAGGACGATCACCTGATTTGTGAAGAGCAGTTATCTGTCCAATTTTGAAACCAGATGGGAAAGTCCCAGTTTCTAGCAATTGATTGAAAGTTTTGGTCAGAGGTCTGGCTATGACTGGTGATGCCGCTTTAAGCATACGGTTTGATATTTCGTTGACGCCAATTCCTTTCCGTGGGTTTAGAGTTTGCAGTTTAGATAATACAAAGCTTTCCTTCATTGGACTGAATTTAAACTCAAGCTGTGTGTTGTTTGCGAGAGGCACATTCATGTCAGAAAACTTTGAAGCTAAATTGGTAGCCACAGTTGAAAAATACTGGTTAAATGTTTCAGCAATCTGAATGGGTGTTGACGCAATAGTTCCAAGGGCAGTTTTGGTAGACGCAATGGGAGACTGGCTGCGAGTTGGGTAAAGCTTAGTTTGCCATAAACTCCTGAGATTTGATTTGTTTCCACTAATGATATCCTTGATATAATAAGATATGGTGACATGATGACACGGACAAAGCAGAAGGGGACTGGGACTGAGGACACGGATCGACTCTAGTGACCTCTAGTGAACCTCGCTCCCTGCTAGTTAAACAAGATGGCTTATGTTGGGTCTTTCCTTCTACGAAAAATCACTCAGTGATCTAGGTTGTTGGGGTTTCAATCAAAACAACGAGTCATATCTTTTCGGGGTGCCACACGCCAAGAGCTTCTTATGATATAAGCAATGGCAGAAGCAATTTTTGGTTCACAACCCGTGGAGAAAGAGATAGATACACCAGGGTAGTGAGAAGCTATGTACCCCATACCCGGTACCCTCGAAGCTATGTACCCTATACCCTCAAAACCAGGTACCCCGTACTCTCGAATTCATGCACCTTGTACCCCTGGCTCGAAACCAGTTACCCTGTACCCTCGAAACCATGCACTTCGACCAATAATTTGACACAAAAGTGGAATGACCCGTCAATGTTTAAAGATTAAGATTAAACCCTTGACTTTTCAGCATAAAAATTGTGTTTATTGTTTTCACTTTCAATACTCAGGTTGAGAGATGATGACATGGTATTCTATTGTAAAAAAAAGTTGGTGAAATTCTAAGTGATGAAAGTGGTGGAATTTACTCAATACAGTGTGCCTTAAATTGATTATTGAAAAGGAAAACACAAAAGTGGTTCTATAGTTTACCTCTCTGGTTGTTATAATGAAATCACAAGGCTATGGCCGGCCATGGGGAGGACAACTCCAAAGATACTCGAGTCGGCATCAGAATAGCCGCGGATCCTGAAGGTTTTTACTGCGCCATTAAAGCAGTTATTCGTCACTATTTGGAGTAATTATTAACTATTTGATTAACCTCTACACATCACCTAACTATCTACTGGGTTATTTTGTAATTTGGATGTCCGCGTCACTGTTCGAGGATATAATGTCATTGCGCACGCGCATTTTCAATTTGACGGAGTCTATTTCCGACCTGCTTCTGATAATTTTGGAGTCTGCTGCCTGAAAACGTTTGGAATTACGCGCCCGTTGACCTGTGTAAAAGCCAATTTAGATTCATAATAGACGCCACTTCAAGGTAAAATGTCCGAATTCCGTGGTCCAGTCGACTATATGTACGCATGCCTCGTACTGGATGCAGGATAATGTGACACCTTACACTGACTTACACTTACAAGTTACAGTTTGGCTTTGAGTTTGACTCGAGAGTCTGAGATTGTCATTGGATTGAGTATAAACTATCATGATCTTCAAATGTTGCTGGCCTAGTCTGGTCTAGTCTTACCCGGTCAGTCTGTATAGTGTGTTACTACTCTAGACCAGTAGATCAGATGTTAAGAATCTCGTGAGCTTCAAATATTGCTGGCCTAGTCTAGTTTTACTCGGTCGGTCTGTGTTACTACTACTACTACTAGTAGTAGTAGTACTACTACTAGTAGTACTACTACTACTAGTAGTACTACTACTACTACTACTACTATTACTACTACTACTACTACTACTAGACCAGTAGAGTAGTCGTAGAGTAGACTGTGACTTAGTCACTTACTCTTAGTTTTAGTAGATCAGAATCAGATGTTACACTTACAAGTTGCAGCGTTAGATATCTCGTGACATTAACTTTGCAAGTTGGTTGAAAATTAAAAAAACAGTGCGACGTCTGGCTGATTATTGTCTTCGCAGAGCAAACAATTACATTTTTCATACTTATCACATCAAGACGTGATGATCATTTCATCCGAGCCAAACAACCTACGGCTACACTGACTAACACTAGCAGTGGTGAGTAGAGTAGTCGAGTAGAGAAGTTGTCCTTGAAATTTGATGTAGTAGAACCCTAGGCTAGTCTGTCTATAGTCAATAGTGCGTTTAGTGTAGAGCTCGTGCATTGCGAAAGTTCTAGTAGTGCTACTGTTAGGTTGCCATTACCATGCATCTGGGACTCATTACTGTACTCAGTTTGTGTAAGTTTATGTCTTGATTTTTGTCTATCCTCTGGGTTTGAAGTTCATCCTTCATGTCATTCATTTTATTTTCAACTGCGAATACTAATAATGGTAATAGTAGTGGTCGTACTGGTGACTAAGCGAATGTACCATTTGAGACAGTAAATGCAACTGCTAAAAGTATATACTACTAAAGGTTCTGGAAAAATAGAATGGTGACTTGATGCTCGACTCGCTGAATCAATTTCGGCCGTTCAAAGGTGTAATTAAGTTGAGTTGTAAGTTAGTTCTACCCAAGGCTAGAGTGTGAGTTTTGCCATGCCTTCTAGACAAACGCGCAATTGCCTGGGTTCTACCCCTGGTTGCTAACGGTCGAGTCAATTGAGGTAGTGAAAATCTTTCCTGATCAATCCTCGCCATATTCATCCCTGGTTTCATACTGACAGATCATAGCAAATGCCTTGCTAGATTTTTTAGTCTGTGTCATTGAGTTTCTTTTATTCTATTCAAGCTGTTTGACTGGTCAGTTATGTCAGAACTCGCATAATCTATGCGCGGTATCAGATGTTTAGATTTTACTTGTTGTGAACACTACATGCTTTTGATTAAATGATTTGTGTTGAACTTTGATTGAACATATAACCGACTATGCAGTATGCACGGTTATTCCTCGCTGTGAAGCCACACTGAACATGTTCTTTTCCCCATTAACCGCTAGTTCTAGTAGCTTACTATTTGAATTGAGATATTTTGAATTCTAGTGTCGCTTTGTGTTTGATTCGCATTTCATCTTCCTTTTTAGGAATGGTATGCTGACCAGCTAAAGTCATGGGTCTATCACATCGACAACGAGAGGAGCTGTACGTACCATTGCTTCAATTTTATTCAATTGTTCTTCTAGCCGGTTGACTTAGGATTGAATATGTATTTTCTTTTGGAGAATGCCTACAACACAACAAGACCATTTCCCGACAATGTATAGAAAGTTTGGATTCTATTGAATATATTGAGTACTTGCAATGTTTGTGTTGTGTGGTGTGTCATTACGGACAGGTCATATAACCACCGCTAAGTAAGGCTACTATTTGTGATTGCAATTGGGACTATTTCATAAGGCTATTAAGCCTATCCAGTCTTGGTCTGTAATTATCTGCATACCTGCCGCAGTATTGTGTTTGTATCCTCTCACATACAGTCCTTCTCTGTTTTAGAAACAAGGCCGTTGCAGATTATCTAAAAACAAGTGGTTACCACAGTGCGCTCGCAGAATTTCAGAAAGAAGCGGAACTTGTAAGTAGTATCATTGCGGGTAATATTGGGTGCTAGGCCAGTTCAGGTGTTTAATATTGGCACAGTTATATCTGATCTCGATCTTCCTCGTTGAGAGATCAAGAGAGGTTTTTCTAATGCAGTTGGCTGGCCATGAGTCATTTGATGCAGACAGGGCAGGTTTTTTACCCACACAAAATGCGAGTTAAGCCAAGCTCATGGGACTGCGACCGAATGCTCATCTCGAGCACCATTATTGATCAGTCTGTGCTGTGCACACTCTATTGATTTCTGGCTTTGAGTCGGTCTGGTCTAACTTTTCACTCTTGATGTATGAAAGACAAGGTGATTACGGGCCCAGTACACTTAAATGGTACCCAATGTACCTTGATGAGTTGTGCAGTTATGTCACTGACCTAAAAATGGCTTCTTATGTCATTTCACTGATGACTCAGTCTGAATCTACAGTTTTATTCAGAGTATAATTTATAATCCACTCCGGCTGCTATTCATATTGATTATGACATGAAATAATACGATTTGTTCTAAAGAGAAATTAGTTCGTCTTTGACTACTAGATACCGTAATGAATCATTACATTTGTACGCTCATTTTATCTTCACAGAAGATCACTACTCATAGGATGATGTGAACAGGAAAATTTGAAGAGGTCTTCCTGTAAGCTGTCTTACCCGAGGTTTCATTAACCTCTTCTGCCTTTTTGTCTCACGCGACCAGAATAGAACACAGTTCAGGTCTATGTTGACCTAATATTTACAAATCATACTGATGAGCTCTTATTGCATTATTTTGTCTCTATAGGGTGATAGAATTGAAGATAAGTTTGCCGGATTACTCGAGAAAAAATGGACATCCGTTATCCGTCTTCAGAAAAAGGTAAATCATTGTTTTTTGAGTGCACTACATTGGCAGTCTACTACAAAATCCTTGATATCTGATCAGACCGTCTTGAACGTCCTTTTTTGACCAATGCATTTTCCTTATACCACATTTTTCTGTGGTGGACAAGGCTCTCTCCGAATAATGTTATTCACATAACCTCATAAACCCATCTGTCCCATTTGATTTCACTATAGTCGTAAAATTAATAACGGTGTGCGCGTGCCAGCGTAGTGGAATGCTTTCCATCGATGTCATATTGCCTGGTTATATTTGATTTTACCATCTGTTCGATAGGTTATGGACTTGGAGGCAAAGCTGGAGAAGGCGGAAAAAGAATTTGAGTCAGGGGCACCCACGCGAGATAAACGTGATCCGACAGAGTGGATACCGCGACCCCCCGAACGATACTCATTGTCCGGTCATCGAAGCCCAGTCACTAAAGTTATATTTCACCCTCTGTTCAGTATCTTTGCCAGTTGCAGCGAGGACGCCACCATTAAGGTGGGTACAGTTATCTATCAGCCTATATGTTGATCAGATTGGGTGTTTAGTAAAAGTATGAGTGAACGAGTCTTCACTGTTCTCTGGGCAGTGCCCTAGGCCTATATACGTATGATGTAAATTTGTTGTAAGTCGAGGCTAGAGGTACTCAACCTTCACTCGGTGCATTGTGTCTAGTGGACGTGCTTATCTTTGGTTACCACGTAATCCCGTTAAATTGTTTATATATGTGTACCATCTCCATGCAGTGATAATCTATGCCAGTACACGGCCATTTGGACCTAGGGTCAATGCGGGCTTTTTATCTTTACTGCAATGCGCGAGTTAAGTGCCCCATTTTCCAATTCATTAGATGAGAATACAAATTGCCCTGCTGCTAATTTTAAAAGCTATGATACTCACACTTCGCGAACCCGTAGTGATATTCAGTTTCGTTACATATTTTGTGAAAACATATGTAACCTTTCACTTACACTTTCACTTATGGCGATATTGGCAATTACAAGTTGTCTGATCTTGCTAATGCTCTTTCCTTTAGATATGGGATTATGAGACTGGTGATTATGAGAGAACCATGAAAGGGCATACTGATTCTGTACAGGATATAGCCTTTGACCACACTGGAAAATGGCTTGGTGAGTGCCGTATAGATCGTCAACTCCGTCGACTTTGTGATTTATGTCAGTTACTGGTGACAAACACGCTGGATATATAAAACGTTTTTCATGTTAGCGCATCTCGGATTGCATTTGATCAAATGAAAACCATTGCGCCAGGAACACTCTGTCCTGATCGTAGACATTTATTAGGACACAGATTGTATGTTGAAACACGCATATGGGAGTTTTCTGCTCATTGGAATACATTGCAAAAAAGACGACTCAATCCTAATTGGGTCAGAGGCAAAAGGTGTTGGGCTATTGCTTACGGATGACTGAACGCAATGGGGTTTATAAAAGTTAAGGCTAATCTAGAAAAGAAATTTAGATAACTAACTTGTGTCGACCTTCAAGTGTGGCAAAACTCATTTAGCATCCCCATATACTGGGTTACTACATTTAGTAAGGTCATAGTGTAGTCAGAGTTGTACCCTCATCAATAAGCCATGCCGATTGATGAAGAAATATGAAATCATAAGTAATGCACACTAACTATCGATCTTAAAATACCCCATTGTGTAAAAACCCGGAAAATGGAAAAACCAGTCCAAGCCATTGAAATTTCATTAATTGGCTGGTGGCTATCAGTGCGTTCTTTATTTTTTTATGCTGCAGATGGTGAAATTAATGTTCACTTCAGAATAAAGCACAGATACCTACAAAATGACCCACCTTTATAAAGCTTACATATTACATTATCCCGTATTTTACAGCATCCTGCTCCGCTGATATGAGCGTCAAGCTATGGGACTTCCAGTCATACGAGTGCACCAAGACGATGCAGGGCCACGATCACAATGTCTCCTCTGTGCAGTTCACTCCCAATGGTGACTTCCTGGTCACAGCGAGTCGCGATAAATCCATCAAAATGTGGGAGATTTCCACAGGGTAAGCCATCGTTTGTCAGCGCTAGCTAAGAACTGCACCAGCGACAGTAAAACAAGGCCATGCGGGCAACAGGATTTAAGACCCACGGTTTAATCACTGTTACCGAGGCATGTGATGATATCCCCACTCTGCATTCATCATAATACTAGGTCATCAGTCATCATCTCCAACTACACAAAAATAAAACAAAAAAAGAGAACGCGGTTACATGTTGACTGATATGCCATACGTCTTGAACTCAGTTAAATTCAGTGCAATGTTTACTCTCTATGGAGATTCTCCTAAGCAACACTGACCTTATGTCTGAATTCGTTCACAAAGGCTGAACCTCACTTAATATCCGTTGATTCAACTCATTTTTGTCATAATCACTGGGCAAATGCAAAAAACCACTATAAGTTCAATAACTGATCAACTAGCTAACCTTCGGCCGCACTAGATTTTGCTCTCATTTCTTTGTTCTTTGGCTGTGTAATACTGCTGGGTATATACTGCTGGGTATATACTGCAATGCACTATTTCCATGCGGTTGTTACCCTAGCTGACAATGATGTCGGTCCAGTCACATTGGTAGCAGTTGCGGCTTTATGGCTAAAATGTGTGACTCGTCTATAGCGAGTCGTGGGTTCAGACCCCAAGAAAAATGAATGATGGCGGTAAGGGCATTCTGCTGTGGAGTTCGAACAAACTCTTTCCGTTGATCAGGGTGTAAACTTCATGACCTCACCCTGGGAATAATAATGTGGGGCATAAACAGACAAACACAAAAAACAGTAAATCAATGCCCTCATTATCACTCAACTATAGATTATCACTCGGTGACCAATGACCGACCGGTTTTTTCTTCTTTTCAGTTATTGCACGAGAACATTTACCGGTCATCGAGAGTGGGTGAGGTCTGTCAAGGTACATCCCGATGGAACTCTCTTAGCCAGCTGCTCCAATGATCAGGTAAGAAGAGGTTTATTAGCTTACTATATATTGAGCTCGGGGCATCTCGTGAACTGTTGCTATGCTCGTGTCACCTCCCTCGATAATACTAAAAGTGACAATGAGTCCAACAAACTGATAATACACAGGTCCAACTCCCTGCGGGTGTCAATCATATTTTTAAGGAGTTTCTACTCTGACTACTACTGATTGCGCTGTGATATTGAATTTGTCAAAAACATTGTGATGGATTTTTGCAGACGGTGCGTGTCTGGATC
>Ga0224511_10002122_pt1 | contig 12990 bp, 10 predicted proteins | sample SF_May12_sed_USG_2_FD_169988 | JGI IMG/M metagenome (GOLD analysis project Ga0224511, IMG submission 169988) | Sediment microbial communities from San Francisco Bay, California, United States - SF_May12_sed_USGS_8_1 | ecosystem: Environmental > Aquatic > Marine > Sediment | place: USA...
ATGATATTATTCTACATTAGAAACTCCTATATTTTGCGTCCAAAATTACCAAAAAACTCCTATATTTCTTGCAAAAATAATCCTATATTCCTCCTATATTTTGGGAAAGACCTGGTTGACAGCCTGTGTTCAGTTTACTCTGTTATTTTTGTCATTGTGCAGATATAGCATTCCGCATTTCGGGTGGGGATGCTCGTTACGGGCGTGTGGAGTTCACATATGAAGGGGAGTGGCACACGATCTGCAGCAACACATGGGGAGAGGAGGAAGCCAGCGTCATGTGTCGTCAGCTCGGCTACATCACTGGCGACACCTACAGCGGGGACTATAGTGTAGTTCCCTCTGGGCGCGCCTACACCGTCAACTTCAGGTGAGGGGTGTTATTTTATCATATTTTACCTCACTTAATACAGTAATATTGTCCTGCTTTGTTATATGTATCAGCTTCGCGATGTCTTTTGCTGTATCTTCTGTTATTCTTATAACACCCACAGCATTGGTCATTATTTACACCAAGTATAGACCGGGTGAATGGCACTCAACAATTTTTTTAACGATGCATATACATGTTGAACAACACCATTTTGTACAGTGTGAAATTGGTTTTTATATAATTTACCTTTCACTGTACAGTACATTGTTCTCTGACAACTTTATTTCACTCAAAATATTGTTTGGCATAGTATACGAAATAGAGAATTTCACTTAAGGCACCATTGCATTATACTGACTAGCCAGGCAGCCCCATCAGTGTAATAAAATTATCTGTCTGTCTGTAGGTGTACAGGATCGGAGGCGAACCTGACGTCGTGTATTTTGTTTATTCTCCCTCAATGTGCATATATATAGCAAGGGATCTGTAACCTTATGCAAATGCATTGAAAGCTAAGGTTACCCTTTTGAGTCCTTTTGCAACAGCAAGGACTCGTGTCATTTTGTTAATTCTCCCTCATTGTGCATGTATATATAGAGCAAACAATCTGTGAACCTTTTGCAATTGCATAGGTTTATATCACTTTGTTGATTTAATTCTCTTTGCATTGTAGCAAAGGTCCTTTAAATCTTTTTTCAGCAACAATGACATCTTTGGAGCTTCTTTTGCAACAATTACAGCGTTAGTTTCTTTGCCACTTTATGCTAATGCTGGTGATCATGTCGGAACTAATTTATTAGACATGTAGACCTACATTTTTGTTTGTGGAGCTCACCTTAATGCTGTAATAATGCAAAAATGCAAGATCATGCTCAGGAGGTATTCACATGATACACAGCTTTCAACTTCTTATCTTTTGCATTAGATGCAAGGTTTGTTTGAGACCTTTTGCAGCCAGACATCCCCCTTTATTTACTCTCAACTATTTCAACACCTTTTGCAATTATGACAAGGGCTCTAGTACATTGTCATAGCAAGGGTTAGCTTAGTAATTGCTTCCCTTTTGCAATTGTAACAAGGGCTTTTAAGACCTTTTTTGTTGCAGCAAGGAGATAATTTTTAATCAAAACTATTTTTACTCCTTTTGCGATTATGACTCAGGCTTTATTACCTTTTTGATAGCAAGGGTAAGCTTAGCAATTGCTTCTCTTGTGGAATTGTAGCAAAGGCCTCTTATACCTATAGCAGCAAAAGATAAATTATTTAATTTATGCATCAAGGCGTTATTTACTCTTAACTACATATACACCCTTTGCAATTATGAAAAGGGCTTTGGTACCTATTTCATAGCAAGGGTTAGCTTAGTAAGTAATTGCTTCTCTTTTGCAATCGAAGCACAGGCCATTTAGACCTTTTTTCTGCAGCAATTAATAATTTATTTTTGCTTTACATTTTTATATACCTTTTTGCCATTATGACAATGGCTTATGACCTTGTTCACAGGACAGGTTAACTTAGTTATTGCTTCTTTTTTGCAATTGAAGCAAGGGCTTATTAGACCTCTTGCAGCAGCAAGGAGATAATTTATTTACTTAAAATATTGTTACACCTTTAACAATTAGGACCAGGGGAATTTACCTTGTTCCACTCAAGGGTTAACTTTCAGACTCTTGCAATTGGAGCAAGAACGTTTTAGACCTTTTGCTGCAGCAAGGAGATCATTATTTCCTCTAAATTATACACCTTAATATGTAGTTATGACAAGGGCTTTAGCACCTGTTTGACAGCAATTGTAAGCTTAGTAATTGCTTCTGTTTTGCAACTGTAGCAAGGGCTTTTTCGAACTTTCGCTGCCGCAAGAAAATAAATTTATTCACTCTAAACTTATTATATTCCTTTTGCATTTTTTTTGACAAGGGCTTTGATACCTTGTTCATTTCAAGATTTCACTTTCCAGTTTCTTCTCTTTTGCTATTTTAGCAAGTGCCTTTCAGACCTGTTGCAGCAGCCAGGAGATAATATCATGACTTAACATTAATTGTACACTTTTTGCAATTGTGACAAGAATATAAGTAGTATGTGCATAACAAGGGTTTACAGTGCAATTGCACTATAGCAACATCTTCTCAGAGTCTGAGACATCTGCTATATGATCACTTTAACTTTTGCTTGAAGCCGTATTCTCTGTCCCAGTAAAAAGAATTTCCATACACTTTTTGCAATTATCACAAGGGCTTGTTATTTTGTCCTATATTTGTCATAGTATGTTTGACTCTGTGTAACATATACATGTTTCTAGTCAGTTTGACACTTACATGTATTACATAATAAATCGTCTAGTTGAGTTTTCAACTACACATTTTCAACCAACATGGGTTTTGTTATCATGTGCCATAAATGAACTTCAGTGAGGGAAAGGCGCAAATATAAAATTATCCGTCTGTCTGTAGGTGTACAGGGTCGGAGGCAAACCTGACGTCATGCGCCCATGAAGGTATCCAGGAGTCGATGTTCTGTCAAGACCACAAGCAGGACGAGGGTGTCTTCTGCTACACCAGCGGTCAGTACCAACATACTGTGAAATCCCATTTAATTTCGTGGGCACTAAATTTCTTGATTTGACGACGATGGACATGTTATGAACAATTATGAAATTTTCTTTTAAAAAAAAGACACAAACTGTTTGTTTATCAATGCTATATAAAACTAGTGATTACATCACTGGTGCACAAATAAAATTTGAGTGTAAATATTTACACATATGTCACACTAACAAATCTTTCTGAAATATAATTTAATAATTTAATAATTTAATCATATTTCTCCCTCTGCAGTGAAACTGTCGGGGTCCTCAGGGTACAACAGTGGTAACGGTACTGTGTTGTACTACCTCAACGGTTCATGGTCTCTCGTGTGCAGTGACGGTTTCGATGACCTATCGGCGCGCAGGGTCTGTCAGGAGCTGGGCTTCTATGATGGACGCTCCATCTGTTGCTCCGCATTTGGAGAAGTCTCAGTAATACTTTGTTGCTTTTATGATCAAACATTTGTTTCTGTTTGAGGTAGATGGTAAAATGGTATAGTTAAACAATATCTTGTTCTCACTCAAAAGGACACATTTTCAATACCCAATAGAGAAACTTCTTTTTTTCAAATGAGTACTTTTAACTGCTGCAGTATACTCACAGCTAAAACACAGTATTGGTTTTGAAAGTAGTCTCACTTGCTCAAAAAGGTAAAGATTTAGATTTTTTAGTGATAATAACAAAGCTTAGTGTATCCCAATCATAAATCAAGTTTAGTTTTTCTTGTACATGCACACATATTTTTTTTATCCATCATTTTCATCCTATGGTATTACAAAAGTTACAGACACTACATTGGGTGTATAACATGCATGAAAATGAAACAGAAACTTAAAAACTTAATGTTTTTTCACTGTAACATCAAGCACAGTATTTAAAGTAAAAAAAACTTCACTGGGAGAGGTAAACATTTAAACAAACAAAAAAAAAATTTGAGAAGCAGATATCAGAGAGATTAAGTATGAACTTTTTTTTGGTTAGCATTCATAAAAGACCCAAAAGAAGGTTATTTTAAGGCATTTATCTTACACTTAGAACATTAGGCTTAAACAAACAAAATTATCAATACAGACCAAAATAATCACACATGTTTATGAAAGGTAGAATTAAACAACATGCACTTGGTTATAGACTCGACGAAAATATAACATTTCAGTGCTGAATTACATAAATCATGACAAAATCCAATACAAAAACAATTCAAAATGAAAACACCAACTAAAATATCATATCCAATGATTGTTGATTTGTTAAATTTAAGTGCAAACATTAATAATTTTAGCAAGAATTTGTCCAAACTGCATGTTAAAATAATGAATATGTGAGCAGAATATTTAAGTTTAAAACAGAACACTGCTAGGAAACTTTAAAATATTAATGTAGATGATTGTAACATTTAATCAGAACCACTGAAACAAGTTATGAAGGATACTGCCTACTCTTAGAGTGACATTAAAGAGATTGCTCATTTAGTTACAGACACTACATAAATGTCAAGAGGGATAAACATTTGGATTTTCCCCCTCAAACTAGCCAAATTCTTACACTATAGTTTATATATCACTTCAAATAAAAATGTTTGTATTTCAATATCAGCTTTAAGCTTTTACATAATTATCACTTTTCCTTAATCTGAAATGACCCATTTCTGACAATTTCTAGGGTTTGTACAGTTCACATTCTTAGATTACTTGTAATGGTTCCTGTGCACAATCTTCTCTCTCAGGCCAGATGCAAACTTTGCCTGACATTCTAATGTATTTCAATTGGATTTCTGTGTTAAAGATGTCCATTACTTCTGCTAAACAAAAGATAGTTTATTGCATAGGCTATGTAGTGTCTGTAACCATAAGACTTTAAGAACAATCTATTCTTTATATTATATCATGTATGGGTAATTGTACATGTGCATTGTTTTGGGTAGTTTCTCATATTTACGGGAGTAGGATTCGTTCCTTTATTATAGTTGAATAGTGCAATGTAAACAATAATGGTCGCAATATACAGACATATTATCATTAAAGTCATTGCTGCTATTTATTATGCATGAGTGTTTGTTTATAATAAAAAAGCAAATAAATAAGCTTACTGCAGTTGAGATTTTATCAAGTTGATCACGAGTCTTGTCACGGACATAAATCATGGAAAATTTAAATACAATCTTTAGGCATTCAAATCAAGAATGATCTTACAGTGGCTAGGTGATACTACAGCAGTATGAGGGTGACACCCCCTCCCCCCTTGTGTACTGCGTACCGCCCTATTTTAGCCTTGCGTACTGCGAACTGCCATTTTTTGGCCTCGCATACTGCGTACCATTCAACAACAAAAACAACCACTTTTGGCGTTCCATTTACATAAAGAAGATAAAATGACAGTATGTTGCATGCACATGTACAATCATTCTTGAAAACGTTAGCTTTGATGTGTTTGCTTGTTAGATTTCCTAGTTTTCGGCCTCCCACAATCAATGTTTAAGTTAAAACAAGCTGAACTTAGCAAACAAAGGTGCGAGCAAAGCAAGCGTGCGAAAAATTTAGAGTTATTAGACTTTGAATGTCAATTTTATTGTGTTTCATGATAAAAATTTGACCTTTTTAAAGTAAAAATGATGTCTGAGTATGATATAACGGGATTTTTGCAAACTGCGTACTGACCCTTTGCGTACTGCGTACAGTCTTAACAAAAAGTAACTAAGAAACAAAGATATTTATAAATGTACATAGCAGTATCATAACAATCGCTGACTAGTACTAACATAAATTGAACAAAGGGAGAGAAATACCATAACCTAAATATGACATACAGTATGAGTAATTCTATCTTGCTAATTATGAACAGCATGTTATAATTTTTAGACATTTTGAAGGGGGTCATAAATTTACTTAATAGTTTTCATTATTTTCTTGATGAAATTAGCTAGTTTAAGCAAAGTTAATCTTTTGTCAGATGTAAACAGTTTGTTGAAATTAATCATATTTGGCCTTCTATAAGTAGCAGGGATGTATTAACTACGATCAACAGAAAAAGTAGGACATTTAAAAATACAATAAAATTCATCTCCTAATTTTTGACTATCAGTACAAATCTCAAACACTCTTAAGTTTCTCTGCAAATGTAAAAAACGTCCCTTTTCAATAGGAAGATTATGACTAAAACAGTGAAAAACTACTGTTAAGCTTTCTGAGTATTCAGGGTGTCCACTCACATAAAAAAACATTAAAATATTTGCAAAATCCATTTATTATAATGATAACTCTATTTTTGGAGACCATCTTGGATGTCATCTTGAATTTCTCAAAACGCTCAAGGGTGCCAAGCTAGCACCCACTGAAATCTTAAAGAGCAATGTTTCCCCTTTAAGAAAACACCAAAACATTTATTATACACTTCCATGCCACGTCAGATTGAAAAATTACATTAAATATCTTTCAGACTAGTAATAGTGAGAGAAAGAACAGTGACATTTTTCTTCCATTTTATACATTTCTGTGTAGTGTCTGCAACTTTTTCTAAGCAGTAATTTTCGGTGATGTTTATCTGTAGCACTACGAATTTTGGCAAACATATCTATCATATGGATACACATTAGCCAAAGAAGGTTTATACTTTTAAAATGAGAACCAGAGAAACTATTGCAACATAAACTTTTAATGGTTACAAAATTTTGATTTTCAATATTTATCAAAGACAAATTTTTCATGCTAAAACCTGAGCTAGGGCTGAAACATAAATGTTATTTTTACTTACCTTAATCAATAACTGAGTGATTAATGTCAATTAAAGTTTGATAAGCTGTTGTTTTGTGCCAGGTATTAGAATATAACAATAAGTATATGTTTAATTTTTAAAGTTAAGGCAAAACCTCTGCTGATAGTATTTTACTTGTAAAATCCATACTTTTTGACCGATTTCGATAATTGAAGCAGCAAAACTTACAGGACAGAAGTCTTTACACAACTGTACCAAGTTTCTCTGCCATTGATATAACATAATAAAAAATCATAATCAGCACCAATTCCGTGTTTTAGCCGTCAGCTTTTATTTCAAACAGAGACTACAATCACTATTAAAAGTCGGTAATAAAAAATGGAACTAGATGCTTCATCTGTATAGGTTTGACATCTCTCTCCTTTTACACTTTGTAAAAAATGAGATGGATTAGATCTGCAATGAGAAATCCAGAGGGATAAAATCATTAATATTAATTCGGTTAGATTTTTTTCACATTTTAATTCTAGTAATAGTAAAGGAATAAGAACTAAAGACAGTAATAACCTCTACCTATAAACTGTGTTCAGCTGTATGGTGTGGACAAGAAGGCCAGTAACTATAGCCTGCAGTGCAGCGATGATGACGCCCCAATCGACAGCTGCCTTGTTCAAGTAGAGTCCAGCAACACCGGGTATGCGTCCGTCGTCTGCTTCCGTGAACACCACCCCATTGAAGATGGTGAGTCTGCATGGCTGAGAGGCAGTGTGGATGCCGACTGTTCTCTTTTCAATCAGACATTTAAAGTACCAAATGAAGGAACTTTTTTGTGTCATTATTAATGAAAATATGTCTGTACCCGGACAGTTCTTCGAGGGCTTGGTGCAAAACTATTGTAACTTGTTATATAAAATAAGGTAGTTACAATAGTTTTACACCAAGCCCTCCGTTTACCATATGATTATGATACAAAATAATCTTAAGGAACGTTATGTTTGTTACGTTAAAATCCTTTTGCCATCTTTTGTTGTTTTGTGATTTGTGCATTGATGAACTGTCTTTTTAGTAAATAAAAGATTCAATTATTCTTTAAATATATAATCAATTGATTGACCAATGCAAATGTATTAAAGTTTACCTGACCATGTTAACATTACAGACGTGTACCAGTTCCATGTTAACATTACAGACGTGTACCAGTTCCATGTTAACATTACAGACGTGTACCAGCTTTATGTTAACATTACAGATATTACCGGTTCCATGTTAACATTACAGACATGTACCGGTTCCATGTTAACATTACAGATGTGTACCAGTTCCAGGTTAACATTACAGATGTGTACCAGCTTTATGTTAACATTACAGACGTTTACTGGTTCCATGTTAACATTACAGATGTGTACCAGTTACATGTTAACATTACAGATGTGTACCGGTTCCATGTTAACATTACAGATGTGTACCGGTTCCACCTAGAGTCTGAGGGCCAGGGCCAGGTAAAGGTGCTGCACTACGGCGTGCTGGGACGCGTCTGCAGCAAGGACTGGGACGACAACGACGCCACGGTCGTGTGCCGCGGCGAGGGCTACCAGAATGGCCTCGCCTACCAGCACTCGGAGGACAACGTGCTGCAGGAGGCTCGAGGCCCGTACTGGCTCGGAGGATTCCAGTGCACAGGGAATGAGACGTCGCTTCTCGACTGCCCACACCTCAACAGGACGTCCCTCGACAACTGCACCAACTATGATATCGCCTCTGTACTCTGCTACAATGAATCTGGTATGATTAGACAGATATCAGACAGACCGACATTTTATTGGTTTCATATACAAAAGAATATAGATCTAGTTGAATTATCAATAACATTAATTGAGGACAAGTGTTCATTCAAATAAAGAACTATACATATACAAAATATAAAGGCTCAATAAAGGTGCAGTCACACTACAGCGTATGATTGAACGTATGAGTAGCGTATGAAAATTTCGGGAAAAAACTACTTATACGCACAACTTTTGGGTGTTTAACACGAGCTATCGATGACGGTCCGTCATGGTAGCGTATTAGAAACGTATGCATAACTTATGAGAGCGTGTGAGTAACGTATGCATAACGTATGCGAGCGTATAAGTAACGTATGCATAACTTATGCGAGCGTATGATTAACGTATGCATAACGTTCGCAAGCGTATTGAGTAAAGTGTGCATAACATGTGGAAACTAATGACTATGAATAGCACCGACTTTCCACTGTGGACTGTCCCAGTACCTTCATTTTCAAGCTAGACTCCGAGTTGTCAAGATGCATGCAAAATGTCTTAGGCCAATTCTCCTCCTTTCCCTTCTCCTTTGTCTTCCATTTCATTTAATATAATAAAGTGTCAAATTAATTAAATCAAAATGGTGTTGGAGAAAAACTTCTGTCTACAACTGACGGAAATAGAGAAAAAAGGACCCTTTATATATTTTGAGCTAACTGGCCACTGTTTGTACCAATGTATGAGTAACGTACCTCTAGCGTATGTCTTGCGTATTCAGCGTATGCCTAGCGTATCCAGCGTATGCCTAGCGTATGATGAGCGTATGAGTAACATATTATCTATACGCTTGCATACGCTGAAAATTTTTGAACATGTCCAAAAAATTATTTTAGCCTCTGCGTATTACAACGTACACCAACGTATGCCAGCGTGTGAGGAACGTACACGACGTATGCCTAGCGTACCCCTAACGTATATCTGCGTATACGAGTCTATGATCATAAGCTGGCATACGCTAAAGTCATACGCTGTAGTGTGACTGCACTTTAAACAAAATGGACACAGTTGAAGTTATCAGCATCCTGTGTTTAAGCTCACATTTAATGTGAATGTCAAGTAATGAAAGTATGCGTCTGTAAGTGATATAATTTGATGCTATGGAGATAGTATTGCTATATTCATTCTTTTCAGGTACATGCCTGAAGTTTTAAATGCATTAATAAACTTAATGCACTTAAATAAGGAATTACTACATTATTCTACACAGTCCTTTTCCTCTTGGTTTGCACCAGACTGTTGGCAAAATCTGACTTTGTGTGTCTTGTGCAGGCATTAACTACCGACTGGCAAACGGAGGCGACCATTTTGGTCGTGTGGAGATGCAGGTTCAGGGAGAGTGGGGGACGGTTTGCGACCAGTACTGGGACCGACGGGAGGCGGCCGTGCTGTGCCGACAACTCAACTTCACAGACGGGGAGGCCGTGGGGCGGGCGCACTTCGGGGAGGGTAAGGGGCACATATGGATCAGCCACCTCAAGTGTCGGGGAACAGAGGACAGGCTGCACCAGTGTCCTCACCGCGGCTTCGCCAACGAGATCTCCATCGACTGGTGGTTTCCATTGCCATGTGAGACACACGCTGATGATGCAGGCGTCTTCTGCTACAAGTCAGGCAAGTGTTGAATAAAATTTTAATAATGTAAATAAATTCAACATCATTCTGATATTAGGCTTATTAGTTAACTTTTTTCACAATTTCTAATTGCTTGATGTGTTAATCATGTGGCATTGGGTAAAATGAATCTGCTGTTATTGGCTTAAAACAAAATTATATATTGCTCTTATACTGGGTTACCTCAATATTATTCTTGCTCGCTAAGACGTCATTGTCTGATTTGTTTTAAACATTGAAAATATAAGTCACACATAATTGGTGTTTTTTATTTCATTATTGACAAACAAATTGTCTCATAAATAGTTACCATTTTGTTAGGATTTTTTATGATCAAATTCAAGAAAAACTATAGAACTCATGAAAATGTGGCTTTACTCCAGATAATCTTCCTATAAACATCCAACTTCTCAAATCGGTGCACTCTCGATTCACGCGGTCAATCTCTGTAGCAACTCCCAGCCAGGAGGGTGAAGGTGTCATCTGTGTATTTTGCCCGCAGATCTTTGCTTCATATATTTTTCCTTTACTAACTTTTATAAGTCATATAAATTTAAATAGCTTGCCATGCTAATGTGTGAAGCCATACATGATTTTCGTTTCTTTGCTACTCAAAACTGCTAGTCAAAATTTGACTTCTTTATAATTATTTAAATTGGGGTTTAAATAAATAATTATTGTTTAAGGTCACTTTGGTGACAATTTTTCACACTCTGAAGGTACAACATATTTATATAACAGTTTCAAGGTACCTTCGAAGGTTTCTCTGCAAAAAAAAGTCATCCAATTTTTAGGAAAGTTGGCATATATGCAGTTTAACGTCTTCTCTTAACACGTTTTTGACGTAATGACGTCTCATTTTAGTTGAGAGCATACCTTAAACTACAAAATCGGACATCTTTTATCTCTTCTCAAGAAACCTTTTCAGGTACCTTTATAGGTATTCCACCAGTTGTTTTGACCTACATGTTCATTGCAAAGACAAGAAAATTATCTTTATTATATTGTGATGCAAAGTGTTATGGTGCAGTCACACTAAAGCTAATGAATGTATGTATTGTGTGTAAAAATTTAAGAATTTCAGAACCATTATACATACAATGTTCAAATGTTTTAATATAAGTAAGGCAGTATGTTAAGCATACCTTGTGTACATTCCAATATGTAGACCCGAGCTATAAACGGCAGTCTATTACAAATGTATGAATAGCGTATTTACAGCGTTCATATAAGTATGAGTAACATTATTATTATTACCTTTAGTGTCACTCTAGTGTATTTAGCATCTATCATGGGTATCCAGCGTATGCCGTGCGTATCATTAGGGTATGCATATCAATTACTACACACTCATATACATTGTACAATTTTGAACTTGTTAAAAAACCATTTTACCTCTGAGTATAAAACATTATGTTCACGGACATACGTCAGCATATTTAAAATGTACACAACGTATGCTTAATGTATCCCTAACAGATATTAGTGTATGCGAGCATATGAGAGTATATGCTTACCTACGTTGATGACATATGCTGTAGTGTGACAGCACTTTTATGATGTGGTATATGCATTTCTTATTAAAATAAACACTTAAAATTTTATTGCATTAAACTATTATTATGATTTTATTCATGAACTTATTATTTTTGAAGTATTGATTCTTATTACATTATTTTGAATTCTGTATTTGCACATAATTTGTTTGAAGTAAACATCAAACATAAATTTAACAACATCTCTTTTGCATCTTGCATTATAGTTCATTAACTTCATGATTGATTTACTATTTATAATTGCCATCCATGCATTAAAATGTTGAAGTTATCTTTGAAATATTATTTTAAATGATGATATTTTATCCCACTGTATCGGAGCATCTTTAGCATAGCATATTAAACAGCCAATGTTAAGTTTTAAACCCGATCCAGTTTCAATAATTTTTGTCAAAAGTAATGGTTTGCTTTATTTTTATCTTTCGCTGGCCTTTAAAATAATTGGTATGACATAAGTAAAAGCCTCAATGTACTTCTCTTCTATATTCAAACAGCTGTCCTGTTGTACACATGATAGTTATTCTCCCATTACCAAATGATTATCTTCTCCTTTGTCTTCCTATACCTACGAACAATTGTTATCTTTGAATGCTTCTATTTTCAAAATGAGTGTTTTCCTCTTGTCTTGAAATACTGGGTAATTGTTTTCCTCATGTCTTGAAATAATGGGTATTATCTGATTTATTTGACCTTGCACTGACCTTTCCTCATTAATCTTCGGCCGTGTTCGTTGTCTATAAACAGTTATGAATACAGCTGTCATACAATATGGGCAGGTTTATTTAATGCGTTGTTCATTTGATAAATTAATGGAAAAGTGGCTCAGTGGTTAAAGTTTCGTGCTGTGAATCATGATATCATGGGTTCGAATCCGGCTGAAACTGTATATGTTTTATTATTTTTTTGTTTTCACGTATTCTTATTAAATCATATTTTTGTCGTTTTTTTTTGCATATTTTCCATGTTTTTACTTATTTAAAATTACTACAATGCACGTACATCTTACATCATATATAAAAATATTGAAGAGGTAAAATTATACTGCAGACATATCACTTTAACACCCAGTCATTCTACCTCGCTTGCAGAGAAACTCGTGCATGTTTCGCGCATTTTTCATTTATTTCGACTTTAAAAAAGATGTTCCCTAACGGGGGATTGAACCCGAATCAGACACATCGCAGTCAAACACCTATACCACTGCGATACTTAACCGGAATATAGCTTAATTGATATGAACAGTATTTATTAATGACAAAAGGTACACCTCTGCTGTATAACAAGGTGAAACTTACGAAGATTAACGGATTATTCATGAAGATAGGTCAGTG
>Ga0224511_10002123_pt1 | contig 12989 bp, 7 predicted proteins | sample SF_May12_sed_USG_2_FD_169988 | JGI IMG/M metagenome (GOLD analysis project Ga0224511, IMG submission 169988) | Sediment microbial communities from San Francisco Bay, California, United States - SF_May12_sed_USGS_8_1 | ecosystem: Environmental > Aquatic > Marine > Sediment | place: USA...
CAACAAAAAATAACCGTCTGTGTTGCATTAAAACAGCTGTGCTCCAGATGCCCATCAATTGAAAAAAATGACGAAAAAATATAATTAACGGTAAATACTTGTTAAGTTATGTTCAGTGGAGAAATCTATTATTACTGACACCTTAATTCAAGTGAGAAAGTTGACAAAATCGTTGGTAAAACATCGTTTTCCTTTGCACAATCTACTGCGTTACCAACGCAGTAGCCGTTTTGTACAGTGAAACTATGAAGGTTTTAACCGTTATTTTGATTTCTAACAACTTTCATATATATTTGAAGAGATAGTTTGAAATATTTGATTTTCTAGTATATTCTGGTAGTCAGCTGTTTTAATAGCATGTTCTTTATGAAAATCTCCCTATCAATCAAATAAGAAATCAGCATTGTTTTCTAGAATGCTGTTTGGTTTATTCACATGATTATATGAGAATTTACAGTTCATCGTCAACCTCGTTAAAATTGAAACGGTAATGGAGTCTAAAAATGATTAATTACTAGAAAGCTTTACCACATTAGCTAACAACAGCAACTAAATCACTATAGAAACGATAACAGAAAGACTCTGCTGAGCCATCCATAAACAATTTACAATAATAACCACTTATTTAAATGGGATTCAATCCAATTGTATTGCATTGTACTTTTCCTTACTATACACGTTTTGAAAAACAATTGGCAAGACAACATATCCTTTTCACATCCGTCTTGCAACAATTCAATTGCCGGATGTACAACTATTTATTTTAGACGGAACCTTTTAGGGGCAATGTGCGTTGTATTGTCGGATGCGTCTTCACATAAGTTTCTTCACACAAGTGGAGGTTATGTTTAAAATCAATATATTTTGATCAAATCAATTCTCAAAGTGAACACATGTCGCTTATTGATAAAACATAGCAATTTGAAATATTTGCTGAGTACCATTTTGTGATATTTTATAAGTGTATTCAAAATATACAGTGAATATAAGTCTAGAGCCAACTTACAGTGCACTGAAATAATGTACAACTATATATTCTGTTGATGGTGTAAAACACTAATATATATTGTACCGCACATAAGTAGGTTGTATTATACTTATTATAACCCGAGAGGAATTTTCAATATAAAATAGTTAATACAAATCAGTTGTAAGCCATCCTTGAACTATTGCACATAGAGGGAGAGCGGCAGGGAGGAAAGAGGGAACGGGACAAGACAGAGAGAAATGAAATATTTGGTCTACATAAACATGAGACAAGTATACTAACCCATAAATACAAGTTTAAAATGGTTTTACATTTAACTCGTCAGTGTACGATCCTGTCAATAATTATAATCATGTAAAAGACACAAAAATAAGTGTATGCATTTAAAGAACTAATGTCAAACAATGCACATAAAGCGAGATATTTGTTTCTGAAATATTTAATCGCTTCTCAATGACATACAAATTATTCCGGATTATGATATACCTACTTTTTAGTACGGGAATTCTTGCATATTAGCCATACCTTCACCAGTAGTGAAACAAAGACAACAGTTAAGCATTTTATACCACATTTAAAAGCCCGATTCTGAAAATTCAGTACAACAGAAGGCATACAAACAATGCCTTAAAACAAGTATTAACAATATCAGTCAGTCAACATTTTATTCGGAACATATCGTGTATATCGTTTACATATTTTACAATATGTTTCAGTGTTCTGTTATTATTCATTATGTTTGACGGTAAAATACCATTTTCAATTTATATATTTACCAAATAGTTGATAAAAAGATCGTTCACTTTCGCTTTAAAGGGGATATTTATTTATGAATATGAATATGTACACTAATAGTCACCTTTTGTTCAACAAAAATCAAGAAATTATGTTGAACTTCATAAATGTAAAGTATTGAAACAAAACTTGGTTATTATTTCTTTCTCGCAGAAAAATCACAGTATTTATACATTGACCGGAACATCAAACTCAGACGTCTTTAAGTAATTCACCTCTGAAGATGCATTTTGTTCAGCGAAGCTGTCTAAAAGTGATTTTGACCTAGATTTGCAGAAGCCACAAGACCAATGGAATGCTGCACCAAAACATAAATATTCAGCGGGAAAATTGAAAACTTTATTGGTCGATATTTCGTAGCGCAATAAAAAAAAGGCTGTGCAATAAATAGTGTTATGAGTTATGTCCTTCCAATCTGCACCATTAGAAAGATCTATTTGAAATAATTAAGAAGGGCAAAACTGCATTTTTTATGTTTAAGTATGAAACTTAACATTAAACGCGATAGTTATAAACCGCCCATTGTTAAAATGCCACAAAAAGTTCACATAACAACAAGAAATTAATCTAATAAATAAACGATCTGGCCTAAAATATGTTGGAATCTTGCGGGTTTTACGGATGATTTTGAAGGGACCAAATGAATACGCGTACTAATTTATTTTCAGTAAATGAAATATTTTTTTATGAAAACTTTGCTTTTTTTGACAAATTAATATGTATTTATAAGAAACTCAGTTGTATTTCCCTTTTATTTAAAAAAAATGATAACTGTTTGGATAATTCTTTTTATTGTGGTTACATAGAGGATTATTTTTTGTGTAGTTGTTAAGCGGCCACACATTTCTGCCCCATCTTGAAGACAGTCAGCTGGTGGTTTAGATTTAACAGATTTAACCATGCTAAGAATCATAAATGGTCGATTTCATCAAGGTCAAATGACCTTGAATAAATAAATAAACTAATAAATAAAATAATAATAAATAAACAAGCGTGCTAACTTCTTAAATACTGTAAAACTTCGAAAATAAGCGCATATCAAAATGTCAGCGCATACGGCATATAGGCGCATGTTTTTCTTACCAGAAAATAGCATTATTTTATAAGCGCACATTTACCAAGTACCGTATAAGCGCATAATTTTATCATTGTTACATGAATATTTAAAAAATAGGAGTAATAATATTTGCCATTTTTATACACCCATTTTTTTGTTAATAATTGTATGTCTCATTATAAGCGCATATCGAAAATAGATGCCTATGTACCCGAAAGTATAAGCGCATATGGAAAATAAGCGCATATGTCAGCCACTAATTTTATTATAAGCATGTGCACTTATTTTCAAAATGTTACAGTATACCTCATACCTTTATGTTGTTGGGTTTCAATTTAAAGATCTTGCAAATAAAGTTAATACAGTTTCCATTTAAAGATCTTGCAAATAAAGTTAATACATATCTTATTCTGTGTGTGTTTTATGAGCTCGCTTAAGCGGGGAGAGATAAGTTGACCTCAGGTTGTTATGAAAAACCCCATTTCACAACTTCCAGAGTCGAATCGAGTGGGGTCTATGCATCTCTTGACTTTAGGTGGTGAGGTGGTTTCACCTCTGGTGTTTATTGGTACCTTTCAACTTCATGTAAACTTGTACGAACTGGATTAGAAAAAACCAAAATGTCCTTTACAAACTCCGCTGATTGTCTTTTTAAAGACATTTCTTGTTACATTTGTTTTGGTATAGATTAATTAAAAACTATATTACTAGGGAAACTGTCAGAACGTAGATAACAGTTCTGTATGAGTACGATTCATAGTATGATTTTTTCAATTTGTATTAAATAACATCTTTTTGATACATGTTGCAGCACCACCAGTTCTTATCGATGGCGACCTTAAAGTGGCCGCGCGACTCGGAAACGTAACTTCGTTCTCACAGAAAATCTACTCCGTGTCTCTCGTGAACGTAACTCTGGAGCGCCAAGCGACTGCCTCAATGATCCCCCGTATTCACTTGAATAGGTCCGCCACTCGTGTGGCGCTGAAAGTCTTTGATTCAGTTGTAGAGGCGAGCGGCGTCACTGTGGTCGTATCGTTTACTTTAAGTTCCCAAGAACAATTTGGTGAATACCAACTTATCGTTTCAAACAATGTCATGCCGGCTGCCAGACGCACTGTTGAATTTGTCCCAGAAGGTACTCTCTCTTTTTACACATACCGTAATTGCACTCACGTAAGGGTCATTAGTCGTTTGGTAAACTGTATAAACATGTATTGTCAGAATCATGATCAAGTATTTACTTATAGTCTACGTATTTCAGATGTACCCAGCCCACCTGTTCTTGTTGAAATCCACAACATCGGTCCTCATTCAGTGACGATATCATGGTCGGAAGGTTTCCATGGGGGCTCTGATCAAACCGTTTACTATGAAATCAGCTCAGACAACACGACATGGATGATCTTCCCGATGGGCACGATTGGAATTTCTGAAACAAAAACGATCCGAAATGCAGCAGTAAACAACCTTATGGGGACAACCATTTATTATATCCGCTTATATTCAACAAACAGTCATGGCAGGAGCGAGATGACTGAGCACCTTTACAACCACAGGTACTCGACTGTTTTAATTGGTACGTCGTACTTACGTTTTCAACTCCAAAGCATGTGTTTACATATCTAAAAGTAACATGCAGTGGCATTACTAAACAAAATTAGTCATCAATAGTGGCATTACTAAACAAAATTAGTCATCAATAAGTGGCTTCATAAATAATTATACCAGCGTATGGTTTGATTATTTCTTGTCTCTAAGACATATCACATATTACAGATTTATGGTTTCTACTTATGAGTATTGAGTTCTTATTTTGAGCAGTATTTCAGTCACACTCACAATTTTTTATTTCGCCTTATAGTATTTGTGAATACTCTAACATAACTGAACGTCAGTAAATTAACTGTAACCATTACTGAAGTAAAACACTATGTTTAAAGCAGCTGTCCTCCAGATTATACTAGAAAATCATGAATTGTGCAAATATGCTAAAATATCTCTTCCAATACATGTAATAGTTGATTTAAATCAATATATCGCTTAAAACCTACATATGTTCACTGTTTTGCTTAGAAAACAGACATTTTGCTGTTCTGCAATAGGGATATACCTTCTTTAAACAGTACGGTATTGCTTAATCCGGGTTATACCAAGTACCACGTGACTTTTATCAAAACCACAACAGTTTTCAAGGTTAGGGTTGCCTAACTCATTACCGACTTTATACTTTTGTAAAACTACAATGTTTGACACCATTTTTTAATATGGCCAAGGAATTTTCTGATATGACACTATACATGCGTAAAAAGAAAGGGTCATAATCTATAACATTTGCAAGTTTAAAGAACACAATAGATGGGAACATCTAGCGCCCGCCCTCGCTAGGATTTGGGATACTTTGACCTGACTGAACTAGATACGAACTGCGCAAGTGCGGAAACAGCAATTGTTGTAACACGTGACTTTGTTAAATAAATTTTTCTTTCTATATTTAACGGCTACTGCGTTAGTAACGCAGTAGCTTCTGCAAAGAAAAAAGATGTTTTACCGACGATTCTGTCAACTTTCTCAGTAATAATGGATTAGTCCACTGAGCAAAACAAGACCAGTATTTACCGATAATTTTAATATATTTTTCTTTTTTTACGATTTAAGCATCTGGAGGACAGCCGCTTTAAACAGTCAACACTCGTTTTATGTTTGAAATTGTAGATAAAGGAAATGGCCCGTGTGCAAATGGGGCAAAAAGCCCAATCAGAATTACTATGTTTAAAGTGTGTTATTTCTAACGTGCCTCAATGTAAGGAATTATTCCTATTTTGGTGTGGTTCATGAAGATTGAACGTGCACGAAAGAGCTGGCAAATCCATAAATCGCTTGTCTGGGTTAACTTATTGCTTTTCTTTTGTAAACTCAATTTTTTAGAGAACATTAATAAAACTATTTAGCTACCGTCAACATTCAACAGCGTTGAATGTTTAAAATGTACAAATAAAGTGACATTGTTTTTATTGGAACTTTACTAGTAAAGTAAACATCGACGTCATTATCGCGCGACAGAGCTGTGTGAGTCATGCATAATGAACGTCAATTTTTCGTTCAGACAAAAAGCGAATGTAAAATTTTCATTTGATCTGCATTTATGTAAATACAAGTAAACATAAATAATAAACATTACAGTGGTAAGCAACATCGTGTATTCTACTGTTATATAGAACTGTTGTGTTCTGATGTGTATGATGATTTATACTACAACAATTTAAAATACCGACTTTGTATTCATCGGCTTGTCAAAGCATCCGATCACACATATCTTCGTGTTACTTAAAAATGACATTATAAGTAGTTTGTCATCGTGTTCACTAGGTGTTTATGGATAAATTATGTCCGTCTCATTATTTAATGCGTCCCTTTTATCTTGATTGCAGTATTTTGTTTGAACGGCAAATTATTTGTAAAGGAAAATGATCTTAAATAGTTGTTAGAAGTTTATGTATGTTTACATTATTGTCGTTAAATGTAAATCTCCATTGACTTAACCTGTTTAATGAGCAAAATATTGTGTAATCATCACCAAACCATTGTATATCTTTTACTTGAATTTATGTTACATACGTGTGTATTGTGTTGAGTTTTTTTTTGCAAAAACGTCGCGGGTATTTTGATGAAAACTCTACAAAAGTAAATTAAACTGTGTTACTCATAAGTAAAAATGGCTAAGTACTGGGTGTTTTAGCAAGGTTAACTGTCAAAAAAGACACTAAATTATATCACGTATTGCATAATATCTGATTAAAAACGTGCCACTTATATTTTTGTTCAATTTTCATTTCGCCCTTAACATAAGTCCAGATGTATCGAAGTTACTTAAAATACGTTATAAATTAAAGCCAATTGCTTTGTATTACCAAGTTAAACGGTTGCGGTTTAGAAATAAGTATAAGTGTTATAATAATAAGGGCGGTAAGTCCTAAACTGCGTTCCTTGGTTTATATGGTAATCTCTTTAATAAGTTTACTGCATGGTCGCCTGATGTCACTTAGAGAAATGTCACATTAATTATACAGAACAAATTAACATCTTATGGTATGAGTGATGGTGTCTACTAACACCTTTCTTGCAAAACACATGCTATCATACTAAACAAACATTGTTACCCTCCAGCAGAAGTCCCAGGAAACTCCTTACCGGCTATTGTTGGAGGATCAGTTGCCGGCGTGGCCGCAGCAGCGGTTGCAGCGCTTGCTGTTGTGATTGTCCTCCGCAGAAAGCATCGCTTGAGCAAAAGTGAGATTGTTTAGACTAATATATAAAAATAATGTGGAATAATCAAGCACATATTCTAATTTTATTGGGCTTGGTCATAGCCCGCCCAAACAAGAACTAAATCTAAATCTACAAAACAGTCAACATGTTTTCGATTTTATTGTTTGTACTTTTTATGGAATAATACCGCGTTGCAGCTAACACAGTATGTGTGAATTGACCTCTTTTTTGAATCCAAAGGGGACGTAAACAAATAAAATCTAAATTTGCGGCCACACTTAATCAACTAGTTTTGTACTAAACAATATTTAGATACGTATGGTAGTTTCTTATATTTAAGTAGATTTTACTGCTTAACTATGGTTTAAAACTAGAATGTTAACCATTCAGGTCAGGGATACAGACATAACATCTTTAATGGACACGGAAGTATAATTACCAAAGAAACATGTATAGTTTTTCTTTTTTCATTGAGATCCAGTGTGGGCTTTTCAAGATTGACAAGGCTTTTATATTCTCTGTTTGTTTACTGTTTTGCTAGTTTGTGCTGGTGTGTGTTGTTCTTGTTTTGCTCCAAGATTTGTTGTCATGAACTATTGTCATTCCTTTTTACAATTCTTATGCGTCTAATAAGCATGCACTTACTATAATGCAAAGTTGTTGATCACTTATAAAGGTATCAACACAAAGACACCTTAAGCTGTTTTTCGTTATTATTTGAGATATAATAAAACTATATTTTGGCATGCAATTTTATATACCGTCATACCATTATGTCTTTGTGGCTTTTATAATAATACCAGTTCTTCTGTTGGACTAGACTTCCTTAGACCGGATGATTTAATGTAATAAATATGTGCGAGAAAACGTGTTCTCGAATAATTTAACCCTTTTTTGGCTCGTATTTATTGTTTATGGTCGACATTGCATTGTAATGCTGAAATGCGTTCTTTAAAACAGACAAGATGATATTTTGCATACTGTTTATTGGTACTTTTCGTACCGCTTACGACATAACAATATTTTAATAATCCGAGTACTGGAACTCTCTAAACTATAATCTATGCGCCATTACAAAAATATCTGCGAACGTTTTTTGTCTCGTAACCCTTCACAAAATACAAATTCTAATAAATATCTTACTACATAATGTCAAGTATTGTAGTTCTTACAAAACCGACTGAAATCTTTATAGTTTTGTTGTTTTGTTTGTTTGTGTTTTAGTGAGATCGCATAGGTCAAACTTTCTTGCATATTATGATATAAATGAAACTTATGCAACAGTTTGAGATATCATATCTTGAGTTTCTGTTTTACTTTTAACAAGAATAACAAATTCGTTTTATCTCTGTTACAGGTAAAGCAAACGGAGACAAAAACAGTCTAACAAAAGGACAGTAAGTACAGTTAATTATTTTAATCGTTTGGAATTTAAGCATTTCATAAGTACATTATACTATACAATTTCCGTGTGTTCATTATAAGAAGCATTTCTCATAAGAATGTAAAATCGGATAAGAATGGGAAATATTATGTTAAGTAAATGGATATCTATGTACGATGTTGCTCTACCACACAAAATAAATATAAATTGAAGAGATATTCTCAAAAGTCAAAAGAGAATGTCTCAAACAAAGCTTAGAGGGTCAAGTTACTGGGCACACTGACACAATAACTCGAACAAAAAATATGCATATTACGTAACCGACACAACAAGGAAATTACTAGACAAAAGGCAATACCCACTGAGCTATTTACTAAAGTAAATTGGTTCATCTCCAGAACAATCCGAGCATGGCATTATTATTCCCACAAAAACAAACTAGCAATGAAAAACAACGACAAAAACGCACAGATAAAACAAGAACTTATAAGAGCATTGTTTTGATTTTAATTATAAAAAGGTCTCCTCCTCCTGTTGATCCTCCGCCTTTGGTGGGGGTTGTACATGATTGTAATGTGTCTATATCGTAAAGCAAGTTAATGTATGTTTTTTTTCCAATACTCGTACATGTTAAGAAATGTGACTTTGGAGGGGTACAAGGGTAAAAACCACTAATAAAGTCTTCATTAGCTGTACCTAGACGATAACTCGACGATTGTTTAATACTATAACTTGATCCTGTCAGCTTTGTCTGCAATATTTCTAGTTACACTGTGAACCAAAAACACAACATTTTGTGAGCGGTTCACGTTGTTATTCGTTAGTAGGGGCGTCATCTTTTTCACTCAAAGACTTGGAACCACATGTATAAGAAATCTTTCACTAGATTTGGACTTAACGCGTTAGAAACAATTCTTGGGGTGGTCCGCGCCCAATATTGTTTAAAGTTTGGAATCATTGGTAGATTTCAGGTCAGAAAATAACAAAATTAATCTTCGTGACTAAAACCACAAAGCCGAAAACTTTATGTAATGATAGTTAACAACTTCATCTCCAAAACCGCTTGTTTCAGTTTGAAAATGCTACATAATAAATATTTTAAGATAACACTAAAGCAAAACTGCCTCGTTTCGGTCGGTTGGATTAGTAAAGTCACGAGGTATGCAAATATGTAGAAAATACAATAAATTAGTATGTCTAAAACCACAAGGTGTGTACAAACATTTATTGTATAGGTTATCTGGTGAAAATTTTCCAGTGTTATCCTTAGAGTTTTAAAACTTAGACTATCCTCAACTGATTCCTTATGTAAAGACATTCCACCGTAATATTTTCAAACAAATTTAAAATGGCTAGGCTTGATTCGATAACTAGGACAAAGGGGTCTCTGCGCCACCTTTTTATGTTAAATATATACTTTTATACAGCGATATAAATGCTTACGATTTTACAACGAACTTTTGATAATGTAGGTACATTTAGATTCCGACATGAACATGTTTGTCATTTTAATAGCTAACATATTTTTTTAAAACAAAACAACTATAAGTACACGGTCAAGTAAGGATGCAACACCTTTACCTTTTAATTTAAAGTCGTGTTGTACGTGCGTGCGTGCGTGCGTGCGTGCGGACGTACATATGCGGCCGTATACGTATCCGTTTTACCTATTCTCAATTGATATTATAACAGAATAACTTGACATGTGACCGGTGAAAAATGATTAAAATGTTAAAATCCTATCATGTTGTGGCGCGTAACAATACCATCTATAATGACGTTATACCATATGTAATATATATCCTATAATAAACAAAATGTCTACAAAAAATAGAATATTGAAGGCGTTTTTTTCCTGAACTATTATTATTATTATTTGTTTGTAGCCAACTTTCAGCCATTTCTAGGCAGTCATCAAGCACAGATGATGATGCACACGGTAAGATATTGATAGTTTAAACTGCAAAAATAACATTTGTAAATAACTATCTACTTAAATATGTTTGTTGTAGGACTTGTATTTGGAAAACGCGCATCGCGGAATTTTCACACACCCATCCGTTTGTGAGCATTTATACTGAATGTACGCATTGTAAATAGAAATCAATCTTGAAGTACACGTTTTGTGTATGCTATAAGTACTGCATTTAAACGATCGCCCAATAAAACAACATATCACTATTTCATCGACTCAACATCTCTACTTTTGATTGTAGTTGAAACAGAAAATGCGGCCTACGAAAGCTTTGAAGGGGCACATGCCGTGCTTGCGAAGCCAACGAAGAAGAAGCTGGCACAAACGGCGACAAGTGGAGAATTTTATTCGAAACCAGAAAAAAAGAAGATCGCATCAAATGCTGCTGATGTATATTCAAGTGTAGAAAAGTCCAAGGGCAAAGGTTTTAGTGCTTTTTACGATGTATAGTCTATAATTTTGCGTTATTTTAATATAGTTCCAATAGAATAAGACCTTAAACGCATTGAATTTATCTGTTCGTATCTTTGCTGCTACCGTTGAATTAAGTTATCTGGTGACTACAATACTGCTATAGGCGAAATACGATGTTTCTTGTATTTATTACGTGTAAACCATTGCAATCCAATTGTTTAAATTACATGTTTACTTTCAGCGAAAAAAGGCAAGGGCAAATTGGCGAAACGGGCAGCTTCAGAAGGTCTGGCCTGTTTTCATTTTGGCCAATGTTCCGTTAATATCCATTATCAAGACAGTTATAATTATAATTTGTTCCGGTTAATATCATATGAAGATATAACAAATAATACCATCGTATGATCTTTGTGTGCAATCCACTACCTTTCAAAATTTTGTTTGGCCATTTTTAAATTAAAGTTCTCGTGTGAACTCGAAAATTATTATCTTTTTATACATGTACATGTACATTAGATGTTGAAATTAACAACCAAATTTCTGATAAAAGATTGTGCATGTTTTCTTCGGGATGTAAATTATTGTATTTAGCCTTGTTTTAAAGTACCTTAAGTCTTTATAGTATCTTAGAAGTCTAGTTTATAAACAGATGCTTCTGACTAAAACACGTGTTTGTTGTCTTTGCAGATATCTACGAAAATGCCCCAACTAAACAAACCGTACGCCCTACGCCTCAACCAAAGGTACATAGTACTACACTTTACGCAATAATTCAATCAATTAAACTGATGAAAGGGAAACATGTTGTTATAAGAAGGCCCAAACCATTGTCAACAAACAGTACTGTAGTTAAATCCATTTGCATTAGAGAAACAAGTTATAAAAGGGATAGCAACATATATATGCATTGGTTTTCAACCTGTCTTATATTGAAAATGTACAAGTATACAATAATTGCTTCAAAATCGTTTACCGGTCACGCGTAAAGGTAACTTGTTCATGTTTTAATTTGTCGTAAATGAAGTGTCACAATGAAATACGCGAGATCCAGCAGATGTTTGACAGGCGCCTTTAAACTGTTTGCTGATAACTATATGACTGTGGGTGGACAGGGTGTGTAAATGTAGAATTGACGTTATAAACCAAAACTTTACAAAGAACAAGCAAGTGAACGAATCGTCTACATTTGACCTTCAAAACTGTATTAAAACGTGTATCGGCGTTTCCCCTTTTCCAAGAAAATGCATTTAAAAACATCCTTCAGTCTGTACGATTAAATGGGCAGTTATGTCACATAACACACGCTGTAAAAAGCTTAAATCTATTCGACCAGTATTACATGTGCGGCTACATACGTACGGTTTATGAATAGTTATTGCAAGCTCTTCCCGATTCAGCAATGTTTACCGGTACATTACTACATAATATATAGGGTATCGGTTTATTTTAGATTATTTATCTTATATGCTAGATGACAATTTCATCGTGAACTTTGCAGTACAAACTATTGTTGGCATCAAGCCAAGCTATAGTTTAATTAAATTAAATGTAAAAAGAACCATTGGACCGGATAACGTCTTGGGAATATCTACTTCCACCCTTAACTGTTTTACAGCTAATAAACAATCACAGTTGTTAAAGAAGATCAATTAGTATGTTGACAAAATAATAGTAAGATATTTAAGCACAAAATATGTGCATCGTAAAATTTTAGTTTTACAGAAGCAAAGTATTTACCGGTAGACAAACCTGTTTAATTTGTTTTTAAAGATCAACATTAGCCAATATACACATTTTAGTATTAGACAATTACATTAGCTTCATATCGAATGCTAGTTGTGATAGTTGACATGTAGTCTGGACAATGATAACAATTAGATAATGAACAATTGTTAAAACCTGTGTTGTTAGCGACTGGTGAACCAAGACGGCCTGGTGTACGCTGACCTGGACTTCCCAGTGCGACCTGGGCCTTCGAGCATGGCCATCCATGGCCAGGAGGATATGACAACCTACGCCTGTGTTGATCTAACGAAGAAAGCTGACCCGCTTCCTGAGGATTTTGATGAAGAGAAAAAATAAACAGGCGTTTAAGTATTAGCTCACC
>Ga0224511_10002124_pt1 | contig 12988 bp, 8 predicted proteins | sample SF_May12_sed_USG_2_FD_169988 | JGI IMG/M metagenome (GOLD analysis project Ga0224511, IMG submission 169988) | Sediment microbial communities from San Francisco Bay, California, United States - SF_May12_sed_USGS_8_1 | ecosystem: Environmental > Aquatic > Marine > Sediment | place: USA...
TATCACTTAATTCAATAAGATTGACAAGGTCACATCACGTCAACGACAATCATACAAGACATCTGCGTTCTAGTTTATTCACCTCTTAAAATGATGAATTACACGTTGTTTTGATCGCATCCGAGTTTTCTAATGGCAACCATATGTACTATTGACATTCTTAAGCATCAGATGTCATTGCGAAGTATTTCTAGCGATAATCATCTGCTTCATGCCACATTTATTTCTTAGAGGAAGTCGTACGTCATACATGCATGATATCAGGCACAATTAAAATAATACGTTAATTCATACTATGATCTATTGTAAATGGTTTATAACGTTTCATGATCCTTTTCTGGGATGAAGCCAGACCCAATGCATAGATCCATAGCTGGCTATAATCCAGTTAATCTGTTTATATTAACAACGGATTACAATAAGAACTTTACCACAAGCTAGTTGCTAACACGGGGCACATGGCAATGGTTGTAGTTAAATCTATTGTTATTTAAATTATTACTTAATGTAATGGATCTAGCAATAGCCAAGTTGGTTAGAGCATCAGTCTGTCAGGTTTTGGGCCGTTCTGTTACCGCCGACAAAATTCCACCCCTTTCTGTACATTTCTTTTGTTCGTTTGATAAGTTTTATTACAAACAGGAATTACACTGTTTGTATTCACTAGGTCAGAGTGTCACCTGACAATCATAACTTAATCCATTGCAGTAAAATTTACCATGGATTGTTATAAATGATCATGATTGACAGTTAGGGAACTGTCCCTTTCGACATCATTCTTGCTGTCAGATATCTATCATGCTGAAGTCATATTCTATATAGCTATGTTCACAAGCCAAGAACTAGGCTAAGAATATCAAGCGCTGAAAGGCGTAGCAAATTACAATTATTGGGCTTGAGAGGTTTTCCCACTGACAACACATTGTAAACGTATCGTAAACAAGGAAGTTGTCCGAATTATAAGCAGTGTTTACGATGATTTTTACGTGTATTTTACATTTATTTGACAAAAATTGTAATTTAGAGTTACGTGATAGCATATTACTTTTTTAAAGCAGGTTGTACGGACATACCACTACATATAACACTATGTTTGCGATAACGAAAACGTTTGTGAAGTGTTGGTTATTGTTAATCGTTTATGCAGTTATCAAAGCGGATAATGAAATACTTCCTGGAAGCATTGGTCTGTGCAACGTATATGTGGTAAGCTTTTATAAAGTGTATGTGACATTATGATAACATATGTCATTGTCTGATCCTGATCTGTTAACAACAACATTATTTTTAACATGTACACGTACTTTGTTGCTCATCTATCTGTCTGTGTGTGTTACATAGAGATTAGTTTTTATGTAGATTTCTAATGTGAATATAACCTTGCAGTTCGAACGTTTTTGTCTGTCAATTAAGCAGACACAAGCTAATTATTGCCTTCCTTTCAAATAAATAATAGACGAGATAACATAGAAATTGGTGTTTAATTGACATCATTAGTCCCTTTTAAAAGCGAAGACCTCGATGTCGTTATATAAATTAGGCAAAACTAGATATATGAAGATATATCACAGAGATATCTTAAATTGTACAAAACTTTGTTTTAATTGTTAAATGAATGATTGCATTACATGATGACGTAATCTATCTAAAACGGTAGGCGTTGTAAAACAATAGCTAAATATGCCACGGTGTAATGAGAAGTACTATTACGTACAAAGTAATTATCAAAATGCTTGTGTATGATTTTTTGTGCATGCTTAAATTGCAGGAAAGTAAATAAATAAATAAATAAATAAATAAATATATAAATATATAAATAAATAAAAAAATAATGCATGTACGAGTACGTGTTGGATGTAAGTATAATAATAATACACATAGAGTTTTGAACAGATTGTAACAGACTCTTGTACATACATACATATACATAGGACTCTAATCCGTCGATGTACGATCATGTACATAATTAAAACCAATCATGTATATTTTATGACGTATTTACAAACATTTCGGTGTTACGTCCTTACTTAATTCTGTTAGACGATAAAATATCATTTTTATTTCATAGATTTAAGTAATAGTTGATAAAAAGATCATACACCCACCCTTTAACGACAAATGTTACTGAGTATACCGGTACACGTAGTGATGTTGAATCGCTGTTTATTCTTGGCATCGCTGCATGTGGTACATTGTAAACCGTGCTTTATCGCAAAGCTAACTAACAATGTCAGTTGTTTTACCAGGAAAGCTATGATAATCAGGTATCTAACAGGTATCCCACAGTTGTATTGTTGAAGTCTGACTAGATGTCTTTGTTATCTTTCAGGAAGCATGCATTGCATAGCTTTATTCTGGGAAACAGAAGACAATGCATTTGGGATTATCCATTACACCCTAAATATCTAAACTGGCAACGCCGGAACACACATTACAAGCATGGTATAAGAATGTAATGCGTTGATTACGTGCTTCGTTGGTTGTTTACCTGTTTTACAAAATGTATTTTCTTCACATTGATATCTTGTGATGAGAAAGGTGTTTTTTTCTTCAGGTTACTGTTTATATTTACGAGGCAAACATATGAATAGTTTCATATATAATAGAGGACTGTGTTTGTTTCATGTATTGTATTTTTTTAAATGTTCTAGTGCGTAATGTAATAATGAACAAAAATGCTGTTCTAGTTTCTGTTACAACAAATTGCGACAATTTTATTGAAGTACATTTATACACACAGGTAGATTTGAATATAATAGAAGTGCTGGACCAACTAAAAAATACCGAGTAGCTATTTCCATGATTTTTTCAGCATTCGAGAACGTTAGACATTATTGTATGTGTTGTGCCACCATGTGCTAGTTTAAATGATGTTTACTTGTGTTCTTAAATGTTTCCGTAATTGTGTCACTAATGGATGTGATCACAAGATACAATTAATCTGAGAAATACGAGAACGTCCTAAGGAAGCAAAGTCTGCATGGGGAAAATAGCAGCAACGGTTTTATTGAAGCTGTTCACCAAAGGTTATTGAAATATACCACAGCACTGATCCCCATTAGCGCTTGAGCTTAACTATATTTTCAAATGTTACGAATACAATCCATGATAAAACAGAACCTGCATGTGCATAATATTGGCTACAGCTCTTTAACATGATGCCAAACAGAACTTCTTTTGTATGTGTGCAACACTGGAAACATTTCACCCTTGTTGCTCTCACAGTGTGTCTGTTGTTGTGTGTTTGAAAGCGTTCACGCAGAAATGTACATTCGGTTTCCAGAGTTGTAAGACGATGCCGTTTGTTCTAGGCTGAAACTCAACATTTCTAGTAGAAATGATTTTAATAAATATATAATATAATAAAAATACAAAAATACAAAATAAACCCAGTTTAATTTAAATATATGTTACCTTTTGTCGTTCTGCGTGTTTCGTGCTGTTCTAAATGTTTGTTACTGTACGGGCCATTTTGTCAACTTGTTAAAACTTGACCTGTCTACATCGTTTGCAGCAAGACAAAAACATGTGCAGAGTATACATGTATATGGTACATAAATGTTGAGTTGGTTTACAGGGATTTGCAGATTTTATCACAACCCTTTGTCCACCTACCTATGGAATACTTAAGGAACGAAACATGTATTTATTAGCACTAGAAGTAAGTTCTTTCATTTTCCCTCTATTTTCAGAACGAGGCTGGTGATTCCGAACAGCTTTCTTTGCAGCCATATAATGGCACAGGTAATTCAATTGCTTTTGAATTTTGATTTCCCTTTTTCTCTGACTAATTTCAATATGACGAGCTATCATAATTCTTCAATTATATATGTGTGAACATTTCATGTGAGTTTAATGTCACAAATGTATATTGAGAAAACACATTCCCTAATGGTAGTAAAACTCCAAAAAATGTTTTGGCAACGTTCATTCAATGTCAACCGGTATTTTATAAATGAAGAAGACAATGGTATATTTTACCCATGTTACCAAAGTATGTAAAACAGCCGAATAACATTTTGACACCGCCACTTGCGACAACTCCAAGTATATAAATGCGTTTCTTTATTGAAACAGACAATTATTCTCTGCAGATTTTGTTTTTAATTTATTCTATTCTGATTATTTCCGTATAATAAACATTTACTGCTAAACAAATGGTAGATAAAATGTTTAGTTTAGCGAGGAGGTAACTTATTTAATCAATTAAACAAGAGGTTGATTGTTCCAAACTTAAACTTATAAACGAGGGTTAAAAACGTGGTAACACGTGGCCGTATTTAATTATAAATATGATCGAATATTATTTACACCAAAAACTAATTTTATAGTTTCAGATGACAGAAATATGGCATATAATTTGCCTGCTACAGTTCAACAATTCATTTTGTGACATGATTATACTATAATTCCAATGATCTCATTGATAATATGACAAATATCTCAATGTCAATGACACAGTTTACAATTGGGTATTCCATAACGACAATGGTTCACAATAGGGTATTTGATAATTAATTAATGTTCCACTATTTTACAAATTTATCAAGAGATTGTAATGTTTGGAGCCAATCCTACACTATTTTAAATAGAGATGAATGCTGTTGTCTTGCCGATGTTAACAACTGTGATGATAATCAGTGTATATAAGTTCCTCGATTAGGTCGACCTTAATGTCTAAAACAGAAAGTTGTTACCTCCAACTGCGAACCTTGCAAAGTACAAATACTAGTAAATTCAAAGCACAAGTCAAACGTGTCTCTGATGAGCTTAAGGAAGCGAAGTTATTTGATAATACAAGGGCAAATGTGTGAGAAAATATATCTCAACATTTTGGCTGACAGAGACATGTTGCAAAGCAAACGATAACATGTTGAAACCAAGTCGTAAAGCAAATATTTAAAGAACAAATAATGCGTTCACAAACTAGAATGACATAAAATATTTAGTCACCATTCCCTTCCTTCCAGAGGCCCAGTTTGATGACAATGACATTATCACCTTGGCACGTGAGCCCTGTGCTCGACAATCTGTATTACAAATGACATTATTCCCTGAAGATTTACAAGGTAAGTGAATGCCTAAACACATATTATACTCTCGTTTTGTCTTTCGGCAACAAGCTATATGTGGTATGGAGATTTATTTAAAATACTGATGACGGTCATTACAAAAAGTTTTGACCACGTTTTGCATATACTCGTATATATTCAATACGCATACCATTCACGAACAGGTTTCTGGTTGCATGATTATGTAAAGTATATATCACTAGAGTCTACTCTTAGACATCCGTTACCCTATTAGCAGATATTTACATTTACCATTATGTGTTGAACAATTAAGAAATGGCAATTAACTGAAAAACGGACGATACGTATACGTTTTTGCCAGGGACATGACAATTTGTGGTTAGACTACATTCAGCAGTTTTAGAAAAAAGAAGATAAGAAGCGTTCATAAATTGTGTAAATCATTGTAATAGTAGAGAATAATTGACAGCTTAATTGAAGTTCTAGACTTACATTGTAAACAAAGCCTGCTTAACGAGCATCATAAAATAGGTACATGAAAGTCTAAATGTTCTGACATTATCGTTGCAGTGCCAAAATCCAGCATTTTTTGATAAACCATGACGAAATTGGCCGTTTCTTTGATAAACCTTGGCGTGCTTGGCCATGTCTTAGATTGTGTTTTTATCACACTGATTCTGGTCATATCACTTTGATACTCATCTACTCCCTCTTTGTTCGGACGGCTTACCTTACCTATGCGTAACAAGTTCGTATTTGACATACTCATGTTAGTAACTGAGATCTGACCTACATGCGTCAGACGTTAGAGTGCAATGGTCGTAAAACATGTTCGACAACATCGTTTGGCACATAATGTTGTAACACATAATTATACACAAGGGATACCAATACATGTAAACATGTTCGGCACGTTCGGTCGTAAACATATAATTTTTTGTGAATTTTAGTAGGTTTCTTGTGCACAATTTGAGGTATTTTCGAATAATTTATGAACTGTTTTTGTGAATTTAGTATGTAGAACATTGTTCTTTTGGACGAACGCTGGCGAGAAGGCTTTGGTTATTTTGTAAAATAAAATAAAAAGATATGCATGTATATATTTGCAGAATGACTATGTAGAACATAAACACCAAATTAGATCCTTAATTAAGTCAGACTTTGCGCAGGACAGGCATTGTGGTATATTTTATAGCCTGGTAACATTATTGTTATTCAAGGTAAGATCGTGTACAATAAACGTCCGATTAATTGTGAAATGTCATTATTGCTGCTTGTACCACTATAACTGTGCACATAAAAGACCAAGCAACAAAGGGCAAAAGAAGCTAGTTAAAAATCTTACACAATGCTAAAAGTGCTAACAATCAGTGTTCCACGTGTACATACAGAGCTATCCTTTCACAAACAATTAAAGAATGATTCGTACTTGTGTGCGGTTCATGCAGTTTGAACGAGCACGAGAGATCTGGCAAATCCTTAAAGCGCTAAATTCAAAGTTGTTGCGAATTATAAACAACACTATTTAGCTAGCGTCCATATTTAACAGTCATAATACACAAATGGCGTTCTTTCTATTTTTCGATCGACGTTAATGTGACCAATCAACGTTTTTTATTAAAGTAATATTTACATTCGCTTATTGTATTCTAAAGTTAAAAAACGACGTTCATTTTGAATGTCTCGGTAGTCTTTGTTGCGCGAATATGACGTCACTGTTTACTTAAAAAAGAACGTTGATTGGTAAGCGTAACGTCGTTTGACCAATGAAACCAACGTCAATTGCACATTGACGCTGTGAAATTCGGACGTTAGCTGAATATTTGTATTATGATTTATTTTCAAAATGGCTTGAGAAAGTTAACACTTTTAAATTACTCAGACAAAATGTAAATATAAAGAATGTAACTTATTTTTTGTGCGGTTCGTGCAGATTGGACGTGCACCCGAGAGCTGGCAAATTTACCATAAAGCGCTTTATGGATTTGCCAGCTCTAGCGTGCACGTCCAATCTGCATGAACCGCACCAAACTAAGAATCATTCCTTAAAACAACGATGTCTTTTTTGCGCAACAGAGCTATGCGTTACGCAAGTCAACGTCAACTCTTTCTTCAGAAACTAATAAGCGAATGCAAATATTGTTTATTATATCGATGCAATCACCACAGACAACAACACAACACTGCATTTATTTGTACACCATCAGCAACAGAAACAGAAACTTGGTCGCAGTATCAATAAACACACACAACAGATCACAACTATAACACAAAAAGACACTGACAAAGTCATTCATCATTTAGATGAAAGGGTGAAAAAGATGTTTAATGATGCCCGAGTGACAAATGCTTTGTGCAGGTAAAAAGGTACCCAGAGTTTCTACCAGATCTTAACCAGCCAACAAGGTTGGTTAACTGACAAAACAACTGTAACACCAATTAGTGTGTATATGCTCGTTTGAAATACAATAAATACACGTTTAACCCATGGAATATGTAGATCCTACTTCTATTAAATAATCTGACAGAGAAACGCGAATACGAACTTCAATATTAGAAATGTGTAAGTCTGCGGCGTCCTACGAAAAATATCCAAAGACTCCGCTACATTAGATTTGTTGTTTTTTATGAAACATTGTGTGTTTACTAAACACATCTAAATATTACTGATTTGTAATAGAACAACATAAAAACGTACAAACATTGTTAGATTGAATACTTCGTCAAATGTTAATTAGTATAAAGCTATTTGCCACTGGTATAATGTTTTGTGCTTAATTTGGTTTAAACATATTTTATTGAACAAAAAACACATTGTTAACACAAATTTACAAACATTTCAAGCCGTGGATAAGAACGAAAGATGATGATCTTATAAAGTTCTTCTCCAGATATATACAAGTATAACTTTAGTGCTTAATTTGGTGATTTACTTAGATGGGTGAGACCAGCTTTACAATTAAAAGAAAACAAATCTAAAGTAAATACGCTATAATGCTCTACTATCCTAAAATAAATACAAAAACTACTTTAACTTTGATTATATGTGGTGTTTATACTTTGGTTTAACAATGTTTTATCCAGCCCTAAATAGATACTTTAGAGGTCATGAGGTTATTTTGTATTTTTTTCTGATACGAATACCATTATGGTAAAAACATTCACACAGACACAATTTGCAGAGGGTGAAAACGACAATAAACGATCTCGCCGATGTAATTGACACTCTTAACCCGCTTCGAATGTTAATCATTGCCAATGCAATCTTCGTAGCAAAGTGTTCCCGTGGGGATTTGTATGTAAATGCGATTTTTCTACTCGGCAAAATGTAATTATGTAGAACGGTGGTCGAATAAATATATCGCTGACACAGATTCACACTTGTATGTGGATTACATTTTGAATGTTTTGACATTATTATTGAAATTCAACTGAGAAAATGGAAAGCCTTCAGGAACCACAGTCTGCATGAGAAAAACAGCAGCCTCAGTTTTAATGACCGCCACCACTACCACCTGTCCATCAATGGTAATGAAAGATGCTACACCACAGACGTTCATAGCGCGTGTGCAGATGTCTATTTTTTAATGTAAACAAATACAATCCATGATAGTCTTACTTTAATGTTATTGTCTTTATTAATCGTGATTACCACGAGATTTTCTTGTCCTTGAAACAGTAATTCACTTTACATGTATATATCCACATTATTGAACCCGAAACGTGGAGATTGTTACGTACATAAACCTAATTAATGAGTGCAATTTGCGGAAAGATATGATAATTTTGCGAATCTGTTTTTACAAAGAAGTTAGTTTACATTGTGTTTAAGTTGTTGGGCTGACTTTGCTGTGCTAGCCTATCAGCATACAACACGCAATTATCAGCGTCCTGACATGAGATTTTCGGGGAAGTATTTTCAATATCAAAATCACATATCGTGCAGATTTAGGCAATACTACCGGTATTCGAAACAAGGAACCAGCAAAACATTTAAGAACAAGAACTTAGTTTGTTATAAACAGATGAATGTTTTGTAATTTCTTTTTTTGCCAGACAACAGAATGTGCTATCTGAGCAGACAAATGTCAAACATTAAATTACGCCTTTTTCTGAAAACAATGTCTGCAGAACACGCACAGAAATTTATTTGATCAAATAACACTTAATTTAATTAGACAAACGGCTGTATGGCACGCACTGTACAAGGATAGATAAATGTTATGGCAACGCCTTCGAAGTTCTAATGAGCAATCCAGAACGAAAGAAAATCTTATTTAGGGTTTATCGAATAAGGTATATGCCAAGAGTACCCACATGACATTGACATAGAATAATGTGATTTGTGTTATGTTATTTAATGTAATGCGGTTGCTAGACAATGGAATGTACAATCTGAACAGACAAATGTCAGACATTAAATTACGATTTGTACTAAATAAATGTCTGCAGAACACGCGACAATAGATTAATTTGATAAAATAATACTTCATTGAATTAAACATTCTTTGGAAGGCCATGCACTAGACACAGATAATGTAAAAACGTTTATCTTCTAGCTTCCATTGATAAATACGGTATTAAAATATATCTCATTTTAAGGTTAACTAAATAATGTAAACGTCAGAGTTTATCCAATACAATTAACGTCCAGTATATTCCCAATTGCAGCGTTGATGGCCCCGGATTCAGTCCCTGATAGCGTCAACCTAAATATCTGGTACAGGTTGTCCTTCTTTCGCAATGCCAGCGAGATCACCACCGTCCAGAAGACGGTCCATCTACCGTCAGTGACATCATTTAAACAGATGGTAAGGACATTACAAAAAATAGTGTGTATAAAATATTTATACATGTAAACATCCACACAAATACGCATACGTGTTAAATGTCTTTTAAAATTGATGATGTCGTTGGTAAATACGAACTGGTCCCGTATATGTTATCAGAAGACATATATACGAGTAAAACTCTCAAAAACATAATAATAATAATAATAATAATAATAATAATAATAATAATAATAATAATAATAACGTCTTAATTTATAGAGGATGACATATTGAACAGTAAAACTATCAATTTTCAATATGGTCCTCTTTGGTGGACCATGAGGTAAGCATGATAACAAAAAACAAACTCAAATGTCATGGACAACCTGGTTAACAATACAAGGTTGATTTTTTTATAATTGAAAACTCTGTGATATACATGATAATACATAAAACATGTACTACATACTTGCGTGGTTGTTATATTTTCCCACACATTATGTTGCTGCAAAGTTCATTTAACATGACTATGGCAAAACGTCGACAAAACCTTATTCCAATAGATGCTAATAAAATACACAAATTAAAACACACCATGGTAGTTCGCTACGCATATGCTATTCACCCTCTTTTGGTGGTTTCATTGTGTCTATGTGTCCTTAATTAAGCGTATGACCTGTACTTATAATTTGGGGGAAATGTGTAATAGAACACCTGTTTCCTTTCCGCCTTTCTGTAAAAATATATTTCATTAGATCAACTATGTAGGAGTCTGACTTAAAGATGCTACATGTAGGTCTGTATTTTTATACCCTTATAATCGGTCACAAATCTTGCAATAAGGAATTGCAAACTGTTGCGATAAATAATGTGTTTTTGAACAAAAAAGTAAAAACACAACAACAACAAACAAACAATCAAACATAAAAACCCTTGCCGGAGCCGGGGATTGAACCCGGGTGCTCTTGCACCCAAAGCGGATGCGTTACCACTGCACCACCGAGTCAACTGAGAGTAACGATTGTAGTCGAGCCATTTTAAGTGTTTCGACGCAATGGCTCGAAACGTAAACAAACAAAGCCACATTTGCAGGGCAGACATTTTCAACAAATACATTTTTCTGTAATATTTTTGCATGCATGAACAACTATATTTGGCAGTTTCTCATATTTATGGGAGTAGGTTTCGCTGCTTAAATATGGTTAAAATGTAAGATGTAAACAATTGTGACCTTAAAGATACAGGCATAGCATCTTTAACAAGAACTCTGTCGGCGAATAATTGATTCTCTGAAAGTGTTTATCTAGTTCAAGAATGTGAATGCAAACCTTACGCTAATTAATGATTTACCCATTACACTGATAGAGCCAGACAGACACGGAAACAAAAAACAACAAGGCATGCTAGTATAGCTGAGTATTGCGTCATCTTTTGATTAGATTGATTTATTGCATAGACAAATCAGCCCAGAACGCGCCTAATTAAGCTTGGCAATTAAGTCCCGATATTTGGTTCAGTGAATAATGGCAATAATTGCAGTCCTTGTTTAAAGATTCTATGGGTATATCTTAATGCCCTTACAATTAGTCACAAACTTTGCAGTATGTTTAATATAATAAATCATCGGGCATTGCAAAAGGAATTACAACATTTCACAATATATACTGATTCTTGTACTACCTAAAGTAAAAACGCAACAACGCCGAAACAAATAAACTCCTTGCCAGACCCGGGAATCCAAACAAAAACCACTAGTTCCACATTCTGATGCGTTACCTCCAGCCACCGGGACAATTGAACATATTGGATGTAGTCAAACTATTTAATTGTTTAAACGTTATGAATTAAAATCTAAACACACAAACAAGCCCAAATGTGCGAGTCACACCTTTTCAACAAAGTCGTTTTTTAACATGCACGGATATTTGGCAGTTTCTCATATGTATGGTAGTATGATTCACTGTTAATTGTGGTTGAAATGTTAACTGTAAACCATACTTGTCAAAATATACATTTATAGCATCTTTAATGCATTTAGAGCACTTTCCTTCTTGCTTCACAACACAAAGGACTTCGAATCGTAAATACTTCTACATAACAGTCCAGCACAGGAAAGGAAAGGAAATGCAGCATGCATAATACAATAGAAAATGTAATTACAGGGCTGTTTACCAGACATGCATGAATAAAATATTAAAGATTTTCTGCTTTGTTTATTGAGACATGCAAATTGCGAAACTCAATTCCCAACCGGATATTTCAAATTCTGCAGATAATGCACTGTTTTAAAATGATGTTAGGCGCATATTTTTTTCGGTTGAATAATAGAATCGATTCTTTCATTTCACGACGTGTTGAATTCATTTTCCTCTTGATTCAGATCAATTCAAACTGAAATTAACGAGCGACTTCGATGCACGACGTGTATCACATAGTCTTGTTCATTTATAGGAGTGGGTACAGCAACAAGATGTTTGAACTCTTGATATATCTTCTACAACTGCTGTTTCATACGACACAAGTGATTGTAATTCATTAGGGTCAAACCTGGCCATTTCCTATGAGACTGGAGTCACAAGTAAACATTGAATTATATAGAAAAATCTTCCGATGACTTTCTCTAAACCTACTTGGCCCAAATGGATAAAACTACACAGGAATTATCGTAAAGTGACCTCTAACGAAAATGTTTAAATGTCTTCCGGTTGGTTGCAAAAAAATGTCACGGGGTCAGAAAATCTGTTTCCAGAATGCAGTGTTTAATAAATATTTTTGTCTGAAGCCACAAGGTCCAGAGATTTCATATATTGTGTATAACATCACCTAGAGGTCATCTACCAAAGATGTTCAAATTTTGCCACTGGGGTCAAAACTTGCCCAGTCAGGCAGGGGTCACTAGTTAAGATTTAATTATATAGGATATTCTTCAATCGATGTCTTTTCCTAAATTGCTTGGCCCAAATTGATTAAAAAACGTGAATGATCGTTGGGTGACTCTTTAGCAAAATTGTTTAAATCGTACCGGCCGGTTGCATAATTAGGTCACGGAGTCAACATTTTTTTTCCAAAATGCAATTTCAAAAATTCATTTAATCTGAATCCACAACGCCCTGAACGTTCAGATTTTGCATATAACATCATCTAAAGGTCATCTGTCGTTTAAGTTGTTCAAATTATGTATCT
>Ga0224511_10002125_pt1 | contig 12987 bp, 10 predicted proteins | sample SF_May12_sed_USG_2_FD_169988 | JGI IMG/M metagenome (GOLD analysis project Ga0224511, IMG submission 169988) | Sediment microbial communities from San Francisco Bay, California, United States - SF_May12_sed_USGS_8_1 | ecosystem: Environmental > Aquatic > Marine > Sediment | place: USA...
ACCCCGGGCTAAACTTACTACTACTACTACTCAGTCTACTGGGTGAAAGATCATAAAAGGAGAGTGAAAATTTTTTTCATCTTTGAATACATTGCTCAGCTTGTGAGCGAATGACTTAACTAACTTACTCTTAGTCAGTGAGAGCAACTAGCCCATACACTACAAGTACATTACACTAGAGTTCTTTAGCCAGTCTAAGTCTGAATCTAATACTTTAGTTTAATTAGTAATACTAATAGTAATAGACATTCTCTAGTCTAGTCCATCAATTGTTATTGAATCAATATCATCATTATCACTAGTCTATTCTAGCCCAACATAGTTCATGGCGGGAATTAACTTCACTGAGTTAGTCATAGTGATAGTGATATTCATACTGACACCGACACAGTGACACTGACAGACAGGCTCAGCTTGGCCAGCGAGTAACTCACTCAGTCAGTAACTAGTTCTACTAGTAGACTACTAAGTTGGGTAACTAACTTGAAGTTGATAGTCAAATGATTTGAATTTGATGAATTGAGTTGACTGAGAGAGAGAAATTCAAATCAAATTAATTATTAATAATAATATAAATAAAATAATGTTACTTTAGTCAGTGTTACTACTTGTACTTACTTACTCACTAGTAGTAGTAACTTACGTTACTGACTCGGGAGTAACTTAGTACTTACTCAATTACTGTGGTGTGTAGTGTAACTCACTATGTTACTAGTTAAGTTAGTCACTAAATAACGTAACTTAACTGTTACACTAACGTAACTGTGAGTGTAAGTCAGTGACCGAGTGAGACTGTGAGTGTGTTACTTAGTCAGTCAGTGTGAGTGTTACTTAGTTAGGGTGTTACTGAAGTTACTGTTAGGCTAAGTTAAGTAAGTAACTAGTAACTAACTAAGTTACTAGTTAGTAACTGTAAGTGTAAGTTACTAGTTAGGGGGTTACAAACCTTCAGCAAGCGCAGTGCAGACTTCAAATTTGAGCTCTCTGCGGCTGATAAGAGATGACTCAGTAATACCTGAGAAGCCATAGTAATCGAGTGAGCTTACTCACTCTCGAAGTCGTACGTTCAACTCCAAACCCAACCAGATTTCTAAACTACACTTGCGTTGCAGTTTGTTTTTAAAATTCACCGCGACTGATTCAGCGCCTCTACTTGTTCGGGGTCAAGGTCACCGAAAATGTTTAAAGTTGTCTCATCCGTAAGAAGGCAGGACAACTCCTGCTTAGCACCTGGTTCCTTATTCATTTCCTCATTATCCGCCTGGTTCATTTCATTGCAAAGTGTAACAGCTTGTAACATGATGTGATCATGTGGATAGCTCAACGTTCTCAATTGTCTAGTACAGCTGTCTATAATAATGTCATGATTGTCATCTGTCCGTCGACGATAGCGCATCTTTAGTGAAGCTTCAATCTACAATCAGTATCAAATGAACAAATTACCCTGTGATGCGAAAACCTTACAAGCTGAAGAAACTTGTGATGTGATGATCAATGTTGACCTGCTTTCATGTGAAAAAACTTCATCAATAAAAATTCTTCCCGGCCCAGTTCAAAACTGCCTAAATATGAAAGGATGTCACATGAAACATCTCAGCCATGAGCAAGAGTTTATATAATTTGTCTATCATTAGCCGTAGAGGGGAGACAAGCTCCGCATCAGATTCGTGGCATGTTAATTGGGATGGGTTTCCTAGTGGTTTCGGACAGAACTCCAACTGCGCTTGGATTTTGTTCACCTCCCCATCTGTGTTGGAGGAAGCAGTGTACACATAATTATCAACAATGAAGGAATCTTTTATTTCTATCTGTTTTTTCCAGTTACTATACTAGCTGAGGACTACTGGAGTCACAGCTTGTGACAACAGTGACTTGAGTGACAAAGAGCGATTGGTGTTTGCAATTTATAATTTTGTTGCCAATCAAATATCAAGTAGTGTAAATCATTCAAACCATTGGTTCCAGTGGTTGCTGGTATTTCTGTATTCTCCATGCCTCTGCCAGCTACCTCCTCTCAGACCTTATCCAAGTTCGGTGATGGGTCCAGGCACATTGGATTACAGTGGAGACAGTGGACTATCTACTATGCTATCACTTTACCTTTCCCCTAGCGTGAAAAGAGGGCTGAATAGTTGTATTTGTGATGTTTTGTTTTTGCTTCTCTCTTAGTGTGCAGAGAAGGACAGGTTTTGGTTGGCTTGTAACGTTATTGTCGGTCTCCCAATGTGCAGAGAGCTAGGAATTGTGACTGTTCTGTTTCTACAACTCTCCTTGTGCACAAAGAATGCTGAATTGCAGTTGTGTTGGGTTTTTGCTGCTTTCCTAACTTTGTGTGGTTGTGGTTGCCACAGAAGCAGACCACCGTGCACTGCCCTATTGAGTTCCATCGAGAGTCAAGTTCCTCTAGCTGTCATACTGACTGAGTCTATCACTGTTGATAACTCTGATCTGCTGGGTGCAGCAAGTCCGAGCTAGTTAGATTAGTCTTAAATTGTAGATGCACTGTTCTGATTCCGTTGATCTCTGAATGTAGGTGCGCTGGTACGCTATTGTGGAATCACATAGGGAAATTTCGAGATATAGCAGAAGGTTCTCTGAGAGCCACGGATCTTCCAACCTAGCACAATGACATGAAGGCCACAGAAGGAGGACCAAGGCCAGAGACGCGTGCGACCTCTGGCGGCGGCCCTTGACTGGCCGCGAACCAATCACACGCAGCCGCCCAGTGTAGGCTCGCTATAGCCTATTACCACATGCTCTCTCTTTAGAAGAGCCCGCAATGGAGACAAGTTCGCGCGTGAACAGGTCTGGTTCTCTAGAGCAACGACCTGCATTGGTCAGTCCGTGGCGCAACTGGGGAGGCAACCCGCTGTGGTTGCAATACAGTACAACTCGTGCAACAATCCATGCATAAAATGGGTCGCTGCCCGGTAACCTCTGCTGTTCTGCGTTGAATAGAGAGCCTGTGATGATCGAGCCAAACTGGACCCCGGACTCGACCATACCCTCAGAGTCCTTCATGGACGTTAGGATTATAATCAGGACTGCTGTACTCGCTACAGTAGTCCCCTCAGGTGGCTGTGCAATGCACTCCTGAGTCTCCCTTTATCCGACCGAAGCATCTGCATGTACTAAGGCTGGTAACTCTGCGACCACAGCCGCTTGTGTGATTCGCTGTCACAGTGTCTCAGCGAGCGCCTTCGCTGCCATCTTGGCGACCGCAGTCGTACCGATGGATACTGACCTCTACAACTTGTGTTGCATCATTGGCCATTTTAACCGGTCGTTTCCGCTCATCACCACTCACCACCTCACTCTTTATCGCTGAAAGAGTTATAGAGGTTATTGAAAGCCCTGCCCGCTTTGGCTTGTGTACTTGGCTATGTCACATTCTGTAACTGAGTGACCCATCTGGCAGTTAGGTCCTGGTCAAATACACAATCAGCTAGTAGATGTAAGTCGGGTTATTGTCTAGCCGCTCTCTATAAGGTATATGACTTGAATTTTGCAGATACTGTAATTGGTCCATTACAACTCATCTCGGTCATGACCTTGGTGGTTTGGTTCTAAGTCAGGATCACGGCGGTCATAGTTACGAGATCGCTCTCGCAACTACAACTATTCCGCGGACACCCCTTCCGCATAGGGCTACGAGGTCGCTAAGACTACGGTACATGTAGTCAGTTCTTTTCCCCGGCTCAGGGCTAGATAGTTGATAGGTCTAAAACGATTCTTGGGACCAGAGCTGTATTGAATACCAAACCAGTTTTTCTCTAGCGAGAGCCTGTGAAATCAGCTGCTCTGTGGCCTAGCTGAAGGCAGTTGTAACACTGGATGCTCGGACAAAATGTTGCGATGTGACCTGTAGTTTTCTTAAAAGCAGCCACACCAAGATGGCAGCCAACTGGCAGCCGCTGTAAATAAAGTGATGGTTTTTGGTTGCGCTTGCTACTGTGCGCAGAGTTCACAGTCGCAACCGCTCTCTTCACTAACCTTCTGCAAATAAGGCCGGTCTGCTGAGAGCACACAGAATGTATGCATCACAGACGAGTAGGTATGCTGGTCATGCTATTAATGCACAGCACAGATCCCAATATGGATGCTGAATTTAAGGGCTGAATTCATACAAGTAGGAGAGACTCTTGTACTGCTATGGCTCTAATTTTGCTCTCGTGGAATTTTATAGCGAAGGAATCCTATAGCAGTTCCTTCATATAAGTAAAAGTTTGTCCTCCTACGAAGATCTGCACAGCGCTAGAGCCCTCATCGACACATTCTATTGAGATTTTTTATGGCCAAGCATATGAGAGCACATGAGAGCAACAACAAATACGGCTTTAAATTTAAGTGTTTATGTCGTTTCCATTACAAGTTTATAGCGATTACGCCAAACTATTCTGTATTCGACAATCACACTGAAACTACATATTGTTTATAAAAGATCACCAAAATGGCCTATAAAAACCATTCACAAATCCTTTCTGACACCGAATCCAGGTCCAGTTGGTGGAGTGGTCAGCGATGTCAATCCTCCCTTTGGCTCACAGGAGAATCGATGGTTCTGGCCACTTCTAAAACCAGAATACTAGAATGAGAGATTGGTCAGGTGGACAACAGGCAGCCTCGAAATCAATTTTTATAATGACCTAGCAAAGCCTTTAAAAGCTACAGGTATTTTAAAATTGAAAATTGAATGATATCATTATAACCTTAGTAATCTGCAGTCGCCGAGCCGAAAGTTAATTCACAAAGAAAGGTTTTCCAGCGGGTTATAGAACTTACAGAAAATTAGGTTGTTTATGATTAACTATCTTATTTTATTACCAGATAACCATCTCCATTGCACATATCTCCTCACCTTGGGCCAGCCTTGGGCTTCTTACCCTCTTTCAGCTCATTTAAAATGGAAATGGTGTCATCGACCGTCAAATCCTCCTAAAAACATAAACAATCGTGCAAATTTAAAATACAGTGGTTGAGATTTCTCTGATGCAGTTTAAAAGTGAAAAGCCATGAAACATTTTATCAAGACATAACTTACATAGTAGTCATCATTTACTTGAATCATAGGAGCATTCACGCATGCTCCCAGACACTCCACCTCCGACAGTGTGAACATGTTGTCCTTGGAAGTTTGGCCGGGTTTAATACCTTTAAAAAGTGTATGAACACGTCGACCATTTGATATACATTCACATGTAATACCATCAAATAGGGGTCAAATAAATTCTCATGTGAAACTAATTGGCAAAGCATCAGAATGGGTTTCGGGAATGATCATCATATAGACACCTGAACTGTTTGTCACTCGGAAGATTGACATTAAACGGATGCTAAGGTGTCAGGCCCTGCCTTCCCACCCCCTGTTCAATTGCAATCTGTTCACTGTGCAAATCAAATTTATATGGCCAACTCTTATCACCTAGTCTTCATATTGTATTTCTATGTCGTTACCTCAGTCTGGCACACTATGCATCTATATGTTTATAGTTTGCCGTCAACTGCCGACTTTGAGAGTAGAAAATATTCTAGTCAGCAACTCACCTAAATTTTCTTGGATGGCTTTCATTATGACATCGCTACCAACTCCTCCCAGCATGCATGGTGTAGTGGTACAAATCTGAACATGATACTTTCCTACCGGCTCCCTGTAACACATGGATACATGATTGATCATATGTATGTCCTGTATAGACACCAAGAGAACCTCTTCAGCTTGAAACTGGGTCTAACATTCTCTTTTTTTTTGTAAAGCCTATGGTCGATGGTCCTATGAAGATCACGGGTTTAAGACAGATTGTACGTGGAACTTTTCTTAAATCCTCTGTTTACCGCACAAAGAATGGACACCCGGCCCTCTTCAGAGCTGGGGAAGGTGAAGGTGAAGACGAAGGCGTAGAGGAAGAGCAGTGGCACCTCACCTCGGTTACACCTTTGCCGGTAGATGTCGGCTCTTTAACAGCCACTTCCCAAATGGGCCTAGTAACCCTAATATGTGTCTAAGGAGTCTAGCATTGTCATGCTCACCTGTTATACATGGTGTAGAAAGTAGCCACTTCATATACTCTCATGTTCGACATGCTGAGATATTTTGCGACATAATTCATGGCGGAAATTGGCAGCCAGTTGTCATTTTGCCTCTGTGCTAGGTCAAGTAGAGGAAGACAGGCAGAGCTCTCATGACCTTTCGGGTAATTGCCAATGATAGCATCCGCTCGCTACGAATAAACTCAGAATCACCACATGGTTCAATACAGTTCTATAACTCAGAGCATGACACAAACTGTCTTGCTAGGTTTATACGCAGGCGTTCGTCGATAAAACCTTTGGACGAATATTCATGACGTGATGATGAATGAAAATTATGTGGCTTTATATGTGTACTACGTAGACCCAATATTGAAACAAGATATTCGTCTCAAATTATCACGTTTTCAGGCAGGAAATTTCACAACGAGCCACCCTAATAACCATGGTAATAATGTCTGGTGGTTGTTTTGAGACTGCTCAGACATTCGAGAGATGCTCTCTCGAATTTTTGAGTTGTATCGATCGACAATCAATTGCCGCGACGCGATATGGACTTTTCTGGTTGATAAAGACATTCGTAGACAAAGACTTCACACCTTTCTGGTGTATACCTAGCATCTGAACGATCGAAAACAATCAAAGCTGTTTACTATGCAGCAGGTTCTAAGCCTGCCCTCTAAAACTGTGAATACGTGTTCTATCTGGCTGTAGACTGGTACCTTTTTATTTTCCGGTGTCCATTCAAACTTGACATTGCTGTTGTTGATATCTGTGTCCCTGTGCTAAAAGTTAAGCAGAATATTAACATGAGCTTTCAAGGGTCCATATGTCCAATAAGTCACAACCCTGACAAGTTAGGAGGTGCAGTATTACATTCTGATGCGCATCTGGTTGGTTGAGGTAAAGTTTCGGGCATTTGTATGATGTCTGTTATAGGCATACACTTCATTTAAATTTAAATTCAGAATGTTGGAATCAGGAGTGTATTATTTCGGATTTAAAGCTCATTTTAAGCACACAAAACTGAACTCAAGCTGATGTTTTCCCAGTCCAGCTCCATTCATTCCAATGAATAACACTATGGACCCAATCTGAGGACTGGTATAGCCTGGGATCCAATCAGTTGCCACCAGGAATCTCTTCGCAATCCGTAATAATAACTATGGCAGAAATCAACCATTGATGCGCATCAATACAACCTGTTATACAACCTGACACAGACATGCATTTTAACTTTTGCCACTCACCACAAATAGTTTGTCGCTTGACCTTGGGACGGAGGTAGTTAGACTTCGCGCACAAAGAGTCTACAAGAATAATGGATTTTGCCCACAAAAATCAGTCAGCGATTGACAGTGACGCTCTTCTGGCTATGAGCTTGGAAGTCTGAGAATAATCCTCGATATATGGAGTCTCTGAACCAACCCTGTGACATGAACAGTTCGAGTTAGAGATTTTAGTAGCTCATCAGCTGATTGGACTTGGAGTCACCTGCAGTCTCTCTCACTTTGACTCTCTTAGTCTCTAGTCAGACCAGTCCTTGACTCATTGAGGCACTCGATTGACCTTTCACACTACCTGACTTGGTCACTAACGTACTTTTTAGTCAGTTAGCCACTCACTCAGTCACTCATTCACGGACACTCACTGACAAATCAACAAACGTGAGTTCGTCAGTGATTGCGTATCAATATATGGCTTTACTAATAGTCTCACTCTTTTCTTTACCTGATTCATTCAATCAGTGAAATTGGGTGATTAACTCACACTCAGGGTCAATAGTCATTCACTCATTGTCAATGAGTGACTGAATGAATGATGGAGTCAGCGACTGAGTCCCTCCCTTGCTCTTTCTTCACGGACAGTAGTAAGCAACTTGCAAGCAAGTAATTAGTAACAAGGGTAGTAACTAAGTAAGTACTAACTAGTTACTAAGTAAAGTAGTACTACCAGTAGTAGTAGTAACTTACTAACGTAACTAACTAGAAGTAGTGCTGTGGCGTAGACTAGTACTAGTAGTACTACTACTAGTACTAGTAGTAGTAGCCTAGTAGTAGTACTAGTAGTAGTAGTTCTAGACTATAACTATAACTATAAGTATAGCACATGTATCTCCAACTTACTTAGAAGTTAGAGTTACTCAGTTAGACATGATGATGAATGAATTATAATTAATAATTATTTATTTATTATCTATTATGATTGACTCAATGACTGACTCTGACTCTGAGTCTGAGTGAGTCACACTCACTGACTGTGAGTGCGACTGTCACTGTGAGTCATGAGTGAATTTAGTAATTTACAAGTTACTTCTGCAACTACAAGTTTATCAATTACTCACTCTTTGTCTGATCCGCTAATTAGTATGGTCTTAGTTAGTGAGCTTGAACTTACCTCTACCTGGCTACAGGCGCGAAGCACGTTTCGGATCATTTTAGTTGCAGGTTTCAGCTAAGTTTAGCAGATCTCCACAGGCAAACAGATCCAATGTATAAAGCCCGGGCTATAATGCGTCTAGAGTAGGGTACTAAGGATATCCTTTAGTACCCTAGTCTAGAGATGCCGGTTTTCTGGCGTTTACGAAAAAAGTTGAGCTGCCGCTGAACTCTTACGGATAGATCACGTATCATTGGTTTATTTTGACACACCCATCGGTTTTCATAATCGTGATTGGCTCCGTACCGGCCACGAAACAACACATCCTTGAACCTGGATGCTTCTGTCTTTTGGTCTTTTGCATCCTGCTATCGGGACGGGACACTGCACCATGGCGCAAATTGACACCAACTGCATGACACTCACCCGCTTCGTTCTTGAAGAACAGAAGAAGCACCCTGGAGCTACCGGAGATCTTACTTTACTTCTTAATTCCCTCACAACTGCTGTCAAAGCCGTCCAGACTGCCGTACGCAGAGCTGGAATTGCCAATCTGTGAGTAATTACTATTAACTTACCTTAGTTAGTTTAGTAATAACTAATATAATTCTAATCTAAGTAATTTGATTGGAACAAGAATGTCCTGTCTCGCATTTCGGTCAGTGCCCGAGACTGTGACGCAACTGTGGCTTAATTAATGAATGGTAATTGCGCGACTGCGACTGGGGCCTCAAGTCCCAACTATTCGATTTCGATATCAGCATATATTATATGTGCAGTTGTGAATTGTGAACTATAATAATCCTCTTGCTTTCTTCGCGAGCCAACCAAACTGTATGAGTGTGCACCCACTCTTTTTTTTAGAATCCAATTAGGGTTCAAGTACAATAGGTTTTGGTTGCACTGATGCCTGCCAACTCATTGATTTATGTTTGTGGTTGGCCAGAGATATACAACTACAGATATACCTCACATAAGCCAGGTTATGTTAAGGAAGGACGCAATCATATAGTCATATGTGCCCAGTTTGTTGTTGAAATATATTTTCTAGCACTGTAGTCAAACCACTTTCCATATAGCAAGGTCGGTAAACACCAGGGTCACTTAACTAGGGAAAAGCGGTGGCTTATTGGGTAACGTATTCGACTTTCAACCAGGTGGCCCGGGTCCAATTTTGGTTGGTGTGTCAATTTGTGCCTTCTCCATTGCTGGATTTGAATCGCAACCTTGAATAAAGGAGGCCTACCCATAGAGTACCAACCCCATAAGGCAAACCCCATAAGGCAAACCATGGACCATCTTGAAATTAGTCACTAGCTAAGTGATGTCATCCATTTAAAACAAGGTGATATTATCTTACCTCTAATCCTTCGGTTGAGCCTAGAAGTTGACCGCTTCAACTTCGACACTATATTTATTGGATTTTGCTTGACAAAACCGTTGCTCACCGCTCAGTGGATTGGAGCAGTGAGTTGGAATGAACTATGATCTATAGGCCTGTATCTCTCATTTATTTAGATATGGAATGCAAGGTGATACCAATGTTCAAGGAGAAGAACAGAAGAAGTTAGATGTCTTGGCTAATGACTGCTTTATAAACATGCTCAAGTCCTCATACGCCGTTTGTCAGATGGTGTCGGAGGAAAATGAAACGGTGATTGAGGTCCCAGCCGACCATCAGGTTCGTTTTTTCACTCTCTAGCTTTGGTATTACAACAATAGAAAAGCCCATGCAAGACCAGGCACGAATCACATGGCATCAGTAAAATTTTATATTGAGCATTCCTCTAATTGCAGCAATTTAAATTGTGAATTGTTTAATCCATTTGCCTGAGAGTGGCTTTTTTCTTATTTTAGGGCAAGTACATTGTAACATTTGATCCCCTGGATGGCTCCTCCAATATTGACTGCCTGGTGTCTATAGGCTCAATCTTCGGAATATACAAAAAGGTAGGTGTTTAATGTAGCTAATGTAATATGGTCAAAGATAAGTTGTGTGTAGAATCATTGTAATGCCAACGCTTCCCCTTATTTTGTTCACAGGAGTTTTTTAGTCGTACATTGTGTTTCAAAGATGCTTTTATTCACCTATACTTTATATAGATAAACCAAGGTTAGACCTTCAATAACTTAAGGTGGAGCACACTCATAACCAAAAGCATTGATGTGATCAATTTCTTGAAAAAGTAGAGGTGCAAATTGTCTAGAAAATCATTCAAACCTTTTTATACTGATACAATGCAATCAGAAAAATAAGCGGCTCTTGAATGCTACTGGGAAAGAGGGCATATGGGGTGCTGTCAGTGACTAAAAGGGACATGAAATCACGCTGGTCCTGGCTGCTTTACACGTAACCAGTATAATTTCTATCTTCATTGTTATCTCTGGCAAAGTGTCTGCCAGAAATGAATAACTTGGACTTTGGATCGTGGAGAGCTCTAGAATATCCCTTTGGACAGAACTCGGTTATGGATCAGACAATATCCTGAAGATTATCCATTTTTTGAACTCGGCTTTTCTGCCAATGTTGCAGGCTTCCGGCCAAACAATAATTGTGAGCTCCAACCACTTTAAAGTGTATAAAAGCTCGCGTCGGATTCACCTTAGCCAGTTGGTAAAGACACAATGGGCTCGAGTCAAACTCTTTGTACTCTCCGGTCAAAAAGTTGTTGACTTTGCAAACTAGCGACTTTTCCTTCCACTTGTGGCCAGACATTCATGATACCCGATGGCTAGAGCAATCAGACTCCTGTGGTTTCTTGTTACTCAATTTCTTGGTCATATGTACCCATGGCAGTTTGTACGCAATAGTCCTCGCTAAAGGTGAACGATCGTTATACCCGGTGCCTTGCTAAGCGAGATTAATCGGTGGCCATGCTGACTTTAAATTATTTTTTCGTATTTTGTATTCTAATCAAAAATTCACAAAAGATGGCTTATATCATGAATACATTGAACATTGAGTGAATTTTTGAACAAATTGCTAAAACAGCATAAACAACTTCATTTTCTGTTCAGATCATATAAGCCTATATAGTGAGTCAGCAGCTTGACTACCGGATCCTTGTTTAGATAGGGCCGAACCCGGCGGGAATCACTAAGCTCCGTCCAGCATCAGATTGTGTCATACGTTATCAGGCATTTGAGGCAGCATGTTTTGGGCAAGATCTTCCAAGAAATGAGATGAAGGGTTCAATGTGGGACCATATTTTTCGGTACAGTTTAAACTGAAACGACTCTGACTGGTGTAGTTGCCTTCATCCTTCACACGATGCATGTGTGGCACAGCTGGGAAAGTAGGTTACTATAAAAATAGAGCTGTCAAGCGGTGAGTACATGTTATCAGATTCTGCATGTAATTTTAAAGCGTTAAGATCAAACCCTTTCCTCAGAGCAGCGCTACTTGGCACATACAGTTGATATTTTATAGAAAGAATAAGGAAGTCTGAATGCCCATATTTTCTGTAGGAGACAGCCGGACCTCCCACTGACGCCGAGGCTTTGAAGCCGGGAAGAAAGTTGGTGTGTGCCGGATATGCTTTATACGGTAGCGCCACCATGATGGTTATCTCTTTGGGCAAGGAGTCCGGAGTACATGGCTTCATGCTCGATCCTGTAAGTGACAAAACAACCTTCTGGGATATATTTGGAATAAGAGCGTTAGAAACATTAAACATTAAATAAGGACCCTACTCAAATTGTAAACAAAAATAGTGGTGTGTGAGATTTCGTCGCACAATATTTAGTAACCCAGTGACATTAAATAACCAGGAGATGAAATGGTTGTGAATTTTCTCGTAAGAATAACAAGTGTTCCGTGTGTGATCATATATGACAAAGATAGTGAGAGGGCAGAGCCGCCCTGCTAACAAATGCTTGAGCTCTGATATCAGTAATCAGTACAGCAAATGCCTATGTAACAAAGTATGTAAAGGGAATATATGAAGACTAGACTTTAGACACACTGCTGGCCCACAGCATACACGATGCATACCAACATGGGCATATTTTAGTTTGCTGTGACAACAACCTGTTTGAATAACTAAACTAGCCACTGGGTAGTATCATAATAGGCACTGGTCGTGTTTTACCAAGCCTGCCTCTTGAAGCGGATATTGTGATACTGAATGATGTGTTTTGAGAAGCGGTATTGCTTGGACGAAAAAGTCATTGCATCATGATAATGTATGTATTTACCCAATGCTTTGGATATTGATTGTTGCATCACCAATTATATTTTTAATGACGTGATTTGTTGTTTTTGTTGCATTGTAGAGTGTTGGGGAGTTCATTCTCACTCTGCCCAAGATAACCCTTCCTCCCCGTGGTAAACTTATTTACTCGCTGAATGAAGGGAACGCTAGTTCATGGAATAAGGCAGTCAAGGAGTATGTCGAGAACAAAAAGTTCCCAAAGGTAAACAATTTCACCGGTTTAAAGCCAATTGAATGTGATGCCATGGAATGTTTTAACCCAATCACAGCAGTTGCTTTTCTGTCCACATAAACATTTATTTGACTTTACATATATGCATCAACTCGAAAGCCATGTGTAAAAACGCACAAATGAAAATGTTACACA
>Ga0224511_10002126_pt1 | contig 12982 bp, 6 predicted proteins | sample SF_May12_sed_USG_2_FD_169988 | JGI IMG/M metagenome (GOLD analysis project Ga0224511, IMG submission 169988) | Sediment microbial communities from San Francisco Bay, California, United States - SF_May12_sed_USGS_8_1 | ecosystem: Environmental > Aquatic > Marine > Sediment | place: USA...
ACTACTGACGCCCCCTAGCGCATGAGCGGAACTCTATTTTCAAATGTAAACAACATACATGTACACTCCATGATCCCTGCGGACTAGAAAAATATGAATACACAATGATGTAGTACGGGGCGATTTTTACAGCCGCCACACAGGCACTAAACACCAGCTATAGTAAGTAATATTAAACTGATGAAAGGGAAAGCCCTCAGGAAGCATAGCCTGCACGAGAAAACGGCAGCCTCGGCATTATTGAAGCTGTTCATCAGAAGTAATGAATGATGCCAAACCACTGACGCCCCTAGCACATGAGCGGAACGTCATTTTCAAATGTAAACTAAAGTAAAAGGTTTTTTTTCGAAAACATTAACTAATTAAAATATGTTGATATATCATTTTAATATTTTTAACATGTATAACATTAGAGCTAAGCGGGAAAACGAGCTGACCATCGGACAATTAACTGTAAAACATCCTAAATACTAACGTAATAAATATGTACACATGTATACAAATGTATAATAACAATAAATGACGATGCTGTATGCCACTCGCCACTTGTGTGTATTAAGCTGGTGGTGTTTTATAAAACGTAAGATAAATAAGAAAAGTTTTTTAACATAAAACTTTGCTCTTAATAATATTTTCGCTACATGACATTATTTTAATTGTCCACATTGAAATTAGTTAAAAAAAATAAAGTGTGAAATAATACCAATATTGACATAACACTTTGTTTATGATATCACATTTGTCACATGGAAAGTTTACTTGTTAAATGCGAACAACCTGACGATTGCTAGAAAACCGTCAGTATCCGTCAGAAAATGTAAAAGAAAGTAAATGTTCGAGACTAGTTTTCACCACTGATCGTCGTTATACGTGTTTGACGTCGCTTTAGTATCTCTTACAATTTAGAACTGTGATTGTGTGTTCAAAACCATGTACATTTTGACTGCGTATTATAAGATTACAAAGATTGTATAGTTCAAAACAGTATTGAAAAAAATGTTTGTTTGTTTGTTTGTTTGTTTGTTTGTTTGTTTGTTTGTTTGTTTGTTTGTTTGTTTGTTTGTTTGTTTGTTTGTTTGTTTGTTTGTTTGTTTGTTTGTTTGCTTTCATCACGACGAAAATTCAAACTGTTTCGAGCATGGCAAGAACGCTTAGCCAAAATAAGCGAACTTCGCATACTCGTGCAAGTAACCGAAAAGTCTCTTTTCGGTTCAGATTATTGTTTAAGATGTATTTATCTTACTCATATTATGATTTTGTCAACAAATGGTTGAAAAATGTTTAATTGTCTGCGTCAAAAAGCAGTATAAGTTTAAACAACAGACGCTGTTGCCAACGCGTGGTTTCTATCAATCTCTCAATAATGGGCGCCATTTCGTCCAGCCACAGGTATTTGTCGATAAATACAACACGCAGACACTTTGCAGACATCGGCAGCCATACGTTGGCTTCGGGCGACAAAAGAGGAATCCTTTATAACCTGCAGCATCACGTTACAATGGTCTTTTGCAAATAGCAGCGGGGGTTACGGGACTCGAGTTTTACTGCAAGTATGAGAAGGTTAGTGTACCTTATGTTGTATTGAGTTGATGTTTTGTTACTTTTGTATAAGAAACAAGGCATTAAACATGCAAGCAAAGACTAAAACATAAGTGTGCCTTATGTTTTGTTTCATTATATTGTGTTTGTTTATATTATGTTACATTTGTATAAAATATTTCATTTAATATGCAAGCATAGAAGCAATATTATATGCTAACGATGCTTGGTACTGGGGTATTTTAGATAACCAGTTACTGAAGTCAACTGATGACAACTGAATGCTGTTGCAATCGTATGAACGGGTTTTAGTAAATTTAATACCGATAATACCGATGTTGAGGTAGTATTTGAAACATACCGAACATATTTATTCAAATTCATTGTCAGTAAATGATAATAATTATTCTGATACATCACTGAATGCCTTTGGAAACGCATACGTTTTTATGATTGTGTTATTGCACGAACTAATGTCAACAAACGTGAGAGCGTTACAATTATTTGTACTGTATAGCTTTGGTTTAACTAAAATTTCACAAACTCAGTTGAACTAGACAAGTTATGGTTATAACTGAATACAAATGTAATATTTGGAGACATACGTTTTTAGTTATTTCTTTTAAAACAAAGCAACAAGTGACAACATTTTCTAAACGAATTTTCAGATTTCAACTTGGTGTATTTTCAAACATTGAAATTGCTTATCATTCAAAGTATCTGGTAAACATTTCTTATTTGAAACTTTATTAATCATTATATTTTGTAAACATCCGCCATCCAGAATGTTGATCTGGAAAACAAAAACAAAAAATAACAAAATATGGGATATATTGCGTTGTACGACGTATATGTGCCGTGAAAAACATTAATCAGTGAGATTGTCTGTTTGTAAGGTTTCAGTTGATTATGTGATGACTATGATTAGAACAATACAGACGTCACGTGCAATAACTGGAAACGAAATAGTATATTATGTTTCACAGAGAGAAACATTTATGGTGTGTTGTAGGTTATATGCAACATTTTTGTAATTATGGGACATTTTTAAAAAGAAAAGCGGTCGTAAAGTGTACTTTCCAACGGGGTGATCAGTTACTTTTTTGACAGTTTCATTTTTTTCCAACATATTTAAAACTTGAGAAACAACGGTTTTAATATTATCTAAGTATGATGCGCTGTTCGATGCATTTCTTAATTTGAGCTACATGTAGAAACTATGGCAATGTGTGGACGAAATTCTGTGTACAAACACAAATCATTTTTATAATAAAAAATAAATCCATCTTACAATGTTTATTATATCTATGCAATACTGTTTAACGTAAAAACGTCAAAATATATATTCGTAATTCATGTTGCGGGCAAAATGTAAAACCCTTAAACACATCTTTAAACATGTATGCACAGGTATAGTGTTTGCGAGCTTGTGCGACACAAGCCCCTTTTTACTAGTTAACTGCAATAAAACTTCTTTTAGTCACATTGTGGATTAAACAAGTTAAGAGGGCGTCAGCGGTGTGACATCTTTCATTGCCACTGATGGGCAGCTTCAATAAAACCGAAGCTGCCATTTTCCCATGCAGGCTATGCTTCCCGAGGGCTTTCCCGTTGCTCAGTTTAATCTATAGAAATATGAATTATGCATTGTTTGTCTGTTATTTCTAATCTAATGTCACACAATTACGAAATATTCACATATAGGCATTTATGTTCTGTTTACTGTGCGGTCGTTTTGCCTAATTGTTACAGAATCAACATGCAGAATACACATGTGAATCAAATATTGGGAAAAGATGAATCATTCGCAGTTAAATGTTTACTTTGAAATCATTTAATTTCATGGGCACGAACTTTCTTGGTTAGACGACGGTGGACATGTTCGTGGACACTTTAATTCGTGGATTTAAAATTATACGCAATATAAATAAAGTTAATAATTTTTGTGGGGATCTTAAATTCGTGGATTCCCTACCCACAGAAAACACGTTTAATAGCCAACGAATAATCATTATTTCAAAAGTAGTTCCTTTGCGTGTTTCCTGTCTAGAATGGTTCGCATTAATGACGTTCCTTTAAATAGTTTATATTTTTTTCATTTTAAATGTTATAGACAGTAATGTTTTTGTTTGTGCTGAACAAAGACAAAGTTATTTCCTGTTTCTACTAAACAAAACATACTTGTTAAAATAATAATTTATATACTACAAAGAATAATTTAGAAGATTTGTTAGTATGATATTATCTTAGTTTATTTGCTCATATAAATGTCACTCCCATTAAATGTGACATATGGTTTGGTGCAAGTCCTTATGTAATAGAAGTTTTCCACTTATTAACGTTACAATGGTAACATGTTGCTCATAAACACTTTGTGATTATCGTAACAGAAGTGACTTCCTCGACTTTTGTTCATTGTTTTTCCCAATTAATTTAGTTTTTTTTTAGTGGTCTTTAAACACAGTTTCGTGTTGCTTATTTTTTTAAATATCACCAAAAGACAGACTGCGTTCTTTCTCAACATAAAAATTTATTGAAGAATATTACGAAAATGAAATGCAGTCACTTATTCTACGCAGACCATCTAGAATATGAAATAAACTGATAGGAAAGAGGAAATGAAATGAACTATGTCTAAAACGGAAAGGAGGTAAAGAAGAATCATAAGTACAAAAATATTCGGCCTGTAAATATCAACATAGGTCCATAGCAGAAGGGCCTAGTTAAGAAATAATTAAATGGTAAAGTTAATAGTAAATCTATAGCATCATTCACTTTCCTGATAATTAATTTTAGAGAAGAAATTGCATTTTACAGCATAAAAGTCACAGTTATGCAACTCTAGACAAACAAAATGACAAACAGAAAAACACAAACTAAAACATCTGCACAGGCTGCTTTCTAAATCCCAAATGTAAAATATACATGGTTGAGTATTACAGTCATTTATCCCTTAGCGATTATCATGTTTGGTTAGTTTAACCAATATTTATTAAACAAGATAAACATTGTACAAATAATACATGTTGCACGGTTCGTGAAAACAATTTATAACAGGGTTTGACAGTAACAGAAGTGACAAATGTAAAATACAAAAATATTTCTTAGAATTGAGTAGGAAGCTTAAAGCTTATACTATTTATCGCTTCTATCTGAAATTCAGACTGCAAAGTCGGTGTAATCGCTGTCTTGAACGAGCAAAAAATAACCTTTGCGCAATACGAGGTAATGAATGTGATATTATATAAAATTCAGTTCATGTTTGGTTGTAACCAAGGTATTGTTCCAACGTGGCCTATCACAAAGCGCATACAGTGACTCGTAGTATTCAGATGGCTTTCTGTGCAAAGTATAACCTAAATAAAAAAAGCGTCGACTCGGCATGTGTGTCTTTATTCTTCATGTCGACAAAGGTGCATACAGAGTTGTTGCAATATGTACCAGTAAAGTTGGCAAATGCATGCGTATTTAATAATGTTTCTATCAAATGTTTCATTGAGTACAATTGTATACTGTATTGGCTATGATTCTAAACATCCCTATTACGTCTTTAATCCAAAACTGATAAAACGCAAATTTCAAAACATTTGACATATAACAATACTATTGTCAACTAATCAAAGTACTTCTACGATTTCTACGTGCCCTGGATTGTTTAATTAGTTAGGTAGGCCTCTAATACTCTCAACGAACGAATTGGCATGTTTGCACTAACGCCATCAACTACTGCCAAGCCCAAAATGCCCACATAACCTGGGTAGTAGTGTAATTGAACACTATTATGTATACTTACCTGCCAATATTAGTGTGTACAATATGTAAAATCTTTATTAAAAACGACTAAATATGATACGATGGTTACGTAATTAAACATAAAGTATTCACAAGTGCATTAAACGATGCTATGCCTTTATCTTTTGACCATAATGGGTTACATCTTACGTTTTCACTAGTCTTAAGCAGTGAATTCTACTCCCGTAAACACGAGAAACAGCCATAGTTATTCATTCATTTAAAATATTACCAAAAAAGACTTTGTTGGAAAAGTTAGACCCGCAAATCTGGCTTTGTGTGTTTATGTTTCGACCCATTACGTTGAAACAATTAAAAAGCTTGACTTTATTTGATATGTTCAGTTGACTCGGTGGCCAATTGGGAACACCCCAGACTGCATTGCGAGAGTACCGGGTTCAATTCCTGGCTCTGGCAAGGATTTTATATTGTTGTTGTTTATTTGTTGTTTTTTGTCCAAAAAGCATTATTTACATTTTTTGCGATGCCCTTTTGCAATGTTAATTAATCGCATCAGTTTACAGAACTTTAAAAATTGATCGATCTGATTGGACGAACAAACATGAACTAATATTTCACCGCGTCATAGGGTTCAGTGTACATTTGTCCGACTTCCAAATGCAAATGCAAACATCGGTTGCTGAGGTAACATCCTGAAGGGGCAGATTTTATGTCAGTGTTACAATGCAATGGCATTATTCATCTTAGTTTTATGACCGAAATCAGGACGGGAGACATCCTGCAGATACCCACAAACTGCTGAGAGCTGTCTTAGGAAGCTAATATCCTGACCGAGACCAATTGTCTGACATCAAAGGACGAGTTGGACTTCAATTTTTAAACAGCGTCATAGGGATTCAGTTTTAATTTCCGTCTCATGAGACAATCGCTGGAACTGCATTTTTTATCATGTCGCTGGTGTGTTTAAACAAGGGTGTTATTGCAATAGGAATATCAAACCGAACACGTGTACATTGACGTAGCAAATGGGGTTCAAGAGGTGCTCTATTAGTAGTGATGCTGCTGAACCACCACTTGTCGAATCAAACGGAAACATATCTCTTCTGTCAGGGTCATACAAGAGTAGGAAAGCTAGTTTCTTTCATGTACGTTATCTGGCAAAGAAACATTTTGGTATTGTCAAACATATTATGGCGAAACATGCTCGTCTGTAGCATAGACCATGTCATATACTTATCTAAAAGCTGGCAAAGGCCCTCGAGCCTTTAACTACTTACGTATGACTGCATGTTTGGCGGAAAGGTTTGGTTTTAATCAATGCGAAAACTTTATATAATCATTTTTAAGATGGGTATCACGCTTTAGTCTGATTAACGTTGGTGTAGGCTTTGTCTTATGCAGGATACATCTAAGCACACTAGTGACCGAGATTGTGGTAAGAGCGCAATCAGAGAGCCATTCTGCGATGTAGGTTTCATAAGTTGTACATCCGGCCCGGCCACATGGCGTGTGGTAATGACTACCTTTGACTAACTTTAAACTGACAAAAGTTACTGGGAGAAGAATGTGCACTCGGTTAAGTTTATGCAGAAGTTTTTCTTTTCAAGAAGGGTGTGTAAGGGTTAACTGATCGCCGTAATACTAACAAACCAGTTTCGTCATGGTGTTATTTACTTTGACTATGTCTACTTTGTCTGCAATATGTTTTCTTTGAAATTCTCTTCAATTAAAATAGATAACGGCGTTATACGAAACCGACAAAAATAAGCCTTTGCAATTGAAAATTAAATTAAGGTTTATGTTCGTTCTCTTTTTTGCTTTTGTGTAATAGTTAACCTTGCACAAATGTAATATAGAAATCTATGAGTAACTGAATGATGAAAAACGTCACATGTATGTAGATAAACACACACCATAACATCATATTGTTTGCTTTCAGGTTAACGCCATATTAACCCGGGGAAGAACCTTAGTGTTACTAATTGACAAAAGCACAAACACACACGCACAAAGAGTGTTTGTTCGCGATTAATTATAAAGATGCACCGCCAATCAATAGCGATTTATGTCATTGCCTAGTTTAATGCATGCCACATATTCTCGCCTTGTTATCGGTTAGATACATTATGCCACATACAATATAAAAAACGATGTGATCACACTTTCTTTATCAAACACATTTAGTTAACGTTACTTAAACAATTTTTGAACATTTTTATTCGATGTCAAGAAGCCAAAACAAACAACTATATACATAATATATAAAATATATTTGAAAAATATCAAAATGTCCTTTTGTGACCGCTTCTTTAATAATATATTAACGCATAGCTGAGTGTCTATTGCTTGCGTGATGGTAAATGCACCATGGTATTTAGCTCCTGCAGCATTGTTATATAAATCGTATAGAACCCCTTTGATGTGGTGTTAGGGCTTGAATAAAGATAACATTTTTATACGTTAAACTTTTATTGGAATTTAATTGGTAATTGAGACAAAGCGAGAAGAGAAGATGAAAGTTCTTTGCACTTGTACATCAGACTGCATACTTTGGTTGCTACAACGTCTAGCAGGCTTATGTTAAATGAATGGATAGTTTGCGGTTCTAACAAAAGTCTATACATTTTGCACACAATTCCGAAAATGTTATCGTAGGGTTCTAGTTAAAAAAATACGTTACCCATTTACGATTGACACTATTATTTTGATCCGATACAAATATATTATTGTCTCAATACGTTGAAGATATATTTATAATTATAAGATTTGGCTTAAAAATGTATATTTTTTGTATGAGGCCATATTGCTACATGTAGACAAATGTAAATAAAAACAAAATGAGCAATTTTTATTTGCCTAATACTCTAGATCAAAAGCACGCCATACAAAGCTATTTCCAATCTTTCCTACCATCCAGAGCCAATTAAATTTTTCAAATATTAATGCGATGTTTCAGATTGCGTGTCGTTATGGGCGGTCTAGCGGTGAGTGTCGTCTACATGTTCATCTGGTCCCAGTGTCTGATGTTTGTCATCACCAAGGGGGTGTCACGGCGCTGCTTCATACACGACAAACCGCACAAATACGTATGTGGTTTGATTTCTATGTTGTTGTGCATTTATTTTGTATAGTCCTCTGCCGTGACATATAACGTGTGTGGTAATTTTGTAAAGTCTGCTTATAAGGAACCCGCTTATAAGGAATTCTGCTTATCAGGAACTGATGTTCATTTCCCAGTTTTACAAATAACTAGTTCAGTATACGTTTATAAGAAATTCCGATTTTAATGTACATATATGCACGGCCCCGAGGAATTTAGTGTAATCAAATGATTTACACAGCCATTCGTGCACTACCTCTGAACCATGTAGGATATCTTTCAGTCACGTACATGAGGGTATGCACTTAGTATTGGTCACGCTTATTTAGAAACATGGTGCCCTTCGCTCCAATTTCTCATACAGCAGCTTTAAATCTAAAATAAACGAATGTATATGCATGGATTTCGTAAATGTTATCAAAGATCGTTATATACAATACTTCACGTTTTATTAGTACAATCATATTCGAGGTACACATCGTTGTAACAATGATACAACTGCCTAATGCTAAGGAACTACCAGGTGAATTTTCAATAATTCGTATAGTATAATGTTGTAGTCCTCTGAATTGTGTATGAACATTTTTATTTACACTACAAGAACAACACATGCTTAAAAGAGTTGTCGATTTCACCTTATTTATATAAAGCTATTGCTCATGTACCTTTTGCAGCATTAATATGTTGTCCCTTAATGTGTTTTCCTATGGTGAAATACAAACACGTAAAAGCCGTCATTTAACCAATAACAACAGAGGAGTTACAGAGGGAATTACACTTGGGCTTTGACTGACCTGTCGGTGAACTTATTATATCAGTAATATGTTAGTTAATCTGTCTAATACAAACAAGGAACTATTGCCATATATCCATGCCATTGACTAAGTAACTTGGAATTGTAATACATGTTTATCTTCTAATATTTACAACTATAGCTGTCTTACCACTCGTCGCCATATCTGCGTCATAAACGTCGAAAACAAAAATCATCTAGTCAGATATGAGCAAACCGACAAACATATATGCAAAAACAAAAATATAAATCGAAATTAGTTTAAGCTCATATGTAGGAAAGTGTTGAATAGTTCTTTTAAATTCAGTTGTTTGATGCAATCAGAAATATTGAAAATTGCATGCAATATACTTAAAATATTGCGGTTTATAATAAATTAAAGAGATGTTCAAAAACAGAATGTTGTAAACAATGTAGACATGTCAAGTTTAAGGGCACCATGGCAAAATGACCCGTACACAGAAAATAAACTCGAGCATGTACATGTATGTGTGCAAAAGATCCTTCAACTTCAGAATGTGACGCAATGTAGGCATTTTAAAATGCACGAATGCTACATAGATAGTTGTTTTGTTACAGGGCGTTTGTGGGGCCAACCTGGACGAAACACTAGACTCGTTGTGTATAAACGGCTACGCTGGACGCAGGAACTTTATGAAACGATCACAATTTCAACTACCACCTAGTGACACAGGTAAGAATCACCTGACAAAAATAATGTATTTTGCTGTCGCGCTTAATCGTACATTTGTAAAACAAAAACGTTTCTTTATAACCACTGGTGAACAGCTTCAATAAAACCGATGCTGCTATTTTCCCATGCAGGCTATGCTTCCTGAGAACTTTCTCTTTTCTCAGTTAAACTATGTTTATCAAATGTTTGGAATCAATACAGTACACTTGACAAACAGGTATTACCAGATTAACTAGTCACTGTAGTCTGTAATACAATGTAAGTATGTGCAACAAAAACATTCCAAATCAATATACGACATTTGTTTCAGACATGTCCGCCAAGGAGTACTATGACAAATACGTTGGCGGGGGATCGTCTAACGAGGCTCAAGACTATGGTCAGCCACTTTCTGCTGCATTGATAGGGAAGACCGACGCTTTAGGTTTCCTAGACAAACGTGGGATTTTCACATCTGGAATCGTCTGTGAATGCTGTCAAAACCAATGCCATATTTCGGAACTCCAATCGTACTGCAAGAAGAACCTATTTTAAAACACTCGTTGTTTTTGTTAACATTTGGTCTAGACTGAAAATATATCAGATACATTTTGCTCTTAGACCTTATGAGTAAGCATGTTTGTTGCTTGGATTAGTTTGTGCATTAATGTATTTATGCTTTTCCAATTGGTCTCAATGTTGTGGTGCCTTAAAACGGTGTCTTAACATTGTTGAAGTGTACTGCAGACGATGAACAAGAATTTTTTAAGTCATAATAAGAGACATTGGTTTGTGTGCATAGTGTGAAAAATCAGCATATAATATATATGTATATACACAACCTTATTGTACGAACAAACATTTTTAAATATAAATCTAAAAGGAGTCGGTCACTGTTTAGGTCAATATAAAAGTATTAAAAAAATTATCAGATATTTAAACATGTTTGTTCCAACACAAAGTTATTCTAGTAAATAAAGATGATCCACCTCTAACCTGGTTTTAAATATATTTTGGTTTATGTTTGACGACAACTGTTGGTTCCATAAAACAGCATTCACGGGAAATGCTATGACAACATAGTGGCGTTTATAAACAATACAGTTTGTTTTGCCTGTAAAACATCCACTTGTATGCATACCTACAATGTATCTGATAATGATTCATACATATTTAGGAATAAATACGGTACATAACGCTGCTCTCTTGTCAAATTCATTCACAAAAATAAACTTATTGTACGTGCAATATTGAAAACTCTCGCGTGTTTGTCATTTAATGCCATTTTTCGTTGATCGACAGTAGCCGTTTCATTCACATTCGCACAACGTGAGTTCTCTTTGGTGTACTTTTATGTTCATCAACAAATAATACATTTGTGCCATAGTCTGGGTCCAAGACGCTAACAACCGCAGCGGTGGCTCAGTGGTTAGAGCGTTCGCCCCGTGAGCGGGTGGTCGTGGGTTCGATCCCCGACCGCGTCACACCAAAGACGTTATAAAATGGTACCAGATGCTTCCTTGCTTAGCGCTGAGCATATAAGGACAGATCTGGCTTCTCTCTCCTCTCAAACCTCGTTCAAGAAAGAGATGGATACCATCTGGAATGAGCGGTCGAGAGTGATTAATATAAGTTGGGATAACTTGTTTCGCAATTGACCTTAAATAAATAAGTTTACATCAAGACGCCAACATAGAAATTGGAAACGGCACAGAATGTACATCACATACTAAGAACCATGCGGATCATTAATTGCCATAGGAATAGCATGGAAAAATAATTACATAACATTTATTTTAATTGGTTAGTTTGTTTATTCAAACAAATAATCAGAAGGTCATTAACATGTGTAGAGATATTTACAATATACACAATGCATAATAATTATGAAAAACGTCTATCCAAGTCTATACACACAATATCAAATGCACATAATTTTAAACACCTATCTATTTATTTCATTTTTATTCTGAATGATTTGAGAAAAACTCTTTTTCAAAGGAATGTCAAAATTACATAACAAATAATGGTGTTTGGACCCAAAAGTAGAAAGCAACAACAACAAAACAAAAATGCAAACATAAAACTCTTGACATAGCCGGGATTCGATCCTGGACCTTTGGCACCACAGTCCGATGCGTTACCTCCACGACACGGAGCCAACTGAATGTATCGATTGTAGTCAAGATATTTAACAGGTTCAACGTTATTGATCCCAACAGAAACAAAAAAGCCAAATTTGCGGGCCACACTTTTTCAGCAAAATCGTTTTTCTGTAATATATTAACATGCATGGATAACATATTTGGCAGTTGCTCATATTGACTGGAGAATGATTCACTGCTTATGGTAAAAGAGTAACAAGTAAACAATGGACAGTTCCCAAACAGTCAATCATGATCATTTATAACAGTGCATGGTCAATTGTTATCCAATTGAATAGGATTATGTATGTCAAATTACAATCCGACCTACAATGTATAAGTAGTTAATACAAAAGACGGCATACTTTATTTTTGTGATTAACATTATCACACGAACAAAGGATATGTACAAAAGGGAGAGGAGAAGTTTTGCGGAATTAGGCACTGTGCGTACACAAATCCGCTCGATCGCAAGAAACAGACAAAGCATCTTAAAGTAAGCAATGTTTGTTGTCAGTACAAATCACCTCCTACGTGCGCCTTTTAACTGAGCTTTAATTACTATTAAGATGCCAATGAGACCCTTTAGTACATAACCATCATTTATACCGGGTAAGCCCTGTAACATTCAGCCAGCCCTAATTAATAAAAGACACATTTTGTCGCACTACAGGCCAAACATCATGTTACAGGTCATGCAATCGCATTTTGTATGGGTTTTCTATCGTTGGAAATCTGAACAAATGACATTATGTCCGGTCGGATAAGGAAGACAAATTATTCCGGTAAATACATATGTACATATAACACAGATTGGTCAATCTGAATAAGACACTGGTACCGAACGATCAATTTTGTTTACAATACATTCCAATAAGTACATGTATGCAGTGGCGGATCCAGGTTTTGACCTTAGGGGGGGGGCGTGGACTTTGTCAACGGGGGGGGGGGGGGAGAAAAACATTGAAAATGTTGACGTT
>Ga0224511_10002127_pt1 | contig 12980 bp, 3 predicted proteins | sample SF_May12_sed_USG_2_FD_169988 | JGI IMG/M metagenome (GOLD analysis project Ga0224511, IMG submission 169988) | Sediment microbial communities from San Francisco Bay, California, United States - SF_May12_sed_USGS_8_1 | ecosystem: Environmental > Aquatic > Marine > Sediment | place: USA...
CCACTATAAATAAATTAGGTGAGTGGTGCCTTTCGGTACAGGTGTCTGCCCCAGCCTAGCATTCATAGGTACAGTAGACAATTCACCGACACCAACAATACACAAACTGATTGGGCTCTTCAGCCTTTGAGTTCAATCCAAGAGTCATAAGGTTCAAATAATTTTCTTAGTCAATTGAGCTAATGATTATTTAAAATGTTATAAGGAATACACCGACTTCTTTAGACAATAAATCTGATAGACAGAAGCAATGAGCCGCTTGTGGCAAACAAGAAGGATCATTACTGCAGACATTGTTGTTTTAGTTTGCTGACTATAATACACTTGGTACGGCTAACTGATAATGGCTTGTTAGTGGGGTCAATCCGAACTGGGCCAATGATAATAACTTTTCCCCTTCAAATCTTCCTATTTCTGAACAAATAGTACTTGAGAAATAGTGGGGTGGCTCAATGGCTAGAGAGATTGGCTCATGATTGAATGATTCTGTGTCCGAGTCCTAGTCAAGATGAGCACCCTCTGTGTGTGAATGAACCCCTTGCATAATTCGTAGCTTCTATCGCTCCAACAAGCCACACGCCTAGGAGGTCTGTTAAATAGAATGGCCAAGTGTCTAAGAAAAAGAAGCAAAAAGTAAATAAATGGATTCTCCTAATAATGCTCTTCTTGTTTTCAGGTTAACAGACCTCTTACTATGAAGAAAGACGGAATCCAGACCAGAAATCGTAAAATGTCTACTAAGTCAAAGAAGTCTAGAAAATACTCGCATGAGTCAGACTATAGTAAGGCTATGATGAGCATGTCCGATATGAAGTATGGCTCATTCAGTCCTCCGAGTATGGCCCAGGTGGCGCCACTAATGTCATCCGGACAGCACAGCCTCTCACCGTACGGCTCCCATTATCCAGCTGGAACATTTGGCAATGGTTTCCAGACTAACTCTATGTCACCATACGGAGGTTACACTACGGCAGCATGGAACACAAGCGTGGCGAGAGATGCATCATTTCCTGGCCTCTCCACATCAATGGTTGGAGCGATAGCGTAGATGCCCCACTCCTGCCGTTAGAATTCCGATAAATATTTTTACGATCTCAGAGGAAACACACGATTTTCAAGTCCGTCTCAATACTTTATTATGTGATGCGAATGACTCTATGATGTCCGTCATTTAGTTCTGTTGATATTAGTTAAGCCACTGGTTTGGCAGTTCATTCTTTGTCCACACTCAATGCCTTTTCTTGTCACGTGTTATTCATTTATGAGAAAATATCTGCGATATTTATTTTTAGATATTACACAAAATAACGGTGCAATTGACCCTCTGGCTGATATCGTATAGTTAGCACTGATGATTTTTCTGCTCATCAGATCGACAATCTGTACAATTAAATTTTATTTGTAAATAATTATTTATAGATTATCTTTATGTCTATATTGCATTTTATTCATAATATTATGTAACAAAATAAAGTATTTTATTTATTGAAACTATCGGCTAAAGAACAATGCAATAGAAGTGTCAGTGTATACCATCTGCGAGTTCGGCTGTTGCAGTAATATCATTAGTGACTGTTGTATCCTTTGAGAGAGAATCGCCCAACCTATTGTGTAAGGTTTGGCTTATCATAAGATCAGCATCCTAATTGCCCAATATACTGGCCACTGTATAACCATCATTATATACAATTACACACAATCATACTCCGTGTCTATATGCATCTGCCTGCATACAACGCTTCTTCATGAATGTACAAATACGAAATTAACATAGTTCCCACTGTGCCAGCATCTAATGAGTTTAAAACAGGCTAAAACTGAAAGTGGCACCCAGTATAATAGATGATCTCACCTAGCCGCCTTGAGAAGAACGAAAAAAACTTAACCTAACCCACTCGCGATGTGTCAAAGAAAAGCTCAAATTGACTCCTTAGCCTGACTCGGGTTCGTCACACATCCTCCTTATCCCAAACTATAGGTCTTAATCCCATAAGAGTAGTAAAACTTCTCCATTATGAGAGCTTAACCTGATTTTGAAAAGGTTTGAGGTTGGGTCCCAGCCATACCTTGAAATCTGCATACGCATTTAGAAAAGAACACCATAGACAAGGCACTTTCTCTTTGCATGTTCTGGTATAGTTTTAGTGGAAAGTACCCACGGTCCTGTTGTAGACATAATACGGTTGGCGGTTACGGAAATGCTGCAGGTAGATCAACTAAAATTTATACTTTTATGGTCTTGCACCAGTGGCGTTCAGTATAGAAAGGGGAGTTGAACGTCTTTCTTTGTTCCAACTTTCATCCTCTAGGCATCTAGATACACGGGAACAGAATTTTGGCTGTCAATTGACGGCTGGATGCGTATATGTATAACTGACATGAGATAAAAAGCGCTCGAAAGCATAAATGTGCCAGTATGAAAAGCAAGCCTGCAAATGAATGTGTAATGCGATTGTATTTATCCATGCCAGTTTCCACAGGGCGGGTACTCTTTACAATTCACCACGTTTTATATGAATGATTACAACAATTGATCCCTTATTTGAGCTTACAGTGCACTAACTGAGAGATATACTATATAGATCAGCTTTATTACTGAAAATCACTATTTATGATAATTCTTGATTAAATAAACAGCTATGCGCAATTGTACACACTGTCACATTTGATATTAAATTAAACTCAGTTTTTACCAGTTAAACTAGATATAATCCAGAAAAATATAATACAGGAGAAACTGGGCAATGAGGCTTTACCTAAAAAACGAATTTTGGCTGCAGCTTTGGCCACTGAATCCGATGTTATATGGATCATTGACCACGGCATTACATTCACATGTTTGATATTTAAATCCGGAAACCGCCCGCTGATGAGAAAAATATAAGCGTCATCTCGTATCTTCCCACTGTTTTAAACATTATATTAACCACTTTTTCTTTTCCAGCGTTCTGTCAACAAAGCAGCAATATAATATTACAGCGCGACAAGTCGAGGATAGACAATAGCGCGGGTTCTCCTTAAGAATTCAGTCTGAAATTGAATTGAGATTCCGGATGCCTCGCTGTCTACATTCCATTGAGTAAAGGTGGCGGTTGTACGACAAAAGCCAGCCAATTGGAAGAATTGGTGTATGATAATAGAATCTTAGTCCTGTATCGCACCATCACTGCGATCATCGCCAGATAGTCATACAGCGCTCTCGTCCGATTGTCTTAAAAGTTAATAACATGGCTACTAATTTGTAAAACAAAAGAATTCAGACAAATGGTGTCGGCATTTGGGCTGCTAGGTGTATTGCGGGAGAGAGTTTTGGGGATCAAATAACATGCGATATTAGCATGGTGTAATATTAGCATGGTGTAATGGGAAGACGATCTCTCGTCTCGAGAGTGTGACATGTGAAGAGAATAGCGATCATACCCGCTGCTCACATTACTCCCTCCAATACAAAAATATACTGTGTCATTACGTCAGGACCTATAAGAAAATTAAACCATCCCCAGACCACTGCACTAAAGCGCCATTATGTGTCACAAAGCTAAACAGAAATTCCTCTCTAAAAATAAGTAAGTGACATCCAGGGAGTTCATCTCACTTTGGATGAGGCCATAAATAATGCGGCACCATCACACTATGGGGATTCCATTTATAAGACTGAGCTTGGCTTTCGCACCGGCTCTTGGACAGCTGAGTCGAACTATCTACAACACAAGAAAAAGACAGTATATTTTAATGCGAGCAAATGTCCATCAAAAAATCGTTGTATACAGAACACTGTCTGTTTTCATTGCCGAGTGTTAGGGTGAGACGGCAGCCGGAAAAACAGGCAGTGGGAGTGTTTAATACCTCATTGCTGGGCACCTCGTCATTGTTTTTATTGTTACTGAGAGTTGCCGACTGAGTGTATCCGCTAATGACTTAGTCATCTCTTATCTGATTTGCCTGGTCATCCGGTCACGATCTGGCTGCGTTCTCACACCATTTGCTATTTTTGTTATCATGCTGCATGTATAGTGTATGTCATTGTATTGCATATGAACACACTTTGAGGTGGCTCTCGCTAACTCCCTTACTCTCAAATGGCTCGTAATAAGGAAAGTATGTGGCTTTTTAATGTTGGACAGTCTCAATTATGTACTATAATCCTAAGATATGCAGCATGATGGTGATATGAAGTGATTAGATGTGATTCGCATCTAATGGATAAATTGTACATCGGCGAGGAAATCAGGTAGTATATCGGTGACGAAAGATAGCATGAATGAGACACCTTGAGATGGGTTGAGAGGGCTACGGGTCTGCTGATGGCATAGAGCTTCATCAGAGGTAGATAGTCTAATAAGCATTCTAACTGGCGACACCAAGTCGCAATGAGGGTTGTGACTTATAAGACTACCAATTAACTACGAGCCTACATAGTGTAGGAGCTTTAATTTCAAGTGGCAGAAATTTAGCCGTAAACTGTTCACACGACATTATTACCAGTTAGTCTGAGCCATTTCAGTGTCAGTAGCAGCTCTGTTTATGCTGCACCGACAGTCAACGAACTGCCTTATCAGCGCGATTTACAATCTGACGCCGCGTGCTGTAACAAATCGAATGACCGGATGCCAAGACTCAAGACCAGCAGAAGACTATTCCTCAAGTTCAAAAGTTGATTTTTTATGTCTTTTTCATTTAGGTTTAGGACGTCTAAACAGTTGGACACCTGTAATAGCTATTCTACGCTGGCAGTATTATGCATATAGTGTGTGTCACATCTATATCATCAGTTATGTTTTCATATAAAACACAATCATTGGCCGATCACAGCGGTTTCTCACCATGCTCCCAATGGCCTGAGTAGGAACCGGTACTGGTACATCCCTTAGATCGGTGTTTGATAACCCATTATGACAGTAGGAAGAATCAATTAATATATAATTGTTGTGGGCATTGACTGGCTGTTTACTGTGAACATCTAAAACTGTACTAATTGCTACACAGAACTAAACATTGTGTCAGAACTCCGCCCAGCTGTGCAGGATACGGTGGGGGCTTTCTCAGCCACACATTTAATGTAAGAGTAATGGCAACAGGAAGTGCCTAGCTGTCAGCTAATGCTGTCAGTCGCTGCCGTGACAGCCGTAGAGTCCATTATTACATTATCTGTGACCGTTTAAACTGTCCCTGGTGCTGACCCTAAGGCCGGAAGCAAACCAACAGCGAGCGCGCGCCAACCACGAGATCACTGTTTTTATTCTGACCGTTGCACAGAAAAAATGAAACCCAATTGATGCAGATGGTTAAGTGATTTTGATGACATTACGGTACAGAGCTTTTTCACGTAGCCCTCCGTAGATACTGAAGCATGCCCGTGCCCAAATGCATGATATAGTTCTTTAGACAACCATAACACACAGTTCTACATCTACTATACACGCATTTGATGCGCAATTTTACAACAAAGCATCGTTCTTGTCCTCATAAGAACATTCCATCTGGACCATTTGTCACTGAAAACCTGTCACTATTCACCTTACGTGCTACAGTCGCAACATTGCAACTGGAGTCAACCTGTCACTGGTCTGAAATTGAAGCCTGTCATAGTGGCTATGGTTTATGTTTCCAGTTATCGGGCGAATCTGAATCTGAAATCTAAAGCCCCGCTTCTGACGGTGTTACTATACAGATGCAAATGAGCCATGCAGTGATATGGGCTGATCTCCGTGATTTTTGTCAGCGTGTCATTGCAATCAGTTTGGTGCTCAAAGACGATTATCAGCTGAAGCCAATGAGACCAAATACTTTACAACAGTGATGCAACTCCACAGGAAGTGTAGATACTAAACGGCATGGGTGGTATCCCACGGTTGTATCAGTAGCCCAGAAAAAAAGTCTGGCAGAAAAATGACATACTGACTGTATGACACTTATTATAGCTTTTTTCTCATGGCCCCTTCACAGTTATTGTACAGTTGCCGGGTTAGACACTCATTAGTCTATCAGTCATGGTTTAGCATGGATCACTGCCAGTGGATCAGCAGGAATACTCCATGTTGTTATTTGTTTCTATTATCTGGGATAGATTATGGATGGCACACTCATCCTAGGTGCTCATCATGACTGGTTTGAATTCTTGGGAACACAATCTCAGCGCCTTACAGCTGAACAATCCCGCTATACAGGGTTTATATAGTGAAATGAGTCTAACCTTGTTGCCCTTATGAGGCTGAAACATCAACTTGGGATAGTGGAAGAATGAATGGGCCCACAGAGCTTCTTTGAATTCTTGCACAGTAGTCGATTGGAACCACTTGTTCTTCAATCTGTCATTGTGACTCTGAAAATTACATATTCGATATTGAAGTCATTTTGTTTTACATGCATGACATCACTAAGTTAATGGGTTGTTTCGAGAATGGTCCATGGTTTGCACCATGGAGTTGATACTATATGGGTGGGCCTTTCATAATTTAATGTTGAAATTTGAATCTGATAAGCGAGAAGGCACTGCAAAGTGGTGCACAAATTTAAAATTGAACCAGGTCCAAAGCTGAACGCAGTACCCACGAGGCAACACTTTCCACTGTTACATATATTATTGCATAGTATTAATCCTGGTACCAGCAAACAGACCAATAGTGACACTCGCCGCGCGCTGGCACCCAGACTGAGCTGGGCGGAGGCAAGGAGTGCACCACCGTAATACCGTTGCCACTACACTTGATAAGGACACACATCATTAGTCAGCAAGAGGAAAAACAAAAAGATTTACCATGTCGGAGAGAGGGAAAACACTGCGGAAACCCTCTTCCGCATCAAAGTTATCTAGATCAATTACTACATGTCCCAGGAGGGAATCGCTGGCCTCCGAGTCTGTGACAGTCAGCACAATGTATCTGAAATGATAACAATGAAAGTAAGGTGTGGGATATCATGTTTTTTATATTAAAATGATGAAAATAAATAAGACAATCTGAACCGATTAGAGGCGGCGTTAAAACTCGATCAATCTGTACAATTTACAGAATCATACGGGTTTTACTACGCAGTCTTAAAGTTATGGCACTGCGAACAATTCATCAATGTTTACGCTAAGATATTTGAAGACATATATGCTGATGATCAGGACTTTGCAGACTTCTGAAGGTATCTACGTGCTAAGATAGAGGGAAGCTGAGCTGACGGTCTTATCAAAAAATCATTCACAGTTGATTCTGATCACAGATTCATTGTGGGGTGACGGAAGGCAGTCAGGTGTAACACCCAACCAAGGTGTAGAAGAAGTCATTATTCATTTTCCGAGACGAAGTTTGAAGCTTAGGAGAGGATTAGCAGGGTACAGGCGTCCAGTGTCTCCAGTTTATATCACCCTCATTAAAACTGTCACCAACCAACCATTAGTTGGATTAAATTTCATTAAATGAGAATGACGCTGAGATTCACGCGTTATTTTCAGGCTACTGGTCAGCTTTCGACTTTGGTTGGTTTGATCGACCAAATTGGATTAAGACATTAACCAATGTAAAAATGAGCAGTTTAGTTCAGATAATTACATGTCTTGGGCGAAGGGTAGGAGGGGGTTTGTTGCTCTTTGCTAGCGTATAATTGAGGCGAATGTACAGCGGTCTAACCTGTCACAAAGGTGACTCTCAGAGCCAATGATAGGTCTACTGAAAGGCAAGTATTTAGAGACTCTTGCATGGCTCCATGAGTCTCGGCATTTAGCTTGCCTGCCTACCAATGACTGCATGGGAATCTCCACTTAATGATGAGGTTTGCGCTCCGCACCCCCATATTTACTCATTATGCCCACTAGAGTTTAACTAGCACTTAGCTATACACGAAGGTGCTGTGCATTTGGCGGTTGACATCGGCAATAGAATAACAAGCCCAATGACAATTTTCTCATTTTACATTCCATTTATATGACTAGCTGATTTTATTTGTGAAGCTAGGGTGCCGAAATTTGGAGCCCAAGATTGCCAATTATTGAAATAATCCATTGGAGCTTCGCATGGCTTGTTCACCACATCAGTGAAACTTGAGCCACCATATTTAAAAAAGAATTCAATAAAACTTTGGGGATGATATCCATAGCAAAATTCCCCGGACAATAGGCAACACGATACGCCCTTGATCCCCGCTCCGCCTTGAGTGAAAACTGGAGATTTATAATCAGTGTCATGTATCCGAAAAGCCAGGCTCTACGCTATAACACAAAGGATTAAATCAAAATGAATCTTTAGGTATTCATAATAACCCAATCAGAGCACGCATGCCGATTCAATATTTCACTGCTGCAGTATCTGCTCTAATAGGACTTTTCTGTGACCTTCAGTCTAAAACTCGCAGTTTCAGGTCATGGCTACTGTCCGTATCGGGTGTAATAACAGCTTAGCTGTGCCCCAAAGCTGAATGACTCACTGCATAATGCAGAGAAAATATCCTCAGCTGAAATAAATCGTATATCTTCATGACTTCAAAATTTTCTTCAGTAAATAAAATACACTTCGAGAATTATTATGCCCATTATATTTCACTTTTACAGAGATTTTTGAGGGAGGAGAGGTGAGGGGTAATGAACGCAGAACAGGATCGGATTGATTCTCAGTGATTTATCTCTGCGTCTAAATTCGCTCAGTTCTCACTGAATTTTATGGCGATTTTATGCCCGATTCTCAGTATTAAACCAAACCATAAGGCTTAAGTTTTGTGGGCTGCAAACTAATAATACATGGTGACTTAGCACCAGATTTATGGTGACAAGTATTTAGGGACAGTGGCGACAACATGGCGGAGATTACAAGTGTATCCACCTCATTTTCTTTTAACCTATGCGCGTACCTGGGTTGTCTTGTTAACATGGCGGGTTTTAGAAGGAAAGGCGCGTGAGCCATAAGTAGAACTAATTTGCCAGCAGGTTTTAATTTACACAGGTCGACTGATAAACCCCTATCTGATTCAGCGGATCATAGAAAGACAGGCAGGGTAGTTAGAAACAGTTGTGCAGAGGCTGTATAAGCTAACACAGAGAACACAGGGTCTGCCTAATTACACCAAAGTCATTCTAGTTCATCAGATAGGATAAGAAAGATCCACATAATAACTAGTATAAATTTGCTGCTTCCCAAACTAAGGCTGATAAAAATCTTTGTCGTTTCCTTTCCATATTAATTATATCTGTGAATACAGAAATGTTGGCAAACACTATCATAGCGAACCTATATATTATAAAGAATTACAGAGCAGATTTTACTGAGTATATACTGAACCCTCAAATGGCTGTGTGGTAAAGCTCATCATTAACGCTTTCATGTTTAGAAAATTGTTAGACACATTCTCATAATGACGTGAATGTTGCAATACAGCCTACAGAGAATGGTTGATATTAGCCTATGGAGCAAACATAGAGGGAAGAGTTGACTAGCGAATCTATAAACAAATAATTAGTTGCAGCCATCATCTTGGGTACTTGAAGAAAAAAATGTGAAAATCAAGTTGACAGATGAGTAATACGGTGAAAAGGTCATAACATATTCATATCGGTAAACTATTGGCTGTCAAGTATTTATGATAGACAAACAGCGGGAGTGGAAAACTCCATGCCAGCCTGAATGCACAATGATTTCATTAACAAATACCGTGATTAAGTGATCTCATCCATCCTGCTGGTGGTTATATTTGGTGAAATCAGGTACATTAAGCCGGTTAAGTAAAAATAACAGATTTTATGGGCTAAAATCTGATACTAAATATAGCAGGTCAAGATCTGTGAGCACCAAGTTCAAATCGGCAGGTGCATTTTATTTCTGCTATCACTCGGTAGCGATAGCAGGCCCGAATGCTGATCAGACCTACTTTTCACATTCATGTTTCGTATTCTGACCAGCGTCAGGGTTATGCAGAAATTGGCCTAATGAGTCTTTGACTAAGCACTTCCAAGGTTGTGTCATTAGAAGACTTCCTGCTCGCACCTAGAAGGTAACGCCACGGTTGGGCCTCCTTTAATTAATAGGTCTATTCCCATGATTCGGTCAGTCGCAATAAAAAAATTTCATTGGCGGTCACGCGAACAACACGGTTGCAGTCAAAAAACTTAAGAATATTTCGATCACGTCCTATCTCAACTTAGCCTCATTTAGAGCCGAACAATTGTAAGCGATTCGTTATCCCAACATACTTAATCAAGTCTCTTTGCAGTAACATTGACATTTGCCTAAACTCCCACGCTAACGCCTACTTTCAGTCGCAAAATACTGTTCACGTGATTTCGGTCGTAGACAGCGACCGAAGGTGAAAGATGCTTTTTTAAATCGCGAAAAAACCGGTCACGCGAATGCACCTTATGTTGGAATCCAAATCCGACGATCGTAAAGTTTCGTCTGGTCCAAAGCCTGGTTTGCTATCTCCTAAACCATCACTTCTCTTTAGAAATGAAGTCGTCCCAAGGGAAATTTTCATGTCTTGAGATAATGAACGCACCAACTTCACGTCCAACATTATGCTTCTTTAATGTTGCTTTCATCCCAACCGCTGCCCATATCCCACCGCTGCCCATATCCCACCGCTGCCCATATCCCACCGCATAGGAAAATCCTAGCGAATATGTAACCTTTCCATTGTGTAACTCAGGCATTATATCAATTAGTTCCAGCCTCTATAAATAACCTAGTGGTGTTGGGTGTTTGTGCTACAAGATTTTATACAAGCTCACTGATAGGTTCAACTTCTGCTAGTAAGGGCGTCAGAAACAGTAGAATCTCACAAACCCTATCTCCATCTGATGTTGCCCATCTGATATGACTGTGTATGTATAGTAAGTGCAGTCACAGAGCATAGTAAGTGCAGTCACAGAGCATAGTGAAGCTGATATGACTGTGTATGTATAGTAAGTGCAGTCACAGAGCATAGTGAAGCTGAAGTCTCAGCCGTCCACTCAATATCACCCGTGTTAAAGTTATCTATGTGATTTAAAAAAGTAACTTTGTGTCCCCGCGACACGAAAGGCTGTGCCCGTGTGCCCCATAGAGAAGGTAACTAGATAGACGGGCCTCGACGTGATCTGAAACCACTATAAGCCATAGCTTCACGCTGAGGTATGTTATACAGAGGCACGGTAATTACCTGAAGCCAAATTCCTCCTTTGGGACAAGGAATGAGAAAGTCTCCTCCCAGACAGGCGCTGTGTCTCCTGCTCTCACCTGGAATGAATGAGTCAGCAATGACTGGGTGTCCAAAAACCTGGCACAGTCACATCTTTGCATTGGAAGTGAAAAAGCCTGGCTGGCGGCCTAGTGAGTCAGTTAATTCGATTTAATGGGGGACTGATGCCTGTGAAATGAAAACCGTTAATGGATTATGCTTTTTTTAAGCCAAAGTGTCTACAGTTTTCATGGAGCTTGGTTTAAAGCCATCCAGCCTTGCAGGTTACAAGGTGAAATAAAATGTTCAAGTCAAATTTATAAAATCACTATGAGAAATTGTAATCTGAATTGTTTGGCATGCCTTCATTTGTTACCTTAAACCCTAGTTTCACAGTCCTTCCATGCAGGAACTTTATCGAAAATTGTTGTACTTTGATTACTGCTGGGCATTTATAATGTGACCCCTCAGTTTGAAGACCATCTTGGAGTTTCAATGTCCTTTTGACCTCTGATGTAGGTTTCAAAATGTTACCTTACAGAGAGTTTTGTCAAAATAACAAAGTTTTGATCGTTGAGATTTTCTCAGGAGTCTGGTCCCCAAATAAATAACGGGTTGGCGTATTGAACTAGTGTTGGTCTAAAGAGAAAATAACTCCTAACTTAAAGGCACAGTGAAGGTCAAAATTACATGAGTCAGCGGACATTCTCGTTCGTAGACATATAATCTATATTTGTGGCCTCACCTCTGTCAGGAAAACTTCTTCTATGCCAGGAATGCCAACTTTCACAAATGGATAGCATTTACCCGAATCAGGGTCACATTTCAGTTCTGTTGCGTGATGAATGGTCACTGACAAAGTCTGAGGCAGGGTGTAACCCAGAGAGATCTCCAACTCTCCGGTGATCGTCAGATCAGTCTGAAGGCACAAAATAACACAAGTAAAAGCTTAACTAGCATCACATCCCTGAAAAAGATCCATTCTGTAGTCTGGCCAATGACAAGAGTTGTGTGACCATGATGCTTTTCCAACAAGGATGCACAACTCCAAGTTTGGGGACCAATCTGTAGTGATCTCATAGGGCGTATGTACGGTTACCAGTTTGGTCTTCATTGTTTGTCTTCAAAAAGGCTATAATACAAAGACCAGTGAGGGGAACCACCCATGAGAGCCCTTTAGGAGGCAGTTTCAAAACCTCAAAGTCGATTTTATAATCGCGAGGAAAGTTTCGATTGAGTCGTCCAAAATCAAGGATTCCAGAAAGAACTCTCTTTTGAAACTTCCCAAGGCTTCAGCAAAAAACCTCTTCTGGAGCGATTCTGACAGCTGAACAAAAGCCCCTAATGGGGCTCTATTCAGTTAACCAATAAAATTTTTCGGTCTTCACTTACCTCTGGAACTAGGGAGTACCATGCCGTATGTACAGGCTCATTGTGGAAGTCGAAATCCGCCAAGTTCACAATAGTTTCTCCCAAAAACTCACACTCATCCAGAGTATCTTGATCCAGTACTGAAATATACGAACATATATAAAAACTCAGCTAGCGTGATAGGTCAGGGGCTGGAACGGTTGGTTGCAGATAAGAAAATCCTGGGTGAAAATCTTGTCCACCTGGAGCTCGCACTGTGAGCTCCTTATTTATTTAATTCCCAACTCCCACCCCTCTAGAATTGGTCTCAAATAAGATGGTTGAGTGGAAAAGATTGAGAGAATTAAACAAAAAATGACCATTGGCAATAAACTATGGAAATACGCAAGGAAGAGTGCTAATGCCACAACACACCATGGAATTATCCTCCCTATGGGAGGATAACTCCATTGTGCGTTATGGCAGAGTGTGGTATTAACGCT
>Ga0224511_10002128_pt1 | contig 12978 bp, 11 predicted proteins | sample SF_May12_sed_USG_2_FD_169988 | JGI IMG/M metagenome (GOLD analysis project Ga0224511, IMG submission 169988) | Sediment microbial communities from San Francisco Bay, California, United States - SF_May12_sed_USGS_8_1 | ecosystem: Environmental > Aquatic > Marine > Sediment | place: USA...
TAAAACACGTGACTTTCTTGAATAAATTATCCATTCTATTTTTATGCGCTACTGCGTTAGTAACGCAGTAGATTTTTTAAAGAAAAAAGATGTTTTACCAACAATTCTGTCAACTTTCTCAATGGAATTTTTGGGTCAGTAATAATGGAATAGTTCACTGAACAAAATAATACCAGTTTTTAACGATAATTTTAATATTTTTAATATTTTTTTCATTTCTTACAATTTGAGCATCTGGAGGACAGGGCCTTTAATCTTCTTTATTGAAAAGGAAACGACAAAATCGTTGTTTTTGTTGTTTAACGGTACGGAGTACGCAAGGCCGAAAATGGCCGTACGAATAAGCCTAAAATAAAGACGTAGGTGGTGTCCAAGGGGGGAAGTAGTGTTTAATTGTGCCAATGAGATAATACCGAGATTTCCAACTGTGCTCGAAATGTCCATTTGCTTCCGATGATGTCGAAATAATACGATTGTAATGATTTGGATATTTTTGACAAATTATACATAGAGTGCCAAACACCGTATTAGACCATCATAATTATTTTACAATTAATGTTTAACTACGTACAAACCTCCAGGCAAAAAAGTGTTCGTAAAATAAGGCGCACAACGTACCCGCCAGATTATGTAAGCCTCCTGATAAAAAAGAAAATAATTGACATTTCTTGAAAAAAAGTAAAAGCCACAAACAGTTTTCCCATGCCTGCGCACAATTGATTATTGTGACATTTCTTCTCATGTATCAGATGTTTTTTCTTGACAGTCAGATTGTTAAAAATGAAACATGGTCACCAAGCAGCTATAATGAGCTTGGTTGGCTGTAATGAGCTAGTTTAACAGCAGATAATGGGATTATGTTGGGTGAGTTTTGCAACCTTATCCCTGTTCTGCCATTAATCGCCACGGTGTAAAAAGTTTAATAGTAGCATTTTTTGCTATGATAATGCATGAACTTTAAAGATGTTATGCCTGTATCTTTTGATCAGAAGGGTATACATCTTACTTTATGACCATACGCAGTGAATCCTACTAAATATTGGAAACTGCAAAATAGAGTTATCCATGCATGTCAAAATATTACAGAAAAAGGACTTTGTTGAAAAAGTGTGGCCGTGGTTGTTTATGTTTCGTCCCACTACGTTGAAACGGTCAAATAGCTGGACTACAATCGATACATTTAGTTGTCTCGGTGGTCCAGAGGTAACGCATCATTCTGCGGTGCGAGAGGTCCCGGGGTCGATTCCCGACTCTGGCAAGGCTGATTATTTTTTTAACTTTATTCTCCAAACACATTTTTGTCACGACATTTTGCAATGTTATTCATTTCGTACACTTAACTTACGGCGAATTTTTGATCGATTATAAGGGTATACAGATACAGCCCTAGCACCTTTAAACGAGCGATAAACAAAAACTGTTTCTTTAGATTAAAACATGCATCGCAAATTATGCACAATGAGGTCCAAGAGTCTTTGAACAGGCAAAATGTGTCCTTGTTTGTTCAGTGTGCATCTGCTGCCCATGGCAGCACAGAAAACGGTGATACGGCATAACATTTCTACTAGAAGCGAGTGTGCTCTGTATTGAATTATTAAATCAAAGTTTGAAATGCATGCTCCATATTGAAAGGCCTCAAGTGTGGAACATTTAGGATCAAAGATGTGCAAAGTGCAAGTAATTATTTCTCCCCGTCTTCAATAACGCCACTTTAGTCTGTCTGAGAAGAACATCAATATTATATGACATAAAGGTGTTATAACTACGGAATCCTTATAATGAAATCTGTCTTCGTTTTAGCAAACCGGTCGCGATATTGAATATTTTAATATCATATCGCAAAATATTCTTAAACATTCAGCAAAATATTATACGCAGATTGTTCAACAGATTACGTTCAAAACAAACTTGGACACTAACAGTTTTATGTCTGTCCTATGTTCGTCCTCACCATCTTATTGTTGATATCTCTTCATTGTATATTATATGTTTGTATGTTTGCCACAGACAATTACAAAACTACGATATATAGGCAACAACATCTGGACATCTGTGTCCGAAAGGGCAACATTATCGAGCCCACAGAATAAAGGTTCTGGGTGTTTCCCAGACAAACATAATTTTGATTAATTTTGATCTTTGACTTCTATGTCTGCCAACGCTTTCTAAGTTATTATGCTATTCTTCCTTGTGACCACTCCGCAAAAATGTTTTTGATTAGGACTTGTTCTTTAATTCAATTTGCTTGGTAATAAAAACATCAAACGTGTACAGTTTGAACATTTGACGCAAAATGTTCGGTCAATGTTTATCTCTAAGGCTGTTAATAGTCATTGATGGATCGTAAGATAACGGAAAAACAAGGGTTGTTTAAGTGTTTGCCGTAAAGAGAGAAAAGCTAATTTTCTGGGAATTAAACATAATGTTTCAACGTGATAATGGTACGTAAAATACGAGCGCATATTATTTGTTTTATAAAAGCGCGACTGATTTTGTACAGATTTACACGAAAAAGAACAAACATTTCAAAAACTTATGTGTCTTTATTATTTTGGTAAAATTGTCTGACTGCATATGCTAATTTGCCTTCAAAATGACATGTTTGTGTACATTAAGATTATAGAATATCTGGATAGCCAGTTGCGTCTTGGCAAAACATTTGGCTTTACAATTTGTTGCCATTCGTTCATTTCTAAATAATAAAATAGAAGACAAAAACATAGCCTTTTGCCGCAGCTAAATATTAGGCCTTTATCAGAATACTACTGACAGCGGTAGAAACATAACAAAAATAACGAATAAATTAAACAATTTTGGTCATTTAATCAGTCCATAGAGGGCAGACATAGTTGCGAATCCCAGGGTCAAGGTGTTGATCCCTACTGAAGCGGCAAACTTTCCCCGGAATCATTAGTTCTACATTTTGGTTTTTACAGACAATAAACACCGTTTCAACAATTATCCAGCGGCACATTTCAATTCTAAACAAATGTTAATCTGTCGAAACGGCTTGATAAATATGTAATAAAATCCCACCATGTGTATCTGCGATACAGTAAGCCCACATTGCTTTGAGTCTAGCGTAGTTGGTTCTAACATGTGACTCGGTCGCTTACGCGCATACGGCTTCTTACGACGATAAATGAGATGAATGCCACTGGAAAAAAACATACCCAATTAGTTTCATGTGTAAGCATTATAGTTTCAGGTAAGTACATACCGAACAGAACACAAATATAGCTACTGTACGTAATAGCTACTTAACAGAAAACATTTCAACTGAAATAATAGAAGAAAAAACAGTACAAAAGACATATACAACTAATGAAATGATCTACCATTAACGCAAGGCAAAGATATGCAAACGTTATTACCTAAGACTGCACTCGTAATTTTATGATCAAAGATCAACGTTTACTTCCCCTTTTTACTTGTAAGTGTGTGTTTTTTTTTCACAAAAATATTTTGTATTTTATTGAGGTTTCTTAAATACATATTATACTTACGACAATTAAAAATATTATTTATAATACTGTTGACAATGCCAAACTTATTTTTTAAATAAATATTATTTTTAACTTATATATCTTAATAACACAACATACATGTTTATGTCATTCAGGTATGTTCCTGGGATTCTATTTTTACCCAGGAGTACATATCTGACAACAACATGATAATGTTTTATTTTAAGTCTAATTGGCATAATCTATTCTAATAACAAGTCAGAGAAACGGAAATAGCTAAAACAATGCATGTACTTTTTAGGTACTACACTGTGTGTCTTTATGTGTTGCTTGACTATACCACATTTAAAACCCTGTTAAAGTGTTAAGGTTATTGGAGTGCAATGGATTCACATATTTGCAGTGAAATAGAGGTTTTAAAAACCTTTTTTATTTTAAAATATGCCATTTTAAGATGCTCCAACACACCGCTTTTCTCAGTTTTTGCTTTTCTATTTTATAAACAAGATTGAAAAATTTCATTTTATTCATATTTAAGGGAGGTAATAATATGTAATATTATTTCCCTTTAATTTAATTAAAGCAAATATAGGTTGTCTTTTTTTCCTTTTTAGAATAATTTTCTATGGATGAAAAGTATAATCATAATACATATTACATTTTAATGAGGAAATTCTTGGTTATATTTTGATAAAAATACAAATGTGTATCCTTTTTAATCCATTACACAATTATTACCTCAAGGTCTTAACTTTATCAATGAATAATTTCTGTGATCGCATCCGGTATTCATTTAATAATAAACAGATGTCGACTTTACAGTACTCTATAGTACTAGCAGATGCACTCTACGAATTAAATTGGTACTGTACTATTTATTATTTACACTTCACCTAAAATATTACACGATTTGCTGTCATATGTAAGACACTGTTATAGGAATAAAAACCGTGCAGTATGCCCTTTGAAGACATTGTTAAAAGTGGACTTAAGGGGATCTACTGCCGGATGTGTCTCAAGTATGATAAAGATTGGTCTTTACGGGCCATTTTGTCATGGTTCCCTTAAACTTGACATATCTACATTGTTTACAACATTCTTTTTTTGAACATCTTTTTAATTTATATATTCATTGATTGATTAAATACTTGTTGATTTTGCAGCCATCAACACACCCAGGCTGCATCCTCTGAATGCAATGAATGTATTACTTAGAAAGTACATATGGACATTTTGTCATCTGTGGCTATTATTATTTAATGACAAACGATGTCTCGTAAAGTCTTGGTCCCACCGAGCTTGCGTCGCTGTAACGTTCAACCAACGTTGGCCAGCGCTTTAGCAACACTGATAACGCTCTGAAAACGTTCGTGGTATTTCCTTCCGCCGGGAAAGTTTTGTGCTGCGCAAAATATTGCGAGCGTTGTGAAAGCGAAAAATTACCTGCTCTGGCAACTTTCACAAACGCTAAGGCAAAGTTGATCACCGCTAGAACAAAGTTCATCACCGCTAGGCCAACGCAGAAATCTTGAACTCTGGGCCACCGCTGCGTTGCCCGGGCGGTGATTAAACGTTGCACAATCGTTGTTGGGGCGGTTGTAAGCGTTTTATGACTGGACACGGACTTGCTGGAACAGTGTCGGGCGTTGAAGCAGCGATCCATAGCGGTGATAAACTTTGCGTTGGTATGGAGGTGTCTTTGCGGGACCAACGCTCGCTTCCGCTCGCTACCGTTACGCCAACGCTATAACAACGCCGGCTTCAGCGGTGCATCGCTAAGGCAACGCCCGTGTTTTCCCCATTCTGCGTTGACGAGCGTTGTCGTAATTTTGACCCCTCTTCCTGCCGTTCAAAGAACGCTACAACAACGTTCGTGCGGTAGGACGTGTTTGTTGTTGCAAATATGTCCACAGAACAAAGACAAGAGGTGCTAAATTTGAATGTATGCATGATACAACCAAAATATATCGACGGGTGAATGAAGAAAGTCCTATATACAGACATTGTAAATTCTATGTACATTTTGCATGCTAACCTGGGATTTGTTTTTAATTTTCTTTTACGTAATTTAATGAAATAATGGAGCCGAGGTGAAAGTGAATGAAAGTGAACTAGTATAACTGACATTTTCAATGTTTTATGAAAAACAATTTGTCATCTGTGGCTATTATCACTTTTTTTAAATATTTTGATTGTATTTATCAGTGTGCAAATCAATTTATAAAGAAAAACAAGTTATTTTTAATAAAATGTCTCAAGTTTTGTCAGTTATGTGCTTTTTTACACTGACTATTTTGGTTGCTAAAATGACGAACGTGCATTTTAACAAAATACTCAATTTTTATCATCAAAATGATTTGCAAACATATTGTGTTGGTCAATCTTATCCATTTAAGTAAAAATAATTTAGTATTTTTGTTTTAAAAACATTTTTGATTTGTTTTGCAAGCTAATATTGCAGTTATATGACTTATTACATTGAATTCCCCTTCAGATTTCAGTAGTACAAATTTACCACATGATGCAGCTATTTATTATTACATGTCATGAAATGTAAAAAAAGTGTGTGTTATTTTGTAAAAAATGTCAGTTATATGACTTATTACGTTCACCCGACAATATCATTTACTTTTTGTTTCATTTTATATGATGTTATTTTAATTGTTTAAGTGATTTATTATTTAATAAGAATTTAATAGAACATACCCACACACTTCTATTAAATTCCATGCATGAACTAAATTGTTTAAAGGCTTGGATGTCGAGCATTTTACTTTTGATCAGAGAAAAAAAAACCATTTAGTTCGATAAAACTTCAAATCACAACATACACTCCTTTTTGTGAGAATCTGCATGTTAATAGAAATTCTGAGTTACTCAGCAAGAACAGAACTATTGAAAGAAAGAATGTAAGCCAGGCACAGACACTTTATGCGCCTGACGGTGTTTATTGGTGTCTCCTTAAAGATAGCTTAGTACATTCTTTATATAACTTAAATGTATTTAAAGGTGATTGTTATTCCACGTGATAAATATGAAGTGTAACTGAGCTAATTACATAACTTATGAAATAGCGTTTAAAGAGGAGAAGGATGCTTATATTTTTGTCAAGAATACTCTGTAAACTAGACAAAAATACCAAATATAATATATTTCACCACAAACATGCGATTACGTTTTAGGAAAATGATCCCTCCCCCAAAAGTGAGGTTCTGTGTTTTATTTAGTATACATAGTATTGTATGATAACATTGATTGTACAGTTGTGTGACTACACATGCTTATCCGTTTTAATACCTGTTTGATTAAAGGTACACCATTAGGCCACTAGGTGTTCAATCTTTAAACTTTAAAAGCATTGCCTGGCAATCTAAATACCGTATATACATTACGTTAACACATGTAGGTTTCTTTCATCAACTAAAATTCCGTCTTGAATACACTTCAGATTTGACATTATCAAGACGTATTTTTTGACAACAAGTACATGATCAGGCACATACAATCAATTACATACGAAAACAGTTTGATTAAACGAAGATAGATATAATGACTATGCTATATTTTGTGTTATCGGTCACATTTATAGCCGTTCAAAAGTACATAAGTCTTAAGATGCGTCGTAATTAAGTCTGCACGCAAGGGATTGTACTGCTGATATATGAGAAAGAATTTCATTAAATCTTTGAGATCTTAATTGAATGCACATTCAGACTTAAAACTGTACACCTTAGTATTTAAATGTGACAAGCATCTTCACTGAACACCTTTTAGGTAGTAGATTCCCTGTTGTAAGTCATGTGCTTTCTGATTAGTGACCGTCGACCTCATTTGGGCTTTCAGTAACACTGTTAACACAGGTGGGTGAATACGTGATCCCTTAGCGGTTAAAACTGAAGTTTTATGTTAAAGTGGTTAATCTCACTAAAGGGTCTTTGGCAATTTATGCATCCCCATAAACGTGTAAGTGCCGAAGCTAAAGCCTATGGTTCTAATACGTCAGAGGGACTGCCTTACAGGTGACAATAATGCAATGGGACCGATGGTTATGTCACTTACTTTACTGATACATGTCTCCAATGTACCAATAGACGGCATAATAAGGAGAAACCTCAACAACTACGTGGTTAAGAATACGAAATTTAAAGCACAGACAACAATAAAGTCCCACTTCAAAAATGTATTAAATTTATGTCCTATAGAAAAAGCTTTGATAAATTAGGCATGGCATTTAAAACCAATGTAGGAAAGATAATTTCTTACATTAGGTTCTTAATTAAGGAATCAGAAGGCTTTCAATACAAAACAACATTTACATTCAAACAAGTCTCTCAGCTGATGATTGGAATTGGCAAAATGAAGAATGCAATCTAGCGGGAGCGTTAAGAAATAATTCAACTGTCATAATAAATCAAAGCAATTTACCTTAAAGTTTCCTCACACGACTGAAGACTAAAATTGCTATTTATAGTTTTATTGTATTATAGGTTACAAATTAGGCGGACTCTGTACATAATCGACTATAAAAACTGCATATTTCTCCCGATCTATTATCGATCACAATCTGTGCAGTACATGTATGTTTAGTATACTAATGTATTAACGATGCTGTGCCTATATCTTTTAGGTCAGAATGAGTGAAACACACTCCCATAAATATGAGAAACTGCCAAATATAGATATCAATGCATGTAAAAGTATTACATAAACAATGAATTTGTTAAACATGTGTTGCCCGCAAATTCGGGTTTATTTAGTTACGTTTCGACCCATTGCGTCGAAACAGTTAAACAGCTTGACTACTATCGATGCTTAGTTGACTCTGTGGTGCAGACATCGTCGGTTATCCCCCGTTACTTTACTTCGCTATGCTGTGTTATGTACCGTGGGACAATGCATGGTTCCACAATTTTTTAACTCCGCCCACATTTACTGAAATCCAATGTTCATGTGATAAGGTTGATCACAAACACAAAGTTCGCTTTCTATTGTATATACTAGGTCAGATTGTCACCTGACAAGATATCCCTAATCTTTTGGATTAGATGTGACCATATACTGTTATTAATGATAATGATTGACATTTGTGGAACTGTCCATTGGTTAGGAAACCCCGTAGTCATGAATAATTAATGAGGCAGTTTCGTTGGTGCCATAAGGAAATCTCCATGCATAACTAGCCAATGAAATTACGTTTTATATCTTAGCTTCGGTTTACCATTCAAAATAGCGACCTCAATGAGTGATTTTTCTAAATCGAGTGATTTATACGGCATTAACAAGTTTGAGGAGATTGAAGAGTATTTTATTGTATTATGCGATTTCATTGGAAAAAGATTGGTCTCCCCTGCCTCATGCATATTCATGAAAACGAGATTTTGCTAGTCAAATTCCGCACGGTATGTATAGAGTGTTACGGAAAAAAGTACTGTGGGTGCCGACGATGTGGCGCAGAGGTAACGCATCCGCTTTAAGTGCGAGACGTGCTGGTGTTAGTCCCGGCCCCGGCACAAGTGTTTATCTTTGATGTTTTATTTTTGTTTTGTTGTGTTTTTAGTTTTGTCCAAAACACAATATTTGACACAAAGTTTTGCAATTCCTTTTGCAATGTTAATTTATTTAGTATACTTAACATATTGCAAATAATGACAAGGGTATAAAGATACACACCTAGCATCGTTAACATTGCAAAAGAAAAGGCAAATGTTTTGACAAATAATGTGTTTTGGACAAAAAGAAAAAAATAACATAACAACAACAACAAAACAAAAAAGCATAACACCTCAGTCCGATGAGTTACCTCTAGACCACCGAGACAACTAAAGGTATCGATTAAAGTCAAGCTATATAACTGTTTCAACGTAGTGGGTCAAACATAAATAAACAATGCCAAGTTTTTGGGCCACACTTATTTCAACAAAGTCATGAATAACTATACTTGGCATTTTAATAATAAGTATGTACCTCATTAATGTATAATATTTATTATAGTTTTATTTATCGTCTTCTTTACCGTTTTCGGACATTATGAATGTTCAGGTTTCGCGAAAGTTTTTTTTAAAGAACACAATGTTTTGTCTAGGGGATGTATATTAGCTGTATAAAACTACAGTCTGAAGTGGTCACCAGTTCCTTGAATAAATTGTGCAATTACTCAACTTATTATGGTATATATATTTTTATAGAACAAAAAAGAACAACAAATCAATTTTGATCACTATGTGCCAATTGCGAAAAGTCCTCATTAAAGTACAATTGTGGGCACAAACGATCAACGTTTAACTGAGTTCAATGACAAAGGATTCTATTTTGACTTCGACAGTACATGTTTAATTTCATTGAAGTCTCATTTGCCTACCGATGCGTTCATGTTATTTCATACCACTCCCTTAGTAGACATTCACTACGTATACTTTAGGATACGTTTTTGTTAATGCATAAAAATGTTGCTTTAAAAAACAAATGGGTCCTATTTATTTTACTTTTTTTACATCGATAGCATAGTGAGGTTGTTAAAACAGCAAATAAACTTTAAGTTATAAATTTTAAGGCCGATGTAAAGATCAGCTAATGTACCCTTGAAGCATGACATTTATTATTTCATTGGTGAATCTTAGTGACAAAATTAAAATATAATTATATATTTGGATCATCTTAATTTTAGCATTTAATTCATATTTTGAAATTCGATGATCAAGGAAAAAAATAGCATAATCTTAATTAATTATCTACGACTTATTATGTTTAGCGCATATACACATGTATTTTTATAACTATTAACTATTAATCTATTTGACCACACAATCTTTTAGAAATACTGCTAATTAAGGGAGTTTAGCTACTTCTACAATAGCTGTTTTACGCAAGTATTATCCAAAAACATGCAATTTATTGGTAAATAGGACATAGCTGACGTTCCTTGAAACAAAGGAGATGCCACAAATTAATTGCCTATGCCTGCATACGACTTATAATGAAGGCATTTCTGTTCATAAATGAGAATGTTTTGTTTTTCTTAAAAACAGAAGTTGGAACCAGGCAGCTGTAATAAGCTTGCTTGTCTCTAATGAGCTAGCTTGACTGCAGAAAATTGTAATTGGGGTGCAACCTTGTCCCTGTTCTGACAAAGTTTGGTGATGTTTAAACATTTTAAAACAAATTGAGGAGATATTCAAAGAACATATGATGCAAACAATGTAGACATGTCAAATTTCAGGACACCATGACAAAATGGCCCGTAAAACAACAAACACCTAAGTCACATTTTAACGAGTGAAAATACATCAATTCAAAACGTTTATGAACAATAACTTTTCTTAAGTAAATGTATACATGTATATCGCAAATTCATAACGAAAAAATACAAACATTCAACTTGGACAGAGGTAAACTTATTTATTTGTTTTCTCATTTTCTATTCGTTCAGACTTAAAGGGGTTCGAATACGAGGTCCAGGGATCGCCTATGATCTGTGAACAGGCAAAATGTGTTTATTCAAAGTACATACGCCGCCCATGACAGCACAAAAAATAGTGTTAAGGCATAGCTTTTCCGATAGAAGCAATTGTGCTCTGTATTGAATTATTAAATCAAATGATTGAAATGCATCCACGATATTGAAATGTCTCAAGTGTGGAACATTTAAGATCACAGATGTGCAAACTGCAATTAAATATTTTCCCCGGGATCAAAAACGCCACTTTAGTTTGTCAGAGAAGAACTTACATAAAATGGACGTTGTGATATGCACCAAAGGGGTTATAACTACGGAATGCTGATAATAAAATGTGTCTTCGTTTTAGCAAACCGGTCGCGATATTAGAGACTCAAAATTGTATTATCAGATCGCAAATTATTTTTAACATTAGGTAAATTAATTTGCGTAGATTATTCAACATATTACGTGCACAACAAACTTGGACAATAACATTTTAATTTCTTTATTCGTCTCCAACATTTTATTGTAGATATCTATTCAATTCTTCAAGTATAGGTTATTGGACAATATTCGCGGGTAAACTCATTTATACGGTCTAGCGCGGCGCAGCCGCGCGACCGTATAAATGAGTTTACCCGCGAATATTGTCCAATAATATATTTAATGGATGACATTATGTATGAATATGAAGGTTATTTCGACTTTTTTAACTTACCCATTTATACCGACCGGATAAGTGAACTTATACAGGCGAAAATTTTGAAAAATCCTTCACTCTCATTGGTCAAAACATAATGTCATCCATTAACTAGGCATAGCAGTGGTACTCGGTAACCATTACTCTAAATGAAGGTCCACCACTAATAAAAAGTCAGTATGTTATAACCGCTGTGACATGACGTATCCACTATATCGATGTTTAACAGTGTGTAAAGTAAAACCAAAACAATTCTTCACCATGCATTTGAAAAAAAGTGTTTCTTATTTTTTTTACATACTTTTAAGTTTTTACTGTTTCATTAAAAATTAACGACTAAACTAAATGCCCTTATCAACGTTTATGTCTTTTACTATCTTTACAACGTGACAATAAACGTACTTGTTTTCTTAAGGACTGACTAAACTTTATAACCTTTAGCAGTGAAAGATGTGTTTGCGTTTGAGTGGGGTTTAAGAGAATATACGTGCAGATAAAATGATTTTTCAAAGTTTGCCACACGCGATATTTGAAGTATTTCTACATGGAATTCCGTGATAACATTCATGCACTTGATATATACCTAAACCATTCGAATTTATAGCCTAATGTGATTAACATACTTATGAAGATAAACACTTGAAATTGATATAGGCTGTCAACACAATTATCGTTGTTTTGCACCATAAAATACAAAGCTTAACATTGTGAAGTTAAGAAATCGTGAAATTAAATTAAGCTCGATATAAAATAATTTGATTACTCCTATGGTTTGTTAGATTTTTTTTTTGTAACAAACAGCATTGTTGACCCAACATATCATAAACGATTTAGATCTACTAGACCTACATTTGAAAAAGTAAAATATTATAAGCAAAGCAAAAAACATCAATCTTTTTAACTTAAAACATAAAATACAATTCGGAAAAAAATGTTATCCATTTAGCACCTCATTATAGAACACAACGGGTTTTTATCTTCAATGAGTCAGCAAAACTGGCATCACGTTCATTTTCTCTTTCTTAATTGACAACCGTACACTATTACACCTTACAATTATTAAAGTAGTATGGCAGGCTTTATGGAATATTTTGACCGAAACAAAATAAGGAGCCGCATGTCTCATTAAATTACATTGAAATCAAAACAAACAATCATATCACGATAGAGAAAAGTGTTTATAAATAAAATTTCCATTTGATAAAAAATAAATTACAAATACAAGTTCCGTTGTGAATGTACTTACTTTCTTTAAATTCATTATCCATTATGCGAGATGTTTGCCTGATTGTGGTGTGGCGCTGATGAAATATTCTTAGAACCCTTTTAAACGTTTATACATCCACCTTTACGTTAGGCAACGAGGGGTGTAGCTG
>Ga0224511_10002129_pt1 | contig 12977 bp, 8 predicted proteins | sample SF_May12_sed_USG_2_FD_169988 | JGI IMG/M metagenome (GOLD analysis project Ga0224511, IMG submission 169988) | Sediment microbial communities from San Francisco Bay, California, United States - SF_May12_sed_USGS_8_1 | ecosystem: Environmental > Aquatic > Marine > Sediment | place: USA...
CCCTTATATCCAAAGGGATGTTAATCATCGAGACAATCACAGTGAAATCAGTTGTTTGGTTGTGACTTTGCTCTTGCTCTTTGGTCTTTTGGTCTTCAATGAAAATATCTGTATTATATTTCCAAATCCGGTTGCGATAATACAACAGCCTCTGCAGTTGGGTTAGTATGTAGTATTATAGCTCCTGTTTTTTCCAATCAACTGTTAGCGTCGTTGTCCCTTCATTAATGTATGAATATCGAACAATCCATAATGAGCGCTCCGTTGTAGTGTGTGAGTAAGGAGTGTGTGATTCGTAACTTAGATCCGAACGCTTCTAGAGAGGATATCCTAATAATATCCACGGTTATCAGTACATCTCGGGTCAGAGAGAAAGCATTGATATCATCCTCTGAGGTCATATAGTGTCCTTGAGGTCGACACCGCTGTCTTAATTAGACTCGCTAGGTCGAACGTCACAGTAAAGTTCACGTCGCTTTTGAATGATTATCACTTGACCGTCGGATACTAATACTGCCTGCGTGTTCCGTACTGAGAACCCGTTATCGGAAAACCTCTTACTGAGCGTGAGATCTGTCACTCAAGCGGTAGGCTAACAGTTATTGATTTGGCATACAATGAAATCTCAATGGTGCTAGAGTTTACATTGGACCATCCTTATCCAATTAATTTGTATTGAACCATCTTATGCAACCAAACAACATTCACAAATCCCTGAAGGGAATCCTATAAGACAGCCCATCAATGGCTAAGCATTATGATATAATCGTATAAATTATGGCCTGAGTAATTCCAGTTATTCCATTTGATGAATTAACATGGGAAAAGGCAGTAATCTTACGCCTGGAAAACCAAGCGCCCTGATTGGCCACTTCTTCCAAGTGAATACTAGAGCAAACTCGTCCCAAATGTGAAGTGCATTGAACAGAGAGTTGTCGTCTCAATGCTGCACCATAGTCAGCTAAAGGAGAGGATAACTCCATAATATGCACAGTTAAAGTGATTGGTTCGGGTTTTCCCTTAGAAAGATCTGTAGAAATTCTACCTCAACATAGATGACTTCTGGCTCCTTCTTTTTTGTCTCGAGTCCAATTTTAACATTTCTGAGTTCTTCTTCCAGTTGGCGAATCCTGTTTTTTTGCTCTGCAAAGACATAATCAATGGAAAATTAAAACCAGGTGGGGGTAGGGCACCACCATATGAATTATTCAGAATTGGTTTATCTGCCGTGTTTCATCCAGTAAATGTTCACGAACATTGACACAGGAGAGTTTGTTGAATCTATATCCTCGTTGTAACCTGAAATCACTCGCTAGTTAGAAAGGGAAGGTGGTTAAACACCCACAAGCGGAAATCATAAACTCAAACACTACTCCTTCGCACTGGAGGTTGGATATAGAACGCTTTTAGGGACAGTAGCGGCCGCCTGATCGGTAGTTGCGAGTTGCGAGCTGGAGCATTAGTGCAGAAAATGAGCAACCTACCGAACCGAGGTGGCATAAAGCAGTCGGTCAGTCAGTCAGTCGTCTTTTTACAAGTCCAAACTTGGTTAGATCAATCAAAAGGTCTCGTCAATGTAAGTTGCACATGCAATTCTCACAGAATAGAGACTATTGAAACACGGCATGCTTTTGTGTTGGATTGAACGTGTCTGATAGTCTGTGAATCAACATGCGGTGTCGAGATCAGTCAGCTAAGTATTCTAAGACTCTCACTAATACTGCAGGCAAGACAATATAAGTGGGAGAGAGAGAGAGATCATACCTTCCAATGTCTGGAGCATTGAATAACTTTTAGCTGTGAGGAAGTAATAAGCAAGCATTTAGGAAAACACACAACACAATGCCACAATGCAAAAACACCACACGGTTTTATAGCGCATTACGGTCATGTTCATTCATTCGGTGAGTGCGTGGAGAGAGGTATGTTAGGTACATTGATGCATTGAAAGCCCGGTGGGGTCTACACGTGTTCGATGTTTCAAACATGCCCATAGGAGTTGAAAACAATGAGGCAATGATACACTCAAGTCATCCAAAATAGAAACAGATTTCAGTTAGATACAAGAAGGGCTAACTTAAGCGAATGTGTATATATCCCTTCATTGACTGGCAGCACTTTATTGGGAAAGCTTCTTTAGCTATCAATGGCTAGGCAATTACCAAATTAGTTTGGCAGACAGAAGATATTAAGGTACAGGCATTTGTACTATCTAGCCTGTGCTGTAAAGATACCTATCCAGAAATAGTGTTAGTCATTAATTAATCGGATTGTGAAATCATTTCCAGTCGAAAATGTGCAGTTTATCATAACAGAGGTTTTTGTATAGTAGTGGGATCTAGCTCAATAGTTTGAACGGTTGGGTCAAGATCGAAAGATCCTTGGTTCAAGGCCTAGTGATGTTGAGCACCTGCTGTAACGATAAGCTCCTCACAATATTCCTAGCTCCTACCCTCCACCAAGCCTCAGGTTTAGGAGATTCGTTGAATAAGATGGCCGTGCCCGAGTATAGAAATAACAACAACTAGCGCGCTAAGCGACTTTCCGCTACTAACCTTCATCATTTGCTTCGTCCTTGAAGTTGTAGTGAGTGTGGTGTGTATGAGAGACATTGGTGACGGACTTCTTAGTTAGGTTCGTTTCGGATTGCTGCTTCACCTCCGCCTCTTTGCGAAGTTTTTGTTCCTCCGGTCTGATAAGCACTATGGGAGACAAAAGAGGGTTATGATCGTCCATAGTGATAAAACTGTACAACACTTTCTAAAACCCTGTATGACCTTTTTATCTCATAATTCTATAGAGGCACTTAGCCATCCTATTTAAGTGAAGGTCCTGAGGCTGACTTTTTGTTCCGTATCTGTAGAAGATGGGATTTGTGCGAGAAGCTCTTACACATGACAGAGACTGGCTTGATCAGGGTTTGAACATACGATCTCATTTCAAGGGTTTTAGCCCCAAGGCTACTCTACTATCCTCAAAGGGTTCATTTAAATCTAATTTACTAGTCTTACACGTACATGTGTCATCACCTGAATGGTAGGTACATACAAGTCTTAGTAAGTAAAACTATAGGAGTTGTTTGCACATGCAGCCTATGACCACCAATTTCACATCAAGTAATCCTGGCTGATTTTCTGCATCACTGGGTCAAGTATCAATGTCATATTCATTCAAACTGGTGTCTTTCACAACATGTCACCTGGAGATGTAGAAGTTTTTACGTCTCTGATGTGTTTCATTGGCAGAAACAGAAGACAGGTTATGCAACTGCCCTATGTGAACTTTCGTGTTTTGCTGGGTCATTTGACTAGTACAGTATATCTTATGCACTAGAAAGTCAACTCACTTACCGGTGTAAGCGACTGGTTGTTGGTTCACCACTATATCTTTCTGAGTCTTATAGGTAAATCCATCACCGCCATTCCTTTGAGTATTTTTCATCTCTTGAACGACCTGTAAAAATAATTTTGTCTTCATTACTGAACAGTTGTCAGGAGTTGTACAGAAATTGACCTTTTTAGTCTATTTGACTCAGCATTGCGAAGGATGAGTCATTAGGAGAGTGCCGACATCCGTATGCCCCATAGAGAACATATTTGTTAAAGGCCTTAATTTAACACGGTGATCCGACACCAACGAGGGTGTTACAAAAGGCAAACCTTTTGCCCGAACTGGGAGTCAAACTGGGGACCCCTATCCACTTAGCCATTGCTTAATCTTGTGAAAAATTTAAGAAAAGTCCACAAGAAGCACTGGAGGAAACAGAAGAGGAATTGCAATTTATAAGAGGGGAAAGAAACAGAGGCTTAGTGGATAAGTTAAAACCGGAGGTCCCTGGCTTAACTCTCGGGTACGGACCACTCTGCTCCCCCATCCTCACCAAATTGCAATTTTGATGTTGAATAAACGACACCCACCCATAGAGTAACCTTCTCACTGTATAGGCATACTATGCACCACCTTGAAAATAAGCCTAAGCTTAATGATGCTAATTGTGTAAAAAAGCATATGATCTAATCATATCCAACATGGAAATATTTTGTATTTAAGAATAGGTTAACTTTCTTATAAACCATTTTTGATCACCCTTAAGCTAGACGTGCAGGTATTAAACTGGAGTTATCCCATCTAATGGAAGGCAGGCAGCAAGACCAGGGGAATTCCGTCTGAGCAGAATTTGCTGCACACTTGAGTGCAACGCACACACTATACACACCTGACGCTCTGTGTGATATTTGATATTGGTCTCATCACGACCGAGTGACTGCTGTCGCTGGTTAAGTTTCATCTGCTGCTGTTCCAGCCAGGAGGCTCCGCTGGCATCAAGGTTCGGGCTTGCATTACCATTTATTGACTGATTGCTTACTTTGCGAGAGGCGGTCTAAAATCATGATGTTGGTCAGTATAAAACAGAATAATTTAAAGGACAAAATCCTGTTATAATTTACAGTGGCACACGGTTGACCAGCCTGATTACCGTTTCGTATGTTTCATGATGTGAGTCTATAATTGCACTGGACACACTGCTATCTAGGCTTGAATCCAATTTGCTTCAAAAGTGTTGAAGAAAGCACTTATAAACGAATGAGTTCTGCACTAGGTACAAAACACAAGCAAATCAGTCACCCTCTAACTAGTTAATAAATCAGTTGTTCAGTAGATGATGGAATAAGTGATTAAGCCACAGACTGACTAAGCAGCAGTGAGACTATCAGTCAGTTGCCAGTGACCCAGACAGGTTTTAGCTATCCAACATCCTATAGCCGGTAAAGGTATAGCGGGAAAGCTTCATGGGAGAGCAATGGTCTGGCACCCATGACTAGCTGGGTTCGAATCTAGGTCATGTTGGACCACCGTGGGTATTCGCTTCTCACATCCTAATCATAGCTCTTACCGCTCCAACACGCCGTCGGCTTAGGAAATCCATTCAATAAGATAGTCAAGACTACGAACTCACTCACTCACTCACTCACTCACTCACTCACTCACTCACTCACTCACTCACTCACTCACTCACTCACTCACTGATGTGGCTACCAACTTGTTCGTAGTGGATCCTCCTCCAATGCATGTCTCTCACTCGCCCTATTGCTGAGGTGCTCAGGATACCAACGCCCCTATGTGCATGAGCCACGTCTTTCTCGGTCTACCGTAAACTCACCTTGTTGATGGTAACATTCTCCGTGATATTTGGAGATTTATATTTTCTCCTCTCGATGGTAGTAGTTGATCCATCCGGGTTTGTATAAAGTTGTCGTTCTCTAGTGAAAGAGTCATCCCCTCCATGAACTTGTTTGCTAGTAGTTCGAGTAGTAGTGGTGGAAGTGCTAGTCTCACCCAGCAGCTCTCTTAGAATTTCATCTAAGTCATTCTGTTCCTTACCTGAAATGGACACAGTGAATGAGCCTATATGTACTAATTCCAACTTGACATATTGCTAGCCACATCTAGGATGCAATTCCATTCAGAAGCTGAAGTGCGAGACACAATGAGAGCGTATGCATTGTATGAAGAGGGTATTACAAAACGCATGCTGAGAGTAAAGAATTGGAGGCGAGAATTATATTATCCTTACAGGAAGTCCACACATTCTAATCCTGATCCAACAAGGTATGGTAAAGGCTCCATGGGGCAGGCAATTCATTCGTTTGTCTACCATAACTTGCTCCGAGTGACCGCAGTTAGAGTTCCAGCTAAAGGAGTACCTGGTTGGAAGGGCAGGAAGGACCAATCCTATTGAATCATCTTTTGATTGCGTGAAATTGAGTCAAATGGCATTGGGCTTCATCAATCCCTCTTACATTTGATATTTTCAGCTCAATAGTTGGGAGGGGCTGTCGCTCAGCGGTTAAAGAGCTCCTCTCAGGCACTGGGTTCAGGCAGCTTGTGTATGAAATTAATGAATGGGTGCTCGCCCTTCCACAGAGGTACAGCCACTACACGACCATTGACAAACTTAAGAACTCGAAGAAAAATCGATGAAAATAAAGTTAAATTTATGGAGAGACAGGCTCAAGAGGCTCTCAGTGAAAATCATGCCTTCATAGATCACAGGTCTGGGATGGTATGATATGGATGGAATGCTGCTTTGATTGTAAGCCAGAAATAGTTGTTGAGACCGGCCCTCAATATGCCATACACAAGCAGGTGCAAAAGCTGACCATAACTGGGTATATAGGAATTTATGAGGTCATCTAAGGTGTGAAAGGTGCATCTTGTTGACAGAATAATAGGGATGGGATATTTTTAGTCAAATTGTCTCCCTAATCGCACCTTTCTGAGAAAAAGATTGAATGAGCTGTGGTTTTGACACATGAGCCACCAAATTCACTTCAGTTTAGTGCAACTGTAGCTTAGACAGGTGATTACACTCTCTCAGGCCATTGACTAAAAGCTACTGTGCTGTTTTATCTAGGTAATATGCAAAGGTGTTATTACAATATGTTATATTTGGCAGTGCGTAAGATCTAGACCCACAGGTAAGATCTAGACCTACAGTGAACGGATTATCTTACTGTAGGTGTTAGCTAGAGGGCATATATGTATTACTCCGGCCTCCCATGGCTAGCTAAACATGACCAATTTTAACAGTGGCAATCTTGGCAAGTGGATCATTAGCCAGTATCGGCTCTCATCTAGAAATGATAAGATCTGATCTAGTCTGAACTGACTCGCTCCCATAGTAGTGTTCACTGACTAGTAGGCTTCGCCTATTACCCACAACATCACAGTAGGGTCATGTGAAGTTCAAGATAACCCACATATCACGGCTACGCGCCTTGAGCCAGTTTAATGCACTTACAATCTTATAGCGGGTACATAAAACATATCGCTTCGAAAATTATTCAAAAAATGTTACTGATTAAGAACACGGATTATGTCGATGATTGTAATGGCGGGTTGAATCGATTCAGACCAATACCAACTACTACTCCTATTTCCACAAAAAAAAACAATTTCCGTGACTAACGGCGTCTCAGTAACGAAGGCAGGCACACTTTATAACTCTAATTAGGGCGTGTGCCAGAAACAAATGTTTACTATTAGACCCTAGTTATAAACGAAACTCTATACTCCTCTTGGAAGAGTTTCCTGGTACTAACATCTGCTGTTCCTATGTAAAGAGAAACACAGCTCACATTATTTAAAGAAGAGCATCGGGTGAAAGAACCTATCCCAACTCTGCACAATTTCCTATTCTCAATATTTTCTTCCATGACATCTTCACCGTTTTGGAGAAGCTGCCGGTGAAGCTGCCGGGTTAAATAATCATTTTTACCAGCGACCACTTGGCTTGAAGCACCGTGTCTGAGTCAGTGTCAACGGTCCACTTCATAGTGAGGCTTGCTCTTGTATTGAGTGAGGACTAAAGTGAGAGGCTCATACTCGCAACAGGAGCCCACAATGACCGGGATTTGAAACCGGGTTGTCACGGTTGCGGGCTCAGTGGTCGACCATTGATCTATCCAACTTCTCACTATCATATGACATAATATTCATTTCCAGCTTGAAATTGAAAATAGTGCATCATTAATGTTACCCTATGCATAAAATCACAGTGCTTCGATTGTTAGACTTTTGTCTGACTTTGACCTTAAACAGACTGAGGAAATGCCAGGCTATTTATGCCAGTCATCAGCCTTGTTCCTTTTGGATCGCGCCGTTAGAAAATCCCACCATGGCCAGTCAAGTCGCGACAAGGACTTGTTGATGGAAATCTAGATGCTCTGCTGATAAAATGTTGCCTTGATTCACTGTGGGTTTTCAATGGAGTTCCGTCACAAAATCTCGAGTCCTATCATGTAGATCAGAACTGTCTAGTCAAAAGCTTTCCTATGAAACCAGGAGTTCCATGTTAAGTACGTTCATGGAGATCAAAATGGTGGAGCAACCATAATGTTGACATTCAATTTGAATGCGTAAACAGGCCAGAAACGTACAAATGTAAGTACAGGAAATGAGCTTCAGCTCGCAATTCCATCAAGTTACTTACGGTTCATGATGTATTTAATATCCTAGTCAAGCATAATATCCGTTAGTGTTAATCCGACTAGCTCGCTGCTGCCACTATTCTTTTACAGTCAGCAGCAATCTCAATCTGTGTACAGTTCACCCCCTGCTGCCAAATACTTGCGTGCTAATTAACCAAACCTCCAATAAACAATGAAGCCTCTGCCTGCTATACGCTATACTCTAGTCTATATGCTTACTCTATGCGGCAGCCCCAGCCGCCGCGCGTTCCTGGCATGACTCGAAGCAGGGGTATGCTCAGTAAGAGACTGGAAGGATGAATCAATAGCGGATCTGCATGATCATTAAACAAGAGTTGTATTCTCGGCTATAGAACAAGGGTAATAATGCAGAATAGTGACCTGTGATTATTAATGCATGAGGTTGTCTGAGTGGTTCATAATCACATAACTAGTGTTTGCATTGTACCCCAGAGAGCCTTATTAAACTCTGTAGAGTGTGTTATATGAGAATAGAAGGTGTGGATTAGCGGAAAACAGCTGTGATTGGAATAACTGTAATATCATGGCTAGTAAAAGTATTAGTTCCTGTGATGGTTTCCAGGATGAATGACAGGTTCCCTAGATGCGTGTATGAGGAAGGGTTGCACAATCTGGTATTTTCTGGCACAGGGAATTGAAGTGGGTTAGTGGTCCGGATAAAAAAAACACTCCACGGGTATGGGGCAGTACCGCACAGATGACCAATATTGGCCGCAGTAATCAGCAATCATATCGAGTTATCCCCCCTCTATGCCAGAAATATACGCATTGTGTCATAATCAGTAAGCTCGAACCAAGTCTAAAAGCTGAACTAAAAGAGGCTGTTGAGCGGGTGGAAGCGAGATAAGCTAGCGTATGAGCCTGATCATGCACAAAGCGGGATAGAGGAGGAGGGACGGTGGCCATATGTGACAGACACTGTTGGCCTTTTAAACAACCCACTCCGACCAATGACCAATCCCCGTCAACAATTGGATGCTTCAATGTTGACTTAGGTACCACAACTACTTTTTAATGATGCAAGATTAATCAATCTTATGAGCATAGGGTCATGAATGATGATTTACATCCCTAATGAGCACAGAAGAGTTTTGAGTCAGAAGATACAGCAGCCGGGCAGGGCATGCACGCTGCATCACTCGCATGCTCACGAACCTGAAGGGACAGGAGCGGGGGAGCTTCCGCTGTGACTGGACGCTCTGTAGCTGGAGATGTAAGATCTCGAACCGTTCTGATGATGCGGCCTGTCATCATAATTGACAGGCGTGCTGCTCGTCACGACTGAGGAGCTATGCAGGTTGGCCTGACCCAGCTTAGGGGGAATTACTGTGATGTTGACCTTTCCCCTTGATGACACGTTAGTGATGCCGAATTCACTACCACCTGGAGGGAGATAACCCGGGTGAAGGTCAGTGCGAGTTATTCAGGGTCATTGTGAGTGGATTACCTGGGTGAGTATTGCTTGGTTTATATGTGCTCATCGGTCAACTAAGCAGTTCGTCAATAGTTGACGATAAGCCAGACCAGTCAAGGAAAGTAGCATGGCAAGTGACTGTCAATCAACCTATGGACGGTGACGTGGTCCGTTGCAATATTTCACACTGATCATATTCCGGAAATGACGGGCACAGTGAAAAATTCGGGAATCTAATCCAATTACCAATTGATGTCATATGGAGTTAGTCGGCGTTCAGTGGCTGTATTTTCATAGTGGGTATACAGTTGTACTTCTATAGAGTTGCTCTACGGGAATAACTTTATGGTTGCGGAATTTAGTGGACAAATGATCACATATAAATCAAGTAGTGACGCCTGCACTGTGTTAGCATATTACAGGAGGTGGTAGTATTATATTAGGGAAGGCGGCAACTCCACTAAACTGATGCCACTGTGCATTTGTAAACACAGTGGATTTTCAAATGTTGATCGATCGATTGGAGAACTTTGTAAAGATAATGGAAAGTGATTTAAACTCGGGAGTTGGAAAATTTCAGTTAGATTAGGCCTGTCAGGTTTGCTTAGCTGCTGATCTCTGAGTATTACAGAGGGTCCGCAGGGTATTAGCGGCTAAACGCACCTATGTGAGCCAAAGCGAAACTGAAAAGCTTGCCGATAAAGCTGAGTTATGAACTGTACTGTGCTAAGAACAAATGGTGTGATAACTGAAAAAAATACAACACTAGCCACAAACCTAAATAATCAGCTGAATTTGACTCTACAAATTGGGCAGTTGATCAATCGAGAGTTGTCTTTTCATACGCACTATCGCTTATGGAGAGGGCAACTCCCAAATTACATGAGCTTCTGTAATAGGTACCTTGGACATGAGCATGTTCTTCACAGATTGCTGATTTACAGGAATGCCTGCCTGTCTGGCAGTCATTGTAATTCAACAATCGATACTCTATTTACATGTGTCGCTTGCGTGAAATTTGCAAATTTTAAAAGCCAAGATACGCCACATGTACAGGTAACTTGTCACCGTGAAATTTTTCATTGACAGTTTGAGTCGAAGCAGGTTTGTTTTGACAACTTTGGCGAGCTCGAGACCCGACACCGGTCTGCTCTGGACTTGGTTAGCCCTACTGTGACTCAGTCATTGCACATACCTGTGACACCGGGCATCGTCTGCGCTGGCATCTCTTCTCTAGAATAAAGGGAGTCTTGAATTGGTCCTTCCTCGAAATATTTAGAGACACGCACTGGTTTCCTTTGTCCACTAGGGCTATTCAGTGGAGAGTCTGCAATGCACACAGTTCATTGTCATGGGCAGCAAATCCGAGGCCGCGATTATAAATGATGTATTTGATTTTATAGCCAAGGGATCTCAAGTTGCAAACAATGATAAAAAACTGCGTTCATAACTTTTTTGATAATAGGGGTTATTGACTTAATGACTGAAGTGCCTGAAGGCACAACTCCCAAATGACTCTTTACATTCACACAGTCACAATACACCTCATATAGCAAAAGATCAAAGCAGCGGGCAGGCTAATTTTTTCCAGGTTCTTAACATATGAAATAGCTTGCCTATTGTTATTATTCAATATGCCGGCAATAGCCAAGCGTCTGGCCTTATTTGGTGTGTAAGGTCATCGCCTGAAACATGAGTGTAGTTCGATCGCGGGTCACAATGCCATCTGTCTGATCTGAACATGGCTATATCAGGTTCAAAGTGAATATGATGCCCCAAACTTATCATCGCCTAGACTACCTGAGCGTAGTATTGGACACTAGGAGATAGCAATAGATCTCACTGTGTGTATGGAATACCTCGGTCGAGTGATATTTGCAACAAAAACTCCGTGTCAGAAAGTAACGAAATTAGGAATGAATTCATTTTCTACAGATTGAACCCCTTAAAGGGGATAACTCTAAATTGGACCCAGTATGAAATAAAAGATACGGTAGATGACACCTGGAAAGCGCGCTCGGCCCGAAACAGATCATCACCTATATTTATCTACATTGACAGTGTCTATCACAGGATTGTACAAGCAAATAGTTCGAAACTCTGATGGATGCAACGAATGAGGCTGGTAGACAAAGGAGCTCTCTCACTATGAAGGACACAACTAGACAAAAGACCCATCATAAGGTTTATGCATCTCCCAATCCATGAGCTAATTTTTATTACCAGTCATATGGGCAGCCCGACGCACACACTTTTAGTTTAGATAACTACGGAATCATACAAAACTGCAAGACCTAGATTTGACAAAAAGAGAGTCATAACAAACAGGAAAACGTGGCGATGTTAACTAAATGACTCCTCGCCTATAGATATGAAGCTAGTGATGGAAGGCCCTGAGAGCAGGTAATCAGCGAGTCACTAGTTGGACTGCTCAAACTGTCTATTTGACTAGCAGAGCAAACCTCGTACAACACCGTCCATACATGTGTATCATTAAACATAATGGTCTCCGCTTCGTCCGAGTCTCGTCCCCGGGATACCTCACAAACAATCAGTAAATCCTTCGAAACACAATGATAGGGTATATCACTCACGGGCAATTAACCTCATTACTGATCCAGGCAGGAAGCTGATGATTGGTGAAATACAATAGCCTTCATGCAGAAAAATTACCTTATAAACCTGTGAGCTATTAATACTGCATGTGCTTAATCAAAACCCACAACAAATCGAGGACTAGCTAAGGAGCAGACGCTGTGAAATAGAGTTTATTATCGATGTTATTTAATATTAACTTTTATGACTCTTACATGTAACGGGAAGCATGGAGTTGTTGAGAGGATAACTCTCTAGGGGAGAACGAATGGCTTAGTGGTTGGCGCATTCGGCTTTGGGCCAGGTGACCTGGGGTTTGATTCAAACATCACATTTTGGTTTCTCCCTCATTGAGTTTGTGAGGTTGAATATAGGAAGCTCGCCCAACTCTATGGGGCAGCCCATGAAATATCCTGAAAACATTGGCTTGGTGATACCATCCATGTAACACAATCTGACTATATCTCATATTTACACCTAGTATAAAGAAGCAGGTGGCTTCTGTTTTCCAACTGACTAGAGAGTGATTTCCGTAGAGTCACCCCCTCGTCTCAATAGTGCTGCTTTCTGATGATGAAAGTTTCCTATTTGGCCCAACTTGATGACAGATGTGATAAGTTCTGCTCTATTCCATCGGCAAGGTGTAGCTAATTGATGTGGGAGACAGGCATTCAAAAACACATTACAGACAAACCTCTCTTGATTTTGATACAGATGTGCCAGTTATACTACATAACAGTAGAATACCTGACCAGTGACAGTTTTATAACTTTGTTTTGTGATTAAACATGGACACAAGTAGTTCTGCCATTCATAAAAAACCAACAGCCCAAATTGAAAATGAAACCGTATACGGAAGTTGTCTTTCTCGCGTTTCTGTGAGGGCTGCCGGGTGCACACCGATTTCTGTGAGGGCTGCCGGGTTTCTGTGAGGGCTGCCGGGTGCACACCGATTT
>Ga0224511_10002130_pt1 | contig 12975 bp, 4 predicted proteins | sample SF_May12_sed_USG_2_FD_169988 | JGI IMG/M metagenome (GOLD analysis project Ga0224511, IMG submission 169988) | Sediment microbial communities from San Francisco Bay, California, United States - SF_May12_sed_USGS_8_1 | ecosystem: Environmental > Aquatic > Marine > Sediment | place: USA...
CGTGTTCAACCCTTTGAATTAACAACCTGAGAAACCAGAGCTAACCATGCCAGCAAAGGTATAAGAAAGAACTAGCCTACTTCATCATCTTTAAACGACTCTAGGCTACATTACACTATAACTCTACACTAAGATACTGAAGTATTATTATAAAAACGACTGGTTCCATCGTCAATGCAAAACTGTCCATATTGAAGTTTGTACTTTGTACACCATGTTGTTGCAACTATATTTAAATGCGATGCACAGACAGAAATAAACATACTACTTATTGAACGAATTCCTGACTTCGTTTTTCATACTAGACTACAACAGAACCGCTCGGCTTACAATATTGACGTCGTCTGTTTTCACATGTGGACAAAATGTTCATGCCCAACTCGAGCACGTGTAAGCTGTCATATTCAAAGATTTGGGCGGTTTGAATATGCACGAACAAACAAATGACCATCCTGAAATAAATGTGGCTTTATCGCATTTGTTGAGTTTATTTGAAAGACAGTCATTATCACAGTAAGTTGTGAGAACCATCACATAAATGCCCTCCCCACCCCCCGTCCCCCCGCCCGCAAAATTTTTTTTTTTTAAAAGAAGCCTTTTTTCTATACACTCATATTATATATTATTAGAACAATAACATTAAAAACAATCTTTATATAAAAAAATAATAAACATTTTGACATAAGGTTCCAGTGATGACGAAAATAATAGATCTAGCATTATGTAGTGCATTCGTTTGGCTATTTAACCACAATCTCTAAACGCTCTTATAAAGCATTTCTATTTTGACCATAATTAACAATTATTATTAACCTTGACATGTCATTACTTATGTCTGTACCAATTTAGGGGAGGACCGTAACTAATGTTACATTAACTTGTTGTCCAACCCTTTTGTAATGAATATTTGTATATATGTATGTTTCATATTATGATGTTCATTTACAATAAAATATGATTAAACTAAAACCGTTTGGCTACATAAGGAATAATAATAATAATAATAATAATAATAATAATAATAATAATAATAATAATAATAATAATAATAGAAGTAGTAATAATAATGATGATGATGATGATGATGATGATGATGATGATGATGATGATGATGATGATGATGATGATGATGATGGTAATGATACATTTGAAAAAAAAGAAGAAAATAATCTTTTTGTCGATTCAACCGGAACATTTTACTTTACCATAAATATTAGGAGAAAAAAACAATCAATGATTTTGGTTATAAAGATTATATAATGATAAGAACAGTGTAACGTTGCGAGCACAAAATACTTTACTCCGATATGTTCATCTAAAAAATAAACGTGTTTTATCTGAATAAAGATAACAGTAAACTAAAAATGTCTCTGCAACACAACACCCTTAATTCGTATTACTTGATAATGGTACATGTAGTAGATATTTTCATAGCCTGGATTGACAAGCAAATACAAAACAATGGCCCGACAAACAGGTCCGACAAGAAGCCATGTTGGGCGGACTGTAGATAGGTCAATTATGTATAAGTGTCCCGTATTTCGTTCAATAAACTGCTTAACGCCAGATTCTAGTCACGTGGTTTATCTGCATCAAAAGCCATTGCGCAATACCCCACAGAAGACGGCTTATGAAAGTCACGTACAACATGTTAGATGGCGATTATGCGTGTCTTTTATTTACCACATTATTCTAGAGCTTATATCAAGTTACGGTTTATACAACAAGTGTTGTTATTTTGTATAATTCAGACAGCTAGAATTACAGTATTTAGAGATTTCGTGAGACGTTGAGGTTTTTGGGGGCAAAACCGATATACCCGATATATTTTGAAACGCAATTTCGAGAAGTTAAATCAAAACGCAATTCAAAAATTCAAGGAGACCAACAGAATGCCATAAAGAAATGTCTGCTGTATCTTTTTTTTATGTCACTCTTATTTCACATGTTCCAATGTTAACATAATGTTTTTGTCAAAAGGCCATTTTAATGTTTCCTAATATGTATGCAGTGCGGAATTTTTAAAAACAACAGACAAAGACCATGAACGGTAGTTAAATCATTTTTTTCTGAGAAGTTCATTTTACGCGTTTGTTATGGTTAAATTGGTGTATGACTTAACTTATAGGTATCAACTCAGAGACAACATTATGGCTTCATTTAATATTTTATTCGAGAAATATCGACTGCACATATCCTTTGTGTTTAATTGTAAATGTGTAATGCATGAGGTTGCTCGTAACGAAGCAATGGAAGGTTCGAACCCCAAAGGTTGGATGTGTTGCATCTTTGATGTGACACACGAAAACTTCTGGATTTTAATAACCATATACATATACATATACTTATACATATACTTATACATTTACTTTTACACATACATATACGAGTACATACCATATACCAAGTACATCAACGAGATGTCTGTACAAAATACTAGTACGTCATTGCTGAACGCTTTTCATAAGTCTCATTAAACTAGAAACGCTTTAAAATGTTGTCCCCTCCTAAGTCTTATAGAACAAAATTGGAAACAAAGATTTTGTACAGTAACCTTTGACCTTCGGCTGTGGAATACAACTAAGACAGTTTGTTTTTGCAAATACAAAGACTATCCTATTAGTCCCAACAAATTAGCTTGCGCTGCCCATTTTCAACCAAAATAGTAAAGCAAACGGGTTCAGTTTACAAAATAACCGTAATTTACTGTTATTACAAAGAGAAAATTAGGAATATTTTTTAAATATTACTTTTTCGTGAAATGAAAGTAATTATGAACAATTATTGTTGCGTGATCAACGTCGCCGTTACAGACGTTTGAAGTAGCACTTAGTCATGCAAGTTAAAATATGATACTGTATGAGATTTTTCTGTCAGCTCTGTATGTATCGAAAAACCATATCCTTTTCCAGTGCGGTGTCCTTTTAGTTTTCTCGAAGATTCGGGCATCGCATTTACATAGCAACATAATTTGTGTCCGCTTTATTTTATACGAAGAAAGAATCTTTGATATTGGCACTGAAGTACGGATGTCTACGAATTAAAAAAATCTCTGCTTATAAATACGATCTATTATTGAAACCAAATTGTGTTGATTAATTTAGGCACATTTCATTTGCAACTAGATTTCTAAAAGTGCATTCGATACCAGTACGTTTGTTTTCAAGTGGGGCATGCATAAATCATACGTACACGACCGAGTTAAGAAATAGAAATTAACGAGTAGCATTTAGTGTTAAACAGGCACCCTATGCAATATGAAAAGTGTACGATATTTAAGTATATGCTATTGTATGATTGATGTAAATCATCCATACGCCGCAACACCGACGTTTTGGGTTCGATTCCAGAGTTAGGCATTTTAGTGTGTGAATGAATTGTATTTATTTAGTCATTTAAGTTTTTACGATTAGAACCATATACCAACTACATATCAAAAAATGCAATAACCGGTATAATACATTTTCATTAATTCCAGCGAAAAACGTGTTTAATCTGCTTGCATTGAATGTGTCTGTTATTTATAATGGAGTTTAAAAGAAAACGATCTCATGAGACATCAATTAAAACTGTATTAAAAAGAGCATTAGTTCTGTAATATTAAAAATTATTAAATATTAAAAATGGTGTACTCAGACATTCCCATTCGGCGTCGGGATATTTAGATAGTTAGTTTCTCTTGGTGGTCCAAAGTGCAAGATACTGAATCGCCCACCACATATGACACACTAGGTTCTTTAACGTGTCCAGGGTATAGCACCTGTACAAGGGAGCAATTTTCCTAGACAGAAACAGTATAATTTTTTAAAGTAATTTTAGTTGGTGTGAGGGGTCGAACTTGCAATCTCTAGGTTGGCAGTCAAGTGTTTTGCCACTGTCGCTTCACATGTTATAGTTTATATCATTATTTTTAATGAAGCACTATTTCATTCTTATTATAAGAACATTTTAGTCAAGAGATTTTCGTAGGTCAGCGAGGGGGCGGGCTGCCCATAGACCAGAAGACAGACCAGTGACATTTTATTCCGTCACATATTAACTTAGTGTAATAATTCTAAAATTGAAACGTATCAATCGTGTTAAATGAAGCTTGGCCACTTGCTTAAGGCATTGCCAACGCAACGCATAGGGGAGGCATCATTCAATAATTGCCTTGAAATGAATTAGTAAGAACGATTTCATGTAGTCATTAGGGTAATTTCTTTTGCATGGTTTAATACCAAGATATCCCTCGTCCTAAAACACGCCTGTAAAAGATGCATTTTAGCCAATATTTCCTGTCAAATTAGGAATAATGATAGCAGTTAAGAATTAGCCTTTCATTCGAGATAAAAAGGTAGAAATTTTGTAGAAATGAAAATTATAGGGAGAGTGGTAATAGGATGAAAATTACTTTATACGTCCGTTATTAGGTCTAATCATGGAAAAAGACACAATTAGAGAATACAGGTTTGTTCTTATTTCCTTTAAAGATGTATTCGGTTTTCTTTGTATCTGATTTTATATAGCTAGTACTTGAATGAAAACTAGAAATGTCTCGAGATGACTGTAGACTTTACGATCATTGTTATCACACTATGTGCATTTAAATGGTCAATGAGAACGGATATAGGTCTTTAGTGCACGGACATTTTCCAAAGCGACCACGGTGGTCTCCGTACCAGGTACGTGGCCGCTATACACACCGTTATAATGACTGAAACAACGTGTTCACAAGCAATACGCTTATTACAATAATAAATTATTAATATCGAGACAAAAACAATCACACTATTATTGAAATAATAATGATTTATCATGAACTGTGCCCTCTGTTTGGGGATTCAAACCAACATTACGTAATGTGATTCTAACCATATTTGAACAGTGAAACCTACTCCCGTAATGATGAGAAACTGCCAAATATAGTAATCCATGCATGTAAATATATTACCAAAAAATGAGTTTGTTGAAAATATGTGGCCCGCAAATTCGGCTTTGTTTATTAAGTTTTGACCCATTGCGTCGAAACAGTTAAATAGCTTGACTACAATCGTAACTCTCAGTTGACTCGGTGGTGCAGCGGAAACGCATCCGATTTTTGTGCGAGGGGTCCCAGTATCAATTCTCGTTAGATTTTTTATTTATTTTAATGTTGGTGTGTTCTTATTTTTGTCCAAAAACACCTTATTTGTCACATTTTTTCACAGTTTCTTAAATGCAATGTTAATTTATTTAGTATACTTAACATATCGCAAAATTTGTGACCGATTATAATGGTATAAATATACAGACCAAGCATATTGGAAACAAAAGAAACTGCATGAGGCCTGAAAATTTAAGTTTAAGGAAACCCGTACATTATTATTCGGAGATGCTGGCGTTATTTTGCGACCTTCCGGCAAGCTTCGTTCCTCATCGGTATTAAAAAAAACTATAACCCATAAAAACGCATTGACGATAAATATTTGACGTTGAAAAATCTTGTAATTGTTTACTATATACATTTTATATTTATTATTTTCAATACACCAATTAATATTATATAAATTTTTTGAATAAAACGCGATATTAGAGCACTTCATTTTTGTAGTAAATACTTTTTCCGGTATATTCGATGTTGTCCAAAATGGCGTCCCTTGGCCGTAATGAACGCGGTAGATTTTGTTCTAAGAAATATAAACAATCTGTCCACACAAAAACATGTTATTAAATAATCGATCACAAATTTGGCTTGGGACATAATTGTAATTTACCGCAACTCATTGTATGAGCAAATTGGCATACGTATTCACTTCATTCATATTTAATGTATATAATTCTATATCTAAATAACATTTAACTTCCAAACAATACAACTCCTTTTCTTTTAAAATCACTCACATTATGGACGCGTAAAATTAGACAGATCGTAAAAAACTTTTGTAAATAAACACTCCAATCACAATCATGTAAGTTGTTTTTGTAGCGATTTGTTTTGCGCGTTTCTTGTTGTGCCATTTTGGTTTGGCCATTAGTCATGATGCCCTAACATTTTATCCTGGCTGCTTTGTCTGCAACACAGTTTTGAAAGTCTCTTTAGTTAACATTATTGTTTACAATGTGCTTCTGTAAAAATACGCAGACTACAAGATAAGAAACGTTTTTTTGGCTTGTGAGCATCAAACATTAAACTCGATTAACTAAACGAAGATGGATCTATTTCAGGCGATGAAAATAAAGATGGCGTGACGGATGTTGATACTGATGACACGCCGAAGTTAAAGCAACGGCGATCGAGGACGAACTTCACCTTAGAACAGCTGAATGAGCTCGAACGCCTTTTCGATGAGACACATTATCCAGATGCCTTCATGCGCGAGGAGCTGAGTCAGCGTTTGGGGCTGTCGGAGGCCAGAGTTCAGGTACGCGCTAGCATGTTTCATTGTCTGTTGGTACTATGAGTATGAAAGCATAGGTTTCGTGGTGGTCCAAATGCACAGTTCCGCAAAACTTCAAAACTCCTCCTCCGTCATGTTCTTACTTTTTTCGTTGCACAATGTTGATCAAAAACATGATGTATGCTTTCTTTTCTGTTTTCTTAGTCAAGTTGTCACGCGACAATCATAGCCCTAATCTATTAGAACAAAATGGGCCCTTATAAATGATCAAAATACACGTCTATAACCTTAGTACCGGACGGAGATGTCTAATTCCACAGTGAAGCGTATGTGTGTACGTCCTCTGTAATATGTGCCTTAATGGTTTCCCAGTATCTCAGACTGATTAAATCATTTTGGCCGAAATTTTATTGCTCAGTACACATTTGTGAGTTTTTCTTGCCTTGTAAAAGTTCAGAAACAAACGTATTTGAAGAAAATATTCCCAGGTTATGACAAGAATCGAATCCACGACTATCTAATTCAGAGTCGACGGTCAAACCATTCGGATAGCTGTCTATTGAAACTTTGGTCTTGCATGGCTATATTTATTTTACGTATTTTTAAAGAAAACTTGTGTCATAATATTGGCTCAAGCCATCTTTGATACTGCATTTTATGATTATGTAAGAATAATACTTTTAGAAGTACATATGTATTCTCTATTCGCTTTTTTCTAAACTCAAGAACTTATTAAACCAAAAGCGGCATTGCTCTTCACAAAGTGAAATTGTTTCCGGCTTATTACATATGCTACAAAAATACGAAACGAAATAAAGTTGTCTAATCTATAAAAGTGTCTTTAGGGTACTTGCATTTTCATTTCAATTTAACTTTATTATATGGCTGTAATACAAATAGTTATGTCATTTTGAAGAAGACAATTTAATTTACCATATAATATTTAAAATCAGTTCAAATTGATATCTCTACATAAAAGTCAACAGCAGCACTTAAAAGACATTTATTTCCGTTAAATATTTAATGGTAAAACGAGATTGTCATTTAATAAAAACACATGGTCTTCATATTTAATTATTGTGTAAATTTGTCTTTTGATGAAATTAGATATGAAAGATCGCATTGTCGTACAATTAACACTCTTGTCTCATCTGAGCAACGATGTGTGAAAACATTAGCAGATTGTCAGTTACTGTTGAAAACTGTATTTTTTTGGGTAAAATACTAATGTATTGAAAAGTCGAGTGCGAAACAAGTTATTATAACTTACATGTATATAAATCACTCTCGACCGCTAATTTCAGATGGAATACATCTCATGTTATGTGGGTTTTTTGGTGCGCTTGTTTTCACGAAATCTAACGTCGCCAGTAACTTGCGTAGGTTCATGCCGTTGTACTTACTTTTTCAAGTTTTCGTTAAGTTCACAACTAAAAGAACTAAAGTTTTATTTCATCATATTTAATAATTGTTCATTCTTTGCGGAAGTTTGCGACATGAAATATAAGTAACACAAACATGACTTAAAAAGTCCCTGTGAAAATTGACCATCCCAATAAGATGCGTGTAACTATGGAAATTTTATTTTAAGATGTACTTTTCTTTAGACTGACTGACTTCAAATGCCATCTTCAATCAATGAAAGCCCTGCTATGCAAGTACAAACGTTCAAGTGTTTGTTTGGCAATGTACTGACTATGATGATTTATGATAGGCACTACTTTATTTACAGACATCGTCTGTAAGTAATAGCTCATTGTGTACTTCGTGGCGTTGCACAATTTTGTATCATAGTAAGTATGAGGTTTGCTGCCATAGTGGCCACAATGAAAATAATCTAAAAAGGTTTTCATGTTGAAGTTCATTGTGACCTTGTCCTAACACTGACAGGCGTTAAAATCAATACGGTTTATTCTACAACACATGTCGAAGCTCCGTGATTGACCACCGCCCCACCCATTTATATTTTAAAAAGATCATCAACTGGCTATTAACAAATACATCACTCAGTATTTAGTGAAACTATAGTATAGCTTACTGACAAAAAGCCGACAGACAGTGACACAAATATATACAGGCAGAAAGACAAGCAGGTGAACACAATAACAGACGGACAAAACAAACGGAGGGATCTTGTTTCTTTCAAACATGATTTTCTATTTAAGCTTCGAGGACCAAACGAATGGAACCCTAATATTTGATACCTGCCAATGAATATGTTTGAGTTCTCTTTGCAAACAACAATACATGACATCGAACTCAAAACGTCTGCAAGACAACGCAAAAGTTTTACCCCTGATGTATCCATGCACTAGATTGCGAGTTGATGTAATGAGACACAGCCTTGTTGAAAGCGACCTCGACATTCACACGTATAACAATTAACTGGATATTCGATATTCGCGTGAACAAAAACAAGAAGCTTTAGCGTTTCACTGTTGCTGAAATTACCTTTTTAAAACAAATAATTGCAGAAAAGCCATCCCGGCATGCGAATGTGAAGTGACGATCTATTGTTTATAGAAAAGGTCGCTTACAGATATTTGTTTTTTTATATTATTCTAACAGTGGAAAACTGAACTGTAACAATGATATTCTGGCACACCCCTCGACATTCGTTTGTAGAAGACATACATTTTGAATGGTAAGCTTGCATAAAATTATAAGTTTGTTTTTTTAATAGTAAAATGAATGATGGCAGAATCATATTCCAATTCGCCGTTCATCAGAAGAATGATATTTGTAGTTTGCAATGGTCAGCAACAACGTTTATAGCAAACAGGTCTGTTTGCTCGAATCTTAGGCCAGCTTTGGTATTGAAATCCAATCGTAAATACTCGGGCATTTTCGTAAGACGAGAATACGCTACGTGTTTTCATTGGATGAACCATATCGTGTGCAGATTGATTGGAATCCTGACAGGCAGTGAATGTGCCCGGAGAGCAATTGCAGGCGTGCAAGCCGAACTAAAGGCAAACCGAAACCTGGGTGTATAGGGGTATACTTGAGACTTGAGCTGCGCTTAACATGTTGTTGTAAAGATAGCAAAGAATACATTCAAATGCGATGGGGAAAAGCGAGTTTGGAGTTTTGTTGAACAGCCACTGCCTGGGGTCGAAAAGCGAGCCCGCAATTCTTCTCTAACATATATGAAAGATATGTTCCCATCACACAAATGCATGCCGTTTCGGGTAGACTAATGGGTAAATGAGAGCGTATTCCCTCTAGATTATACATTTACGGCGTCACTATAACTTACTTCTGTTGTACTTATATTCGGATTAAACGAACTGACAAAGCCTACTGTGCATGTCCATTCGTTCTTTGTTTTAAAAGTGTACTTCTGCGCGTATTAAATGTACTTAGCAATAATGATAAGTAAAATAAAAAGCTAAAGAAAGGCCGGAGTGCAAAACATACAATATACAGTATGCGAGGAAAAAGTTAAATAAATAAATAAAAAATAAATAAATAAATGAATAAATAAATAAATAACTAAATAAATAAATAAATAAATAAATAAATAAATAAATAAATAAATAAATAAATAAATAAATAAATAAATAAATAAAACATTGGACTGTATATATTTTATTAGGTGACTGTTGTGAACAGCGTTAAAAATCGTGCTGGTGGTTTGTGCTTTACATTCCGTGAACGAAATAAAACTAAGATAAATTTAGATTAAAACAGAACAAGGAAGATCCAACAAATCCTGAAGCTAATGAGCGAAGACAAAAGGCCACAGGAGTAATTAGAGACATACTATTTCCCGAGATTTCTCAAACCGTCCAGTTGCATATTGAAGACATTAGCTACGATCCAGCGTCTTTCCCCACCGTCGTCTCCGCGATTAATTCAATTAAACCCCGACATTCAAATAAAACTCGGCTGACGCGGGGTGCGTCGCGGGTTAAGTATATAAAGCTAACGCCTCTCAAAATATTATCTAATTAAGCATCAGGTCGCTCCAAATCCCGTGTGTGAGCTTTGAGACCCACATTCGCGTCTTTTTCCCGCGTATTATACGCGCCGCGTGTCAAGGGTGATAAAACCAATTTGGACGGCCACTTCACGCGCTCTCAGACAATGCCCTTCTAATGCGTTAATTAACATTTGATTGTTTTCTTAGAATGTGATCTGAGAAAGTAAGTGTCTTCAAAAGTGTTTCCCTTTTGTGTTGGTCAGGAAAAGATTATTTAAAGTGGTGACAAAATGTGTAATGAATCAATATAATATAATATAATATAATATAATATAATATAATATAATATAATATAATATAATATAATATAATATAATATAAAAATGGTGATTCGCTTATATGTTACCATTTATGTGATTAGGTGTCAATATTATTAAACCTCTATATACTTCTATATTTTGTTTGAGGTTATTTATGAATGTATAATTATTTTGATCAAATGTTCGTGTATAGTAATCAGTCTGCGCATTAATTATTTTTAGACAATAGCCCTTTCGGGCTATTTAAATAAAATTTTCCATAGCCCGAATGAAATTTTAATAGCCCAAACTTTTTGTTGTGGTCATAATTAATACAACTCATATTAGAAATGAGTTGACTCGCACTTATTTCAATCTTGCTTGTGTGTTCTTACGAACACATAGTTCCACAATCCGTTTTTATGTTAAAATGTTTTGTTTTATTTAGAAATTTACTTCAAAATTTAGATCGACCGGTCGGGCTACCTTGCATACAATTCTAATCGACCGACAGGCCTTTTACTCGACTCGGGCTTCGGGCTTATAGACTAATTCGCCGACTGATAGTAATATTCTATACAACATATCGCTTGCTGGCATTCTAACAGACTGGGAAACATCTCAAATATGTTTTCCTCCATGACACGGACAGGATGCGTAATAGCCTGTCATATCCGCAGTTATTACTGTGCACGACATAAACTGTAATTTCTGTAATTTTTGAAATGAATATCATCTCTTACTTTTGTCATTTCGAGCAGAAATAATTTGTCAGTTGGTAGCTGAAATCTTTTCAACAATACACGCTCACAGATACCCTGGGGACAAATAAATTATGATTTCGTAACTGTCCTATCGGTCTTAATTTTGAAATTTGATTTCCAGAATTAAGACGCATTGCTACTGGATGACGGGACTGTCAAGTTGTATTGTAACATTAGTTTTGATATTAAGAGCTCTAACAATATAATGGTCGTTTCTACTAAATAATATCGATGAACATTGTACTGGGGAATTGTCAGTGTTAATCGGCCAGACATTGCATTTCAATAAGGCCTCAAATGTTATTTGTTTCGTTATTGTGTACCGCGTGTATATATAATACTATGGTCGTCACGTGATTGCATTTAATGTTATTTATTTATTATACAACCATCAATTAGCTGTAAATCTAAGCTTTGAATCCAGTGACACTACATTTTATAACATAGGTCTTTAAAAGTATGCAGCTGTTGCGCGTGACCTATATTTTATATAAATATGAGGCAATTACCTAAATGTGTTGTTCCTCTGCATATATTGTGCATGTAAATGTATACATTTATAATTATTCAACAGTACGTGTTCTTTTTTCATACTTTAAATACAGTTTGTTACAGTATATTAGGATTGAGCTTATTGCGTCTTTTGTCGTTTTACATTTTCCCCATTTTTACGTGTCTGCTTAATATTTGGTCGAACTTTAATTTACTTATATTAAATTTGTCGCGAAGCAGTTATTAAAAACAGAAAAAAAGGAGATTTCACTTCAAGCCTTCTCGCACTAGATCATAAACGCACCGCTAGTTAGCACACAGTGTTGACGGCATATTGAGCTTTCAGACGTTGACACATCGACGTTTCAGTTTGACAACTATGTAGAATATGATCAAATCAAATATAATAGATTGTCACAACCCTTTCTTTTTATTATAAGTTTGCAGTATTCTTCGATACTAAGTCTATAGAAATGACGTTTTTCTTTTATCATTGACAATCTTAAAGTATGTGAACACAATTAAACTTGATACATTGTCATGAAAAACTATTGTACTGAGAACAATTTTAATGTAATTTACAGAACAAAAGTTTTGTATTTTGGACAGCTCATCAAACATTGTATAGAGCGTTGGTAAAGCCGGTGAAACACCTGTCAGGGGGAACGAATGTCCGGCTGGATAAATTATCGAGGAACACATGACCGGCCCTTCACGAGAGAACGAATGTCCGGCTCTTTAAAATTCACGAATGTCCGGGGGACGAATGTCCGGGGAACGCATGTCGCTATATCTGTATTGTAAGGAGAAGCCACCGCAAAAACCAACATAATATATATTTGTAAGTAAATTGGGGAATAAAAGAGTGTCAGTTTAATAAAGTATGTTTATTTTATATACAATTAAAACAAAGAATCCACAGAATATTAAAATACGCGAATACTTTATATGCATTAAATGCTCGTGTGCATTTTACGTTTCTTTTGTGGCAAATAAATGTAAAATCAAAATGTGTTCGTGCTTCACACTTATTTGCGATTTAAAATAACTAAACAATTATACCTTCTATTATTATCTATACTTTTTATGAATTCATTTATTTAAAAAAAAATCTTCTTCTTCTTCTTCTTCTTCTT
>Ga0224511_10002131_pt1 | contig 12974 bp, 10 predicted proteins | sample SF_May12_sed_USG_2_FD_169988 | JGI IMG/M metagenome (GOLD analysis project Ga0224511, IMG submission 169988) | Sediment microbial communities from San Francisco Bay, California, United States - SF_May12_sed_USGS_8_1 | ecosystem: Environmental > Aquatic > Marine > Sediment | place: USA...
CTTTCTTTTAACATTTTTTGTTTGAAAATTTTGATAGGCAGTTGCTTAGCGCGGAGGACTATTTTACGGTCTAAATTAGTGTGATATACAATATTCTATACAAACTCAATTATGCTTTTTGCGTGAATCCTGTTTTCATTATGAACTTTATCTTAAATGATTACATTAAGAATTTCACTACACGGTACACGTAGTTGCTAACAAAATAACACATGGCAATGTTTTGATTAGTTAGTTGTAGAATTATATACCTCACTCCAGTAAATGGCTTTTCATCATTGTGTAGTCATATTTTTCTGGTCCTCAGGGATCATTGACTGTTTGTTTACATTTGAAAATGGCGTTACGCTCATGCGCTAGGGGGCGTCAGTGGTGTGGCATCTTTCATTACCACTGATGAACAGCTTCAATAAAACCGAGGCTGCTGTTTTCTCATTCAGGCCTTGTTTCCTGAGAGCTTCCCTTTCTTCAGTTTATTATTGTAAGCTTAACAAAACATATACGCGAAATTTAAAGTTGAATGTTTTATTATCTGTCCAAACTGCACTTTTTGTTCAATTAACAAAATCACGTTACTGAGACATATGGCATCAATACTTATCAAAATAGATGAGTTTTCTCTTTATGAAAACGTAAAATATATTCAGTATAATAAGTTTTTTCTAATATTATAAATATGGCATGGGTTTATTCGCAGTTGGGTTATTTTTTGTTTATCCAAATAAGAGACGTTTCAACATTTACACTTGTTCTGATGTCATGAATATGTATGCCAATGTGGTAACATTTCCTAAATAATAGGGATACATGTATGTTTACTCTTTAAATAACAAGTAAAAACGTAATAAACAATATTGCCCTTTCAAATGACAACAATTGTCTTCATATAGCTAAACTAACCAGCGGGCCTCAAAATGTCAAACAAGGGCACTAACGCTTATAGGGTTATGTGCATGTGGATGTACATCAATACTGCGTCTGTCTTTGACAATAAATAACTTTGTACTTCCTACCATGTTCATTTAAGTGTACAATTTAGTAGATTCAGTAACACATCCTAAGGTCAATTAAATTTTTCTGGTAACCATGCACTTTGAACCAAGAAAAAGACTACTCTTTTAGTACCTTGACATTCTGAATCAACCCTAACAAAACCTTGTCGACACTCGCATACATAGGACCCGACAGTATTTACACACTGTTGCTGATCGCCACAAATGTAGGGATCCTTTTCACATTCGTTTATGTCCTCCTCACAAGAGGCCCCTTTGTATCCTTGCTTGCACACACACGCCTTGACTTTATCACAATCGACGGAACCCTCGTCACTACATTCACATTTGTTCGTGCAATTTATTCCCCACCAACCAAAGTCGCATGCTGGAACAAACCAAACACATTATTTTGAGATTGATAAATGGGTTTTTGTCAAAATGAATGAATAAAAAACTACAGCATCAATTTTAAATAACCGATTCATTTAAACAAAATAACAATGAGGTCAAATAAAAAATCAAACATCGCTCTATATCTCGTATGGCAACCTCTAGTTTGAGAGAAGCCACATAGAGTGTTTGAGTGTTTGAGGAAGTGCACAAAATATGTTACCTGTCCTCGTGTTAAGCACGCCCAACAACCAGATTTTACATGTAAAATAATTTTATGATATATTTATTTGTGGAAAATCAATACAATGGAGTCTTTAGGTGTTCACATGGATTTGACGATATTATTAATTCACTCCCGTGGAAGTGGGCAAATTCTCCTAAGTAAGTTTCGTTTCATTAATCACAGTTAACCAATAAGGAAGGGCCGGTTTGTTTACTGCTGAGAAAATATGAATTAAAGAGATGTTCAAACAAATAATGTTGTTATCAATGTAGATATGTCAAGTTTAACGGCATCATGAAAAAATTGGGAATTTTAGGTTAACTCATTAATTCACTGTCATGTAGTCATTTTCGTAGAGAATATCTTAAAAAATATGCACACAATATCATTAAAAGTTAACTAAGACTAACTTAAACTTTGTTCATGCTGATGTTGTTCTTTTGAATGTTTCTTTTTTCTGTTTGTTAGAGTTTCGTATCTTTTGTTAAATTTTCATACGCTTTGAGAAGTCTTTGCTCAAATAAAGCTTTGGTTATCATTAATAAATGGTTGTGTAACTTATTTCATTAAATTAGTAGTTTTACGCACCACTGAATGCAAAATACAAGTGACATTAGACATGCATACAAATCATTTATCCAGACAATGTGATGGATTTAGTAAATATAAGTGTTATTTGTTCATGTCACTTTTTAGACATTAATAAGATGATAGGTACCTACCACTTTAATACCTCATGGAATTTTATCATTCTATTTTTATGTGTTAATGTCAGTTATAAACAAATAACACAAACTATTATTAAATATTTGACCAGTTTCAATGCTGAATTTTACATTCATATTTGTAAAGATGTCGAACACGCAATCCAGAGGTACTTTTACGCTTGCAGACAATAACGCCTAATTGACGTGCAACGTCATAAATACCTTTTAAATCCCCACGTTTTATAACTGTCACTTATGTTATAAGCAAGGATGGCAGTGGTGTGCCTTGGCTTACGCACTTACGCACGGGCATATAGTGGATAAAACAAGTGAACTATCAAAAAAGCCCCATAACGCATAAAAATCGCATAAAAATCGTTGTTTCACCCAGGTAAGACACTCTTTCTGGATTAAAAAAAATCTTCCATAAACAAAATCGACAAATGATGTTATTTTTTCGCGCACGGTTCGCGCGCGCATTCATACGGGTCTTTACAAATGTCAGTTTATATCCAACAAAAGTTATAATTACAAACATTGATAAGTTACATAATTTTGAAGGTCTTAGGAACAACACGAAACTTCTAAAAGTACACTTTTTCATCAAGTATTATATATTTTTGAAAACAACCACCCTTTAAGTTAAAAATCAGGGTCTAGCTTTAAATACACGGTATCATATGTGTGCTATCAATTTATTATCGCTTGCACTTGCAAATTGCGTATGATATTTTCGATATTTTTGTACCATATTCTCATAGAATTAACATTTCTCTAAAAAATATGTAATATCACTCTCAGTGACACTTCATCGCTTAAATTGAGAAATAGCGTAGTGTTTCGACTGGATCTACAATCATAATCGTTTGTAAGTGGATGCCACACTCACCTCAAACAATATAACCATACGCCAACGCATGCACATTTGATTTCATTCGATGTAAATTTATTATGTGATATTAGTTTACATAATGAAATTGTTGCTTGTTAAATATTTAAGTAAGTTTTAAAACTATATTTGTAAAAGAAATTGCACACATTATATACATTTTTCATATTGAAAATACCTTGAATTCAATTAAGGTAGCCGGGGTCATATATCCGTAACCATTTAAAGCTATAGGTACATACAGGTATAAGAGCATTCAATAATATAGTAAAGGCGAAAATATAAAATTCGGAGATGTTGTCTTAATCATTTTTTGTATATTCAAAATATATGGTTAAATTTATAAAGACAAGTTATAAAAACATTATCGTTACAACTTCAAACCATAGTTTTAGGCAAAAAATGGGTGCTGAAATACCCCCAGAATGCATCCAGGGTAAGCATGCCCCCGAACCCCCTACCTAACCTGCGTATTGTCAAAAGTGGCCTACGCACGCCCCTCCCGGAGACAAAAGGTATCTACTTCTAAATTAAGCTTAGTGATTTTTGTAAAACAACTGCTCTTCTTCAAGTAACATAACTTATAAGAAATGTAACCTAGCGATATACCCGAAAACCTGCACTTTGTGCATTTGCTAAATCTCAACGAGTAGGTTGAATAGAGAGGGCTATCATGCCTTTGTAATTTGAGTATACAACGGCCGTTATCAGGTAGAATACGTTCACGTATGACAACGTTTACATAATATGCAGGAGAGCTTACAATATTTGGGACAACCTACCCACACACGTCCTATCTGCTCTCAACCTATATCCAGGTAAACACGAACATTGAAAACTGCCATCCGTGTTTGTACAGTTCTGGTGACAAACGTTCTGGCTGCATTCATCTACATCTGAAACATGTTACTTAAATCTACCTTACAGGATAGAACGTGTTACTGCGATAATAAATGTAGAATTAAAAAATATACGTTACCTTAAAATAATACACGTTGTACTTAATACACATATTGTGAAAGAAACGTACGTTGTTAAAAGAGGTTCCGCGAATCAAAGCTTTTTATGTCTAAATATGTGTTGCTTTTGTTGTTTTTGTTGATTTTGTTGTTAATGTTGCTGTTGTTGTTCCACAAACTAAGTTGTAAATATTTGATCAAGGAGGGGATCAACTGATGCTATGGTTTTGCTACAATGACCTCAACCTTAACCAAAACCGCGGTATAAGCAAACTGACTCTATATACCAGCGCTCTATCAATTATGAATTTATGATAGATGTTCCGTCATGTAAAATACATAAGTTATTGTTTAGACATCAAATGGGACGCAGTTTACCCAGAACCCAACTACCCCTGTGATCATATACTACAGTGATCTAAGATGACAGACGAAAATAGAAAGCAAACCTTTGCACATTGGCCCGCTATCCGATGTCGCATATGTGTATCCTTTGATGCATTCACATATGGGTTGACCAGTTTCGTTTTCAACACACACAGACCAATGTGGGCAAGAAACATATTTACACGATTCCTTAAAATCTGTGACATAACATCGTAATGGAATAAAATAGACATTAGAAATACATACTATGTGGTCAGTTGATATCATATCAATGTAAATGAAATAGGTTCTTGTAAGTTACAGAACTACATTATAATTTTAAATGTATATGTCATAATCGTTTGAGTCTGTTTTGTTGTAAATATAAATACCTGGATCACAAGCGTGTGTGGACGAATTAAAAGTGTAGCCTTGACGGCACGAACACTTATAACTACCCGGAACATTTGTACAAAGCTGTTCACACGTGTCCATAGCCTCATCACATTCGTTTACATCTACAAATATATTCCGACACAATGGTTTTTTGGTAAAAATATATAGTACATTTTTACAGGTACCATTAAGGTTCATTACATTATAGTTAAGTATTTAACTTGTTTTAAAAAAGGCATTGAACGCTTCCTTAAATAATTCAGGTTTTAAATAATAAACCTACCAATGCACTGTGTGTTGTCCAGTTGACTTATTCGGTATCCGTCCTCACAAGAACAAGCAAAGCTGCCCTCGGTGTTGTGGCACAACTGAGCACATGGATTAGCTGTATTACACTCATCATCATCTAGAAACGCATGTTTGTAGTCAAAATCAAGTAGTCATACACCAATGTCTCCATGTAAACTATGTGTTGAAAGATTTAGTTGTATTGTAAAGTTAAATCAAATATCGAGCGGTGCAATATTTGCAGACATGTGGCAATTGCACTTCTGTTTTCGCCACTTATTCGTAGATCTTAAATCACTGTTTGTGTTGTGCAAAAATAAAGCTACCCAATTAACTGAATGATTTGGGTTTGCATTGTGCCGTCTCTCTGGCAGCATGACCAAGGCTACACAAATAAATGTTTAAGTTGTTATTTGTACAATATCATCATTCGTTTTCCTCCTGACTATATTAAGAGAAGGAAATTCATTATATTCACTAATCAGCCTATAAAATATTCACCCATAATGAAGAACGCAATACTTACCTATGCACGCGGTTTCGCGTTTCACATAACCTGCTGGACATGGCCCACAATCATGCGACCGTCCTAATCGTAACTGTTCTGAGACATTCAAGTTGAAGCAGACTTGTCCGACAAGACAAGGGCTCTGCCTACAACCTTTTTTTACTTCCTCACAGTCATCTCCTAGAAGTATTGTAGTTGCATAGTTCGATAAGTCAGAGTTAATGAATGTTGTTGATGCAAGAGTAAATTATTTGTTTTAATCAGTTGTTCGTTGTGTGTTTCGGCTCAGTAACATACAGTATATCGTATATAGTATAATAAAACACCCACTTGGAAATGTTAAAATGAAACGTAGTTTTATAACGTACCTTCATACCCCTCATCACACAAACACTTAGCATATCTGAAATTGTACTGGTTCCCTCGATTTCTTGTATCTACAACATCGGTGCAGTAGCCGCGGCCGCTACAGCCAGTACACAGTGCGATTTCCAGCTGTATCTGCCGGCTTTTGTGTGTGTCCGGATTAATCGCCACCACTCTGACAATATTAAAAAGGGCGTCAAATATTCTGAGAAGATAACAATTTACTAACAACTGTCTTTTGTATATTTGGTCTAGACATGAATCTTCCTACAATGCTTACCTCACGTCCAATGGGTTCGTATTCTGAACTGGTACTACAACCATTTTAGTCGAAGCAGTCCCAGCAGGTTCCCCATTCACCAGAATTTCCACCCTGACCGATTCTAAGTCTACGGTTATAGAGCAGTTAAGTGATTGACCTGTTATGACAAATATGCGACCAGAACATCCTTTCAGTTTTGGCGTTGATTTCCCTGCAAATGAAAAACATTAATGTTGTATAGAGAAATTATTCAAACACTTCAAACAGCGCATGGTTTAAGGTCAATCAGTACATCCGCAATGACGTCGTTTGTTGACTCCAAAACCAGAGTTTTTAGGTCGATGGCAGTGTAAGGATGCAATTCGCAATAATTTGTTCATTTATTAGGTGCGATTGTTTAAACACGCATTAAATTAAAAGCCAATATAATTGTCTTTCATTTGATATTACAAATGCTACTAACAAGCTTAATTTATTCACTTTGTTTACTAGTTTTGTTAATGAAAAAAAATGTTAACTACGTTTTTTTTTAAAAATGACCAGAGCGATTTTGGCTTAAAATAACTAAAAGGAAGTGTGATTAGTTTTAAATAAACACAGACAATTTGAATGACATCGTTCGAACCGTTTTTGTTTGATTTTACGTTAAACTCACACAGTAAGTGTCAATTTCGGTGCAGAAACACGACGTCAGTATTTACTGACGACGGCGTTATTTACAAAAATAGTAAACCAAGTGAATATATTTACCATATATTATTATCCCCTTACTTAGGCAATTGTAAAATAATATTAAAGGCAATTATGTTGGCTTTCATATTGTGCGCTTTTAAAAAAATCTAACATATTTAATAAACAACAACCTTAAAACTGGTTGACGTTAAAACCGAAGTCATTTCGGTTGTACTGTTCAACCTTAAAAAGTTCGTTGGGCCTTGTGAAACGTTGAAAACAAAAATTTGTTTGTCATAAATGTAACTTTACTTAAGAGTTCATGATTGAGACACGTGTTTTGTTAAGACATCTTAAAAAGGGCATTGTAATTTAATGGATACAATTGCATATGCACATCTAAATATATTGAGAGTACTTGTTAATTTGTGTCAGAAATAGATGGCATCCATGATCAAAGAACAATAAAAGTTAATCACACTATATGACATTTAATTCCAGGGTAAAACGGTTTTCAATTATCACGAGATAAATCAATTTTTACATAAACTATCATTGTTTAGCGTAAGACAGCTAAATATAAAAGCTTTAAAGCCTGAAAGCAATACCACAACGACGTCCTCATTAATCAGTATTTTGCGCCAGGTTTTGCAATGTTACATTGTGTGTATTAAATTGACCTATCGACTGCCCACCCTTCTATCCTGGTATTCATGATTTACGTATCGCTTGCCTGAATGCGTATTATAATATGAAAGCCATATCGCTACATTATAATATTACTGACCTATTATCGGACTAGGTGATGGTGATAGCGATTTGCATAGACATGATTGACAAGTGAATACAATAGATGGCCCGACAAAGCTTGTCCATCAAGACGCCATTTTGTGCGGGCTGTCAATAGGTCAATTAAGCTGATGAGCATAATGTCAAACCAGGCCCCATTTAATTCACACGAACAACAAACAACATATATGCGCCAAACCCCCCTTTTCAGCTTCATTATACATGTACATCAAGGAAGATTGTCTTTAAAAGATAAGTTTTTTTATTAAGTGTGGTTTAAAAAACACTTTTAACAAGATCTCTTTCTTAACCAAAACATAGGTGTTTCTATAATAAAACATTCATTCGAAGTTTTATTATTTGTATGCTTTAATTAGGTAAATATAAAGAATATTAACTGCTGTTTTATACAACATGTGTCGGTTCATAAAACATGGAGCTTTTTGTTGAAATAGCAGAAACTTACATCATTACATGCAAATACAGCCGTAGCGTTCAATGATAAAAATACATACTTATTTCAAATAAAGCTGTCTGTTGCTCTTTATCTGTTTTTAGCGTTTGTTTGGCTAACTGATCATCGGCAAAAATGTAGTCGAAAATGCACTGTAATCGAGATGAATCTCCACCACATTGACGCAATGCCTCCGTCCGCAGTGTCTGGTTGTCCACCTCGTCAAGAAAACGAGGCACATAGCTTGCATTATGGTAATCGGAATGGCTTGACCCGTTCCTGTACACAAACGCGGATTCATTTCCGTTTATTTTCCCTGTAACAGATAATTTCGACAAAAGATAACCGGTGCAGTCAGATTCCAAAACGAAGATTGTAACACCAAGTATAAATAATGAGTTTAGTATCAATTATTCAGTCATGAAAAAATCTCAGACACGGCATATACTTTGCATTATTGTGAATTTATTCGAAATGATTCGTTTGTGGTTATTGATCGTGACAATTGTATATATAGAAAATGTTTTATCATTATAGCTCTTATGCAAATACATTAAATGCACTGATAGTTTCTGAATAAAATTGCACATTTCTTTTATGCACATTTCTTTTATTACCTTCTTCAATAAATGTTAATAAAAGTGTGAGGTTTGCTACAGCTTTAACTGAAATTCATTGACCGTACCATTATTTGTCCCATGCCCATATGATTTACTAAATTTCTACCAAAGTATGTTGCTAGTTCCGGCATTGATTACCGGTTTTCACCAATTGAAGTGTTTGTCACAAAATGTGTTAACCTCTTGGTCAAAAAAAGCCTTAACAGGTGCGATGAAAAGGTAAACAAGAGGGCCCAAAGGGCCCTAGGTCGCTCACCTGAAGAAAAGGTCAAGGGTTTTGTGCTCAGGTGAGCTAAAAATGGGTTATAATGACACTTTTGTATATTTTTTAATGCAGATTCAACTTACATTGACTTGCATAGTAAAATACTTCTTTCTCAGTTGCATTGTGAAGCAGCATCGTTCCGTCTGGAGCGCGAAAATCGTTATATGGATCGCCGTCATAGTTCCCCAACAAGCCCGTCACTTGGCCTCTGTATGGTTGTGGCACGAACGTGCTGATAGCTAGTGTCTGCGCAGCGACGCTTACATTAAATGAAAACCCTGGCATAGAAATGTAACCATAAAATGTTTACAATATAAATATGATTAATAAGAATCGCTACTTTATGCAAACGTTAAGTCTGCAGTGAAGATAATCCAAAAGACATTATGCTTCTGAATTAATCCACTTCTATCTACTATGTGTATTAAATTGCATTAAAAGTAATGGTGTTTGTTGCCAAATAAATATGTATATACTAATATATATGTAATGTATTTACCGCTATGAGGAAAAAGAGCCGTGTACATTTCGCTTTTCGCCGTGATGACTAAGGTGTCTGAAGTATAGACGTATCCCTTATTATTCTGGGATTGCTTTTGTAGAGTCAAATCCTTCATGTGTCCATAAAATACCACATCTAAAAATACAATATTTCGATTTTCGCATTCGTACTTGAATCCATACTAGAAATAACATATACTATTTAACTTCATTTTACAAAACAAGGTACCTTTGTCCACCTCCACGTTTTAATAATTTATTAGACAAACATTCTGCACAATGACGATTTTATTACACTTAATTACATTAGCATTAACATACATGTGTGTAGTTCACAAATGGTTGTTATCACCTGACTTGCTGTCATCTAACTCAAAGTGCACTCTTGCTCCTGTTGGCCCCTCCAATGCTGCAAATGCGCTAAATACGGTGGCCGTGGAATATTTTCCGTCTACTCGTAATGGCCTAGTTGTCCGTCCTTGGATATCAAATGTTACGTTTTCAGTTCTGACTTGGAGAAGGGTATACTCACCCAAACCATTGAAAGTAAAATTATGATTGTCAAGTGTTCGAATGTGGGGATCGCCCCAACAAATGCCTGTAAAAAGACGTATAAGACTTTTTATAATTCTCCTGTACAATATTCACTCAATAAGGTTATAACTATTGGTACGCGTTGTAAAATAATTATAAAGCACATTATTGCATACCCAACGTATAAGAAGAATCCTCGTAGCATGTTCCTGCGGGGTGAAGTTCGTTATACAATTCACATAGATCTGAGCCGTTGCAGCACCATTGTCTTGGATTGACGTCAAGTCTCAAGTGTTCCCTTTCAAATGATGGATGACGAATCAATAAACCCCCACCTATCGGAAAGAAGTCTGCGAACAACCCGGTTGCCTTGTCGTAGCAGCACGTCTAAATAAAAAGTAAATATGCTTCAATAAAACTTGACCCATTAGATATTTCCACGGAGACAAATTCAAAGGGGTCTAGAAGATAAAAGAATACAACAACTGGTCTTAGACCTTTAACCTCGGCGTGTCAAGCTATACTTCATTTGCAGAATGAAAAAGTAACCAAACACTCAAAATTGGTACCTACGAATACCGAGAGCCTGACAAGCGAGCAACACCGATTGTAGTGTTTTTGTTTCAGTTTCAAATGCAAAAGCACACGAAAGGGAATACACATGTGCATGTTCGCAGGTGTTGAGCTACGTTTAATTAATTGAATATCGGTCCCGCCGCATTTGTTAGTCTTATTAGTGTACTGATTAAGTGTAGTCACAATCCAGATTGAGTTAATGCTTACATCCTTACCAACGGCATGGAAGGACACATTGTTCTGCGGAGTGGCGTACGAGTAAGTAACCATTGCCGGACAATCGAAACTTGTCAAACATACCTTTCCGAAGTTAGCAAACGCACTTGCTGGGAACAAGTAAAAGCAAACTCGGTCCTTCTCATCAGCCGTCCTCCATTTCCACCACGGGTCAAACGACATAGATGTCAAATCACACGGGCACTCTGGTAGTTTCTCAGAGATTGTTGTAATGTTTTCTTTCAAATGTATGGTTTCGTGATACCAAGTCACACATAGTACGGCATCGTTCTGTACTACCGTCGTGTCATTTGTAAGACGCTTCAACAGCAGCCCAGAAATGCCTGTAAAAATAGAAAATGTGTTTGTCACAAACCCTATATTGTTGTCTTGTCGATACTTTTACGGAATTATCAACTGAAAACATACGTCGGATTTATTAATATTTATAAATAGAAGTATGTCAGTCTTTTAACTTATGAACTGGCTAAGACTGTGAAAATAAACTACACATTTCCCTGCGTCTTGTTTGTTTCTAATCAACAATATAGGGATTGTATGTACATTATTTATATGAATTTCATTAAAAAGAATGGAATAATTAAACATTTGCTTCGTCTGGAAATGAATCTAGGTTATACTACTATAAGTCTTGAATCTTTATAACCGCGTTATACCAACATGACGTTCACACGACGATGTACTGTTCTGGAAAAGACCGTCATAAGCCGTACCAATTCTATTTTTTAAATGTTATGATGTCCGTGAGCTGTCACAGCAGCGTTCTGCTTCGAATGTTTCAAGTACGTCTATACCCCTTGTGCTACAATTATATGACGTCGTATGACGTTCATAGGGTGTTCATAAGGCCGTCATACGGCGTTCATGGGGTGTTTGTAAGACCGTTATACGTCGTTCATAAGCCTCTCATATTGCGTTTAAAATTCGTTCATACGGTAGTCACATTGTGTTCAAAAGCTGTTTATAAGGCCGTAATACTACGTTCAAGGGATTGTCAAAAGGCCGTTCAACGGTCAACGGCATTCATGGGGTGATCATAAGATCGTCACACGGCGTTCATGGGGTGTTTTTAGGGACGTCATACGGCGTTCAAAGAGCGTTCAGAAGGTCATCAAAAAGCATTTTAAAGGCGTTCATACGGCCGTCGTATTGCGTTCAAAAGGCGTTCTTACGGTCGTTATATGGCGTTCATGGAGTGTTCATATGGCGTAATATCACACCTCCAACAATTTTCCAGTCTTCCCATTGGTTAAAATGACGTCACGTGACTGCCCAATATTTTACTATATCGGGTCAGCTACAAAAAATATGGGGTTAGTAAAATTCAAAATGGCTTCCTACATTAATATAAAATAATTAATTTTCATAGACTTTCTTTACACAAAGTATGCTATTTTCCTGTTATCATGACTTATAAAGGGAAATAATCTTGTTTAGATAAAAATCAATAAATAAAGGGTGGTGTTTAACCATTTTGATTGTCTTGTGAGGCAGAATTTTTTGACTGTCAAGGATATGTAAACAAACGAAAATGCAGAAGACAAAAAGTAAATTTTGATTTAGTTTATAAATCTGTAGTGTTTTTTTTAATTGAATTTAGTAAATGTAATGAGGGTCTATTGCTCAATATGTGTGCAATGTACTGCATTTGCTGTTTAAATCTCTAATCGTTCTTTTGACCAACTGTTTGACTACGGAAGATTCTGCTGAGAACTGTTTCAAACTTTTGTAGTAATACAGTAAACGTTTTATGCATGTAATTGATTGGTAATTCTTTGAAATAATAGTTGTTTATAAGAAGAATTAGATCAAAACTCTTCTGAACAAACTGTTTGCTCATGCAAAAGTCTAAAAATGGATAAAGGAAAGAACATTTTCTGGTGGAACTGGTAAGTTTATCTTTGTTTTCACAATTTTACCAATTTATTTTAGACACATTTCAGAAAAGGTTGTCCATGTGATATAAACGATACA
>Ga0224511_10002132_pt1 | contig 12972 bp, 6 predicted proteins | sample SF_May12_sed_USG_2_FD_169988 | JGI IMG/M metagenome (GOLD analysis project Ga0224511, IMG submission 169988) | Sediment microbial communities from San Francisco Bay, California, United States - SF_May12_sed_USGS_8_1 | ecosystem: Environmental > Aquatic > Marine > Sediment | place: USA...
AAAAAGTTTTTATATGATTTCGGTTGGGCTTATCAGCAGATTTGAATAATTCAGGAAATGACTTTTATGTTTAAATTCGTGCGTAAACATGCCCCTAAAAGTTGAAATCAATTAAAATGAATCACTATATGACTTGAGCTTGGCTTATCAGCAGATTCGAAAATCGACTAGAAATGATAATGTTTGCCATGTTTAGTCCATTTTCGAGCCTCAGGAAGGTAAATATTTTGTCCGTTCAAATGAATCTATAATAAATTATGAAAAAAACGAGAATTGAAAAAATAAAAAATGGTTAATAGAAATTATTTATTTTACTAAATACCAACCCAACGTTAATATGCGAAACAAAATTTTCAAATACACACAGTGGTATTTTTATTTCTCCGTATACATGTAACCTAATTGTTTTGGCATTAATGCCAGATAACACATGTCTACTTTTCGTCATACACATATATTAACATCACAGTGTTGACAGTGTTCATGCACGAAAAAGAGATAATTATATTAATTTGATATTCTGCTTGTCGTTTTCTTGGCATTGAATGATGCCGTGCTTTATATATCTGGCAATTGCTTGTGATATATTTGCGAATATAAAGGAATATCAGGCAGGAAAGTCGTTATGTTTTTTAATGCCTTCGCCTAGTTGAATTTTGAACATCTTTTGTTGTTAATAGTAACATGTATATAAGAAATACTTGTACTTGTGTATAGTTTATTTCGATTACCTTTTTGCATTTTAACAGTTGAAGGTGTAAACGAACTTTTAATAAGAATGTATATGACTAAACTTCACTTACAGTGACGTTGTTACTGCTACATGTACAGCAAAACAAATGTTTATGTGTTAAAATATATTTCTGTTTGAAATTGCCCACTAATAATAACACTTTATTATTTATAATAAAGCCTTTATACTACTGTTACAGTAGGATATTCCCCTTATCATTAGCAGATTCACATTTTATAAAGATACACATTTCGGATAAACCTATTTGGCCAGAGTTCAAGTGTTCTTTATTAACTCAATTTATACATAATAGTTCTTGTAAATGATGTGATACGATAATTCGCAGCAATTTCAAAGAATGGAATAACACACTCATTCATGTGTGTATACAATTTTAATACAATAATATGTTGTTTACTTTTGAAAATAGAGTTTCGCTCATACTAGGGGGGCGTCAGTGGTGTGGCATTTTTCATTACCACTGATAAACAGCTTCAATTAAACCGAGGCAGCTGTTTTCCCATGCAGGCTGTGCTTCTTGGGGGCTTTCCCTTTCATCAATTTAATATATCTTGTGAGGAAACGTTACCTTTATAACCACTACAAAATATAGGTAAACATGAAACATAATTTACTATCAAACACGGGTAAAATCAAAATACCAATATTTTAATTTTTGAACGTTATGAATAAACAAACATACAAACCCAATTTACGATATTAAAATCTAGGCTTAGTAAACATCGCATCTATCTTCATTTGAATATTGATAGATTGTCTACCACACCGACTTGGTGATTGATGCCTCCATTACAAAGAGTTCTGTATTGAAAATAAACGGAACATGTAGTTATCAAATACTGTCAGTTTTATATCACGAGATGAACTATTCAGCCGAGGAGATAAAGTCAAAGAGATTTTAATCATGAGTTTGCTGTTTACCGTGGAATATGCATATACACTGGGGTCCAAAAGTTTCTTTACACTATTGAAATGTTAATTTTACAGACTTTAGTGTGAAGCCGTTCTTCTTATGATTTCTGGTTATTAAAATAAACACCTTTGTTATGTGTATCGAATAGTCGAACTTTTATTATGTGCTTAATCGCATGTTAACTTTAAATAGTTACAAAATGTACTCTGTGTCATTTATAACATATAGTATAGCGATTTGACAATAATGTACAAAGATTTAAGCATATAGCAATAACAAGATAAAAATCCATATTTACACAGTGAACGATACTCAGTATTGGTACATTGGCATAACTGCTTTGTTTATTGAGGTTGTTTATATTGTTTTGCTAATGACAAACCAGGTTGATGTTACATTAAACTGTAGGAAAAATATTCCATATGTTACAATGTATTGTAAAATGTTATCCAGCATGTTATTTTACACACACTGTTATGAATACTAATAACTTAGTTATATTCTATGCCTGTATCTTTTTACCAGAATTGTTTACATCTTACTTTTGAACCATATTTAAGCATTGAATAGAACTCCGTAACGAGATTTTAAATATCTGTATCCATGCAATTATAAAATATTACAGAAAATACGACGTTGTTGAAAAATGTTTTGGCCCGCATATTTACTTTGTTTGTTTATATTTTGACTTATTACGTTGAAACTGTTAAAAAGCCTGATTTCAATCAATAGATCTAGATGTCTTATACCTTTAAAAAATTGTTAAAATTGTAATTAACTAAACATTTACTTTATGTTAAAGAAACTTCCACAAAATGTCATAAAAAATAATGGTCACCTTAATAGTGCGATTGAAATTAGTTTTGTATTTGTGTGGAAAACAAATTGTACTCTATGCAAGGCACAGAAATCCCTGGCAAATAACTTTTCTGCAGAAGTTTACTCCAGATTGCCATTAATAATGTTGTGAACGTGTTACAATTTTGTTTTAATTATGATTTCTGAATCTGCAGAATAAATAAATGCATTTTATTACACATGCAGTTAATTTAAGTGAATGTTGTTGTTAATTTTGAAAGAGAACATGCATTTTGCCATGATATTATTTAAAAAGACAAACTGTTGTCATGGCTAGTTGGTAGTACGAGCGGCTGATATATAAAATGGTAAGTCTGGTGTAATTGACTAGCTTTTTCTATTATACCAATCAGATTCATGGCAGACTTTAGTGTTATTGTTTTAGGAGTATCTTTAGAAATGAATATTCATATTTATTTACTTTACACTTTTTATTTAGTTTAGTTAATATTGTTTTATATCAATCTCATTTTAACTTAATTCGGCAAACAGTCTGGATTGCTTTAGGGTTATATATTTTATTTTCTGATAAATTTAAAAGCCGTAAAATTGCGACAAGAGCCATATTTGTCTACAATAAATATTTGACATTTAGCATTTAATATCTTAAATAACTGTTTGGAAAGGTTTGTTTTTGCCTAGTATTGCGTGTACATGTACCCATGAATATTCTACATATAAATCACATTGTAGTTTAGAAAACTCTGTAACATACGAATCATGTTGATGTTACTTTTGTGCAATATAGTTAGTGATTTCTTTCTAATGTGTCTTTATATATCATTCTTTATATGATAATATTTTTGCGCGTGTCTTTTGCTGTGATTTTGTATGTTGTTGTTATCGTTGTCGTCGTCGTCGTTGTTGTTGATGTTGTTGTTTGTGGTGGTGGTGGTGTTTTTTATGTTGTTGTAACTGTAGTTTGTGTTATTGTTGATATTTAAGAGGGAGGGATTATATTCCTTTAGAGTTGTTTAGGATTGCACTGTCTCATAACTTATTGCTAAATAATTTATAAATCAGATGCCTACATGGAGTCAGTTGAGACCTGAACAAATCTCCAGTCGATATAATTCTACACAATCCTAAGATATTTTTAATGTGACGTGAGTATTGATGCACAGTGTGTTCAACTATATACAGAGACGTTGTTTTGCATTCGATTTTGCATTGACACAACTTGTTAGGAAGAGAAACATTCGTTCAAGAATAGGAAATAAGTGGAGCAACAAATTAATTTGATTAATGGTATTAGTTGATGATAATGTGCTGATAGATGGTAATAAGTGTTATAATTGTTACACAATGGGAAATATTTCTTTCTTGATAAAATGTTGACACTTTGTAGATCGGTAACAGAGATTATTCTTATAACCTATATTTTTGTACTTTGTTTTGCGATCATTTGACATTCTTGGTTTGTATATTAACAGAGATTATTCTTATAACCTATATTTTTGTACTTTGTTTTGCGGTCATTTGACATTCTTGGTTTGTGTAATCCGCATACCTCTAAAAATGTGTTTGTGTAGGTAATTAGTTGTAGCGCTTAAACATTATTTCACGATTACTTAAAATTTCAGGTGTTACTGGCAATCAATATGGCTCTATCTTAACTGCCAATTAAACCTCTTTGTTTATATACGTTGTTTACAGGCTGCAAAAACCATTTATGTGTGTAGATTTTCAAATTGGATATCGGTAAAAAGATGTATCCCTGACAAAAAACGCGGTAATTTACGTTACGCCACAACGTACAACGTCATTTGGGCCAATCATAAGACCGAATCTTTTGAGTATCACTGGTTACGCGCACTTGCAATGTTTGACGTTACGAGAGTTCCCGGCATCGGAGTCATTTCAAGTTCTGTCGATACGTTAATTACCGCGATCGTTTACCAGCCTTCTTGTTCATGCAGTTGTTTACACTGTCGTAAACTGCAAAACATGTTGGTTTGCACTGTAAGTAACAGGAACTGCAACCTCAAAATCATCTAACAAGTTACATTTTTCGTTTAAAAAAAATATGACAAAAGTTGACCATAATGAGTAAACCTGAGTTAATCATGAACTCCTTATATAACACAATTATTGCTATAAATAAATAAAATATTTGTTGTTTAACACAAGAGGTTATTTGGACAATGTGTCTCTCTACGTTTAACTTCTTTCCTACTTCGAAGTTCAAATGGTAATGATTTAAGGGAGTGTTTGTGAACATGTTTTAAAATTTATTTGATTTATCTGAAGTGGTTTTAAAGAAAGAAAAGTACTATTTTTAGGTAGCCCTGGCAAGACATTAACACAAAAGGTGTATTTAGCCTTGTTACTCGTTGCACACGTAATCGAAAACATGCTATTCTCGAAATCATATTTTTGTAGGCCATTTTTTTTATTTAAAGCGCTTGGTCCTTCTCTTTCATTTATCATTCTGTAGATAAACCGTACTTTTGTAACAACACGATTTTTAAACGGTGGAGTTTGTTTTGAGTTGAGTTCAGCATATCATTGCAACCTGGCACCCCTTAGTTTGTAATTGTATAACAAATGCGGTACATTTAACACGTTAAATAAAGCGTTTGAATTTATTGATACCCATGCATGGTCCACTTTATATTTACTTATTTTCTTGCATTTGCTAACCGCTCGTAATCGTAGAGCTTTATTGACATAAGTTATTGTTCGTGCCGGTATGCATAGTAACAAAAAACTGCAAACGGAGCTGATTCTGGTTTGTAAAGTAACACAATATTCAATATGTGTTTCAGGAGAAATGCCGTTACTAGCTATTAGTTGTTTCGTATATAAATATACAAAACATTACATACCGTATACATATATTTAACATATGTATTGTTATACCATAACAACGTTTTTTTCTTCTAAATGTTTGTTGCGTCATAGTGTTCTACGTGTTTTTGTGCTGTTCTGTGTCTTGTTTTTTGTACGGGACATTTTGTCATGGTGTCCTTAAACTTGACATATCTACATTGTTTACAACATTGTGACTTTAAACATCTTTTCAATTTATATTTCATTGTAACAGTCAAATACTTTATTTATTTTTTTTCGGAACACTTAGTCACAAAACTTAAATATCACCATATTGTTATCGTCCATACACTGTAGTGTCGAGTTTATAATAAAGATTACCAATCAGTGGATTTTTAAAGATAATGTACATATTAATTTTAAAGTTTCTTTCCTTATACATTTTGAATTGTTACCCAATGCATACATGAACCAGTATCCCGACAAAAACGTAAAACATATTTACAGGTTTTTGAATTATAGTTAATAAATTGAAAGTTGTGGTAGTTAAATTACCATGAGCGAACAAGGGAAAACCAGATATGAACAATTAAGCAAAATGTCTTTCAAAAAGAACCCATCAACATCGACAATGATTACCGTTTTCAAAAATAGCACACATTTAATACTTCATAATGCTTCGCTCTTTCAACGAAGCGCTAAGACGTTTGGAGTTACTTATAAAGTTATAAAAATATATATTTATTGTTATCAACGCAGCTACTTTTAAACAATAATATTGCCAGACAAACTAGCAGTTTATCCTTTATTATTTATATTTGTCTGGACAGTTAAACCAACTCGTTTGGAATTCGGCGTATCTCGTTTAATCGTATTGACAATGCAGCTGTACTTGACGCATTTAAGATTGGTGTCTTGATTAACAAAGACATTTCTAACGGTTGGGTAGGATTTATTCTGCGTGGTTATAGGGTTGCCATTCAATAACATTTGTACAGTTTTGATTTTAAATATGAGCATTTATCATTGACCTCCTAAGCATTCATTAAAAATAACGTTTCCTTGTATTTTATTTCATGAATCTCAAAATGATTATAAGCAGTCAAGCAGTGGCAGTAGTCAAAAGACTGATTGGGTCGTTGTTGCAGATGAATATAATTCAGATATAAAAAATCAGTTATTGCAAGATACAATTCCAGCATAGTTTCGTATGTAGTGGTAAAACGTGTACATGTCCTCAATTGCAGTTATCTTTAAGACTGGTTTGCCGCCTGCAATTGAAAATAGAACTGAATATATGTTTAAAGTAACCAATATCACTTCCCTCATAACCATTCAAAAGAATGCCTGAATATGTCTTTTATACTTATGTAAGTGTAAAACTGAAAGAGAATTCAATTCTTACCATTGTACACTGTGTGTAGCAATTGATTTTATATGGCGACATAGAGCCTTGTCCATATGTAACAATGAATCCTACACGTGTTCTTATCATTTGCAAGCCATCGGGCCTGTCTTGACACCATCAAATAGAGAATCAGAATCGTAAACAACACTTAATAACAACCTTATATATCCCTGCTGCACCCAAAATGAGATTGTCTTGCAAACGCGCTTTATTGTCTCGGAGTTATTGTTATTCGACATACAGAGAAAAAATTTGTTAGAGTGTAAACACTAGTTGTGAACCTATTTAGACGGTATATAAATCCGACTGATTCTGTGATTCATGTTATCATGTGTAAATCGTAAATATATTATTCTTGGACTTTGTTCTGAATTCTTTCAACTTTCTGTACTCAACTCTTTCAATTTTCCGTACGCGGAATAGATAAACAAATAAAAGTGCATAAAATTAAACCTAATAGCCTACCGTGCTTTATTGTTTAGAGCTTTGCAAGACGTGTATGTAAACGTTCACACAACATAACGAGAAATAGTTTTCTTAGAATTATAGTTAAATTAAAATAATACAACCTGCCATAATATGCAGGGACTTAAAGGGTAACGGGCATAGCTTTATTCAGTACCGATTATACGTTAAGCCGGCAATCGTTGCGTTTAACGTTGTTTTGCATTTAAAGATTGAGAATGAAAAATATAAAAAAACATCTTTCGTCTAATTGTGCCGCAATGAAGCAAAATTCCAGTCAGATTCCAATTACACTCGAATCATTGTATTTTCATGAGGTGAATTTTAATTATGCGCAATTTAAAATTCCTAATTGACACTGTGTGTAAGACTTAATGTACATGTATGTGCGTTTGAGTGTTTGTTTGCATGCAAAATTAGACATAACCTTCTATAGCTCTCAAAATGTGTTAAACATAAAAAGGTTAATATGCACCTATCAATCTGTATTGTTAAACATACAAATTCTGTAGGTTTGTTTAAAACAATTATTGTCAAGTGTTTATGGTGTTACAATGGTTTAATACACATTTTTGTAATGTTAAACGATTAACGGTTATGTATCTTGTAACTGCATTTTCGTAGCTCATTTTGTCATGTAACAAACATGCGTTTATTAAACAAACCTCTAAAAGCACTGATGGGTCATTGTTTAATTTCAAGTGCGCAAGTATTACCATAGACCAACTCACTAGATAATATTTAAATCTATGAAGTTCGGGATGATGACAAAATTATCGGTCTACACTAGAACGTTATTAATCCTCGCTTTTCCAAATCGCCTTCTTAACATCTTTACTAACTTTGTGTTGAACGGATCTTTCTTCTTACTCAAACTAAAATTGAGAATAAGTTCTCTACATAAAATATCTGAAAACTCTAGGTATTTTCTCGCATTTATTCCAATATACAAACGTTTACTGTGTTAGTGTTTAAGTACAAGACCTAATAATCTTGCTTTGGTTGACTACATCTACTAGAATGGTCTATAAGATAAATGTGTTGGTAATAAGTTAAGCAATTACATTTGTATGTAAGCGCATTGATAATAATGTAACCAGAAGTGTTTTGCCCTTAGAATTGCAAAGTTTATTCTTGTCGGAAATTGGGTAACAGACTAAATGTCATTTTTAATGTCTAAAGATGTGTTATTGCACGATTGTAAACAAAATGTCCTGTTCGAAAACTCCAGTCACGTTTTGTCTTGACTGTTGTTGTGTTGTCGCTGCTTAAACTTTACCCTCCATCTGGTTTGATTTTTAACTTGTCAACAGTCTTATTGTGAGTTGATCCTCTTTGTTTTGTCAATGATCACTGCACAGAAAAAATGTTTATGTAAAAGAAGTAGTGTAAGAAACATTGAATTGTATCCCCATTATGGTCAACAGAACGAAAAATGCACCAGTAGATCCATATACTATGAAATATCCATTTGTAAACTCACTGTCCCCATTGTTGGGAATAGTGGAATGGTCGATAACTTACAGTGTACAGTAAGTAATTGACCTAGAAATTGTCAGAGACAGTATCCAAACTAGAACAAGTTAAAGATTACAAAGCTCTTTAAATGATTGCGCAAACTGAGTGGTGATCAGTTAGCAACAACCTCGGATACCCAGGGGTGATTCCGCACACTACATCAACCCCTGGGACAATTAGCTAGAAAAGCTTTGAATCTGCCACCGAAAATCGATACGAAGCGTTATAGCGTGCGGTCCAATCAGATAGCCGCTCTCATAAGTCAATGAGTTTTCAATGACAACCAAGATGGCTGCGCCCATGATAAAATGCCAGAACGATGTGTTGTAATCTTGGCAATTTAATCGAAGCGATTTGTAAGGATCGTTTTCATTGGTCATCTTCCGCATCTGGCATAGATGATGCGACCAAATGATAGTATTCGCTGGGCGAGATAACGAAGGTTAATTCAACTAATTGTCCCAGGGGTTGATGCAGCAAGCGGAATCACCCCCTGGGTATCCGAGGTTGAGTTAGCAAGGTGGCGCTTTAAAGTGATTGTAAACATGTAGACTAGGTTAACATGAACACGTTTGATGTTACCTACACATCACACCGAATGTTGTTGCAATATAAGTAATCCAAAATATGGATACGACGAAACATAAAACCATGATGGTACAACTCTAAATGTAAACAACTGGATTCTTCTGTACTCAAGTCAACAACTCTAACGCGCCATTTCTTTACCTTTATCATAAAAAAGGAATGAAACCATAGCATTCATATATAAAGATTGAAGAAAAAAACCCGAAAAAATTAGTTTCCTCTGAGAAATGTTATTTAGGGTCTTGATATCAGAGATCAATGTATAGGTAAATTTACTAAAAGATAAGTTATGCCATTACAAGACTAAGTTACTGTTATATTGTCTACGGTACCTATCCCACAACATTAGCAACATCACAGTATCTTTATTATATGCAATGTGTGTCTTTTGAAATTGGTATTGCAATGCATGTATGTACTTTCTTCTCATTAATGTTTATAGTTATGACTTTGATTATTATCAAACCATTATTCTTATAACCACAATCATTCCCAACGTATAGTTAAGTACAGTGTGTTTGTTGCGTCGTAAAAACGCATTACTGTAACTGTTAGCACATTGTATTCGCACATAACACATATCTTGCATCTGATGTGAACTAATTGTTTTCTTGCTGTTGATTTTGATGTTGATCTCATTTAAAACTATTTTAAAATGATCAACGATTGACATCATATCAATACTTCCGCATTGTAACACATAATCATCGTTTGTGTTAACGCCGCGTTTTATAGTGTGGTCGGTAAATGTTTAAGAAAACAAAACATAAAACAGGTAAAATACAAGTCGGAATGTTTTTCATTAACATTATACACACCATTGTGCTTTTCATTGACATTATAAACATCATCGTGTTATTTTATGGCCGCCCTTTAGAGGAACTTCTTATTTAATCTATTGTTCACAGGTGTCTTTTAAAACATTCGTTTCCATTTATTGTCGTCACATTTTTGATAAACCTGACATGCGCGAAATACGCAGTAAGAACATCTTCTTTTATAAATTCCATTTTTATGACTGTGAAAGTATTTCCTTTTGTTTTTGCAATAACAGTCTGAGGTTAACGCTAATAATATAAGTCTAAATGTAATTTATATAATGTTTTTGTTGTTTGTAAAGGTTTGCCCATCTAAAAGCATACTTCAAAAGATTTATAGACATGTTTTGCGTTTTATGTTTCATCTTGAAAATACTGTATCTTATAAAAGCTTTTTATTGCCGAGAAAATGTCATGCACTCTGCCTTATTGATATCTTAAATATTGTTTGAAAGTTCACATGTTATGTATAGACTACATTGCACTGGTTATTTTAGTAAATAATAAATGCTCTCTTTTGAAACGTTAACAATGCTTTATAACTAAATAATTATGTAATTATGAGTTTTAATGGTTAGGTTGGAATAACAAGACAATTTAAGAGCTACTATAATGGCCAATGATTAACGCCAAACCGACTTATATTGACTTATTCAATATACCCTTATATTCTCTCAATGACGCAATGAACAGATTGCTTATTGAGCTGTTTTGGATTGATGGGGCTCAAGGCTCAGTTCCTAATGATAAATTTGAAGCCTACGTAGAGGTATACTTGCAACTGTGCATCAACTTGCTAATAGTCAAGATTATTATAAGGGTTGATGTATTGTAAGAAGCTATAATGAAGAAGAAATGTGGTTCTTAAGAAATATTGATAGATGTAGCATTACATAGCATTTCCTTTAAGTATTGTTAATGGAAGAGATATGGACTCCAAAAACAGCATCTAACTGATTTGATACCTTGCTAATGTACTGAAAGGTGTTACAATTGTTACGCAATGTGCGGACATTCATACCAGAGGTGGGGACTGTTTCTAAAATTCAGATATGTTGTATACGTGTCTGTTATGAAAGTACACTGACATGGCAGCAACACTAAGAATAAAACTCCTTTGATTACTGGGTCTCATCATGGTATTACAGCACTCAAGATGTTGTGTTAGTTTGTGCTGCAAAACGATTGTGGCCATCTGGGCCACATTATGACCACACCCGCAGCTAACTAGACTCGGAGCTTTCCGGCCACAACCGAACGTTATTTCGGCAGTGTTTGTAACGTATGGAACATATCGAAGTGTATAGGTTCAAGTCCTATTGTAGAATAATAGGGCAGTGTTTGCGAGTGTGATTCTTAACTTATAATTATAAAATAAACTCAAGCTCCGGTATCTATTTTGTAACCTTAATATTAAAGTATATGTAGAAGGTTATTCTACGTTCAAAGTATCCTATAACTCATGGAAAGACATAATAAAATCGACAGCGACAATGGATTCGTCCCAGATACATGTGTTAATTTATAGATTATGTACATGTAAGCTATCTATTGCTTCGAATTTACAAATGGGCGTTGGGTAATTGAAATAAACAATTAGTGATATTTCATAACGAGTGCGTTTTAAAAATATGCTTATATAAAGCAAACCATGTTTTATCACTAAAGCATCGAAACCAGCGTTATAAGCATTATATCTATATCATTCTATCAGTTACACTTGTACAATCCAACTAATAACCTCAATAACCTCAAATTATCTAATTTGTGGATGTTTAATCTTAAATTAAGAAATTGATGCACGCGTTATACATTAGTTCCTTTTGTTTTTATCTGAAATTGTCTGTGGAAATAAGTTCATGTCAACACCACCACACGCGTTATGTGGGTGGGCTTGTTCAACACACGGTGCCTGGGTTATAAACCAACTACTGACCTTCGGGACCGTGAGGAGACACGTTTATTTAAAGTTTCTGGCGCGCCCACTACTCATGACAAAGCAGGTTCATTGACGTGCCCAGTGTATAGGACTGACACAGGGTGGGGGCATTTGTCTGTGAAGAACAGCTACACTGGCTCCGCAGTCAAGTGTTTCAACACTGAGCTAAATCCCCTTGCTGGCTTTCAGGACACAAGACTGTTCTCCTATTTATTACATTGTAGTTCGACAACGTTTAAATGCGGTGCACGACATTTGACCGAAAGACAATTGATCGAATACGAACAGACATTTGATTTATTCGATTATTTATTCGGTTTATGCATGGTCACTGTATCACAGTCACTGGTCAGAATTTAAAGTTATTTGCAATTCCTCTCAGATAGTCAAAATTTGGCCTGGATCAAAAGTCGCAGATAATTCTTCTCAGCTTCTCGTTTGTTTTCTTCTTCTGGAAAAAGGAAAATAATTCATATGATTTGATTATGTGAATATTTATATTGTTCATTACTGTAAAAAATGTAATTTATAAGTAATTTATGCATTAGGATAAAGTATATTTATGTAAAATATAAGTAATTTATGCATTCATAACTAAATCTAAATTACCTTACTTTATGTTTAATACCTTTTGACGGAGGTCTTTGGGTTTTTCCCCAGCGATCAACTTCTCAATTTGGGTCTCGGTATGAGCCTGTTCGCCCTGTAGTTTTCCCAGAGAGTTATGCTTTTTTTTTTAACAATAAGTCAAAGTTTGTGAATCATTGTATTGTACACTCAACGCGTTTAATTAGGCCATGCCAAATCGAAATTCTGTTAAGCGTCCGCGTGCGCGTAGGTTTTAGAGTTCTCAATCCAATAAAAAACAAATGTGTTGTTGTAAGTTTCTTGAAAGATTTCGATGTTCCGGGATTCAAAAAATATAACTATACTATCATT
>Ga0224511_10002133_pt1 | contig 12971 bp, 8 predicted proteins | sample SF_May12_sed_USG_2_FD_169988 | JGI IMG/M metagenome (GOLD analysis project Ga0224511, IMG submission 169988) | Sediment microbial communities from San Francisco Bay, California, United States - SF_May12_sed_USGS_8_1 | ecosystem: Environmental > Aquatic > Marine > Sediment | place: USA...
CACATACTATTGATACTGAAATATAAGTATATATTTCATTTGGGAATGTTGACATTACTTTGAAATAGAACTTTGATCTTGCCAAAACAATGGAAAGATATACTTTTTTACTTGTGATGACATGTTTTTGAATGTTTAGTATATTGGTACATGTTTATGGACCTTTTTTAGGACATTTTAACATATAAACATGTAAATTTTGTACTCTTTTTTCTTTTACAATAATTCTAATGACTTAAAGCACATGTATTGTACTGGTGTGATGTTCAAATAACTCAACTGTACACTTAACTATGAGTTACTGCTTTAATATTGTGTTTATAATGTTGCATAATGACGATGGACTCCAATCCTCTTTCCATAAGCATCAGTATACTGAAATTGTTGTGTTCCTCTTTTATTGAATCTAACATAATAAAGTATATTTTTTTTGTATTTGGTGATTACTAGCTTCTATTCACAGTTTAATGAATTTATTTAAGAGTGTTAACTACAACATACATAAACGTATCCTGTTAACAAACATCAAATATCGGTCAATGTGAACATGTTGTGTATAGAACTATATCGGCTTGCCATTTCTTGAGCACGGTACTGCTGATTTTCATTCTGTTTGTGTGTGGTGATGACAATGGCTGAAGTATGGTAACTCTTTCCCTTCTAGAAGTGTGTGTGCATGAATGATTCAACTTGACATGATACCCTATGATATTTCCTCTTTAATTCTGTTTTTGATTGGATGATAATTCCATCATCATTGTCAGTTGATGTTTTCTGTCCTTATCTAGACATGTGCGGAAGTCTGTGTGTCTCTCTCTCTTCTAAACATCCTAGGAAAAATCATATCTTATTTTATGTTGAATAATTCAAACATCTATTTATATTTTCAGAACAGTTATTTCTACATAGTGTTCTTATGTTTTTATGTAAACGTATTTTGTTTTGTTTTTTAAATAAAATAACCATATCATTCAGTTTTTTCTCATATAAACAATATCATAAATTCACTTAAACCTCTTTAGTTTAATATTGAAATAATCTGTTATCAAATAGTTTCACATCAACACTTAAAGTTCTAATGAACATTGTACAAAATGTTTTCTTTTTCTTCTAAACACTAAATATTTGCAAATCCATTTTCAAACTACCAAAGCACATTGATTATTACTGAGTGACATGTGTACATGTGTTAGATCACCCAACTATAAACTATACTGGTACCTGTATTGGGCGGCACTTGTTTCCCGCAGTTAGTGATGTTTCATAATGGAATGTGATTTTGCATACATGTTAATATTTACTATACTATACATTTTGTTGATGTTATACATAGATATGAAATTCTATATATCTACACTAGAATGGTGTATACTGGTTGCAAGATACAAAGGTGAATGTGGAAATAGTTACATGAAATGGTTTGAATAAACAGACAAAATGTTTTATATTTGTGTATTTTATTCATACATGCATACTTTATGACTTGCATGTAATTAGATTATCATTTGTTTTGTTGGGTTGGTTTGGCATCCAATGTACATGTAGCTATTCACATTTATAAAATTGATGATATGTAGATATTAATTTTAGACAAGTCATACTCAACTATATTGTATATATTCAAAGAAAAACTATTTGGAAAACAATTTATTTCAAAATAGAAAAAAATAACACACTGTTACAGGATTGGAACAAATAACAATAACAAATAACATCTAAGAACGATAACAAATACCCCACACAAATATCATGCAGCACAGCATTAACTCCCTTTAAATATATAATGCAGCTAAAAAACTACATCATACATGTAGGTGGTTGGTCAAATACCCACTGGCCCATAAACACACCGGTAACACTATGACTCAAAATAATTAATAATTTGCAAGTCATGCATATTTTTGGTATTCTGAATTTCTATTCCTAAGTTATAAAATAAAATGGTTCCAATCTTTGCACTTACTCCAACAGAAATATAAGAAAAACTCTAGCAAAATTATATACATGTACATGTATCATGTGTGATAAAAAAAATACAAATAATTGACTTATTATATATGCCAGTTAAATGTCATACACAGAAATACATGTGTTCGTCATGTTATAAGACTATGCTAAAAGTGGGCACCTGGCCGGCAAAAAATTGTAACTTGTTCAGGTTTTTGCACTTGTAACATGCCCTGTTTTGACACATTGCATAGAAAATATATTCTCATTAAGGTGGAATACAGAGCTAAATGCCCAAAGCAGCCCAAAATAGTCATTTTGTCATGTTCAAAAATTAGCAATGATATTGAAATGAAATAAATAAAAATATTATTATGTTACCTCAAAAGTACTATTCTTTAGTAATAGTACAAATAATTAATTGTTAATTAACCATTAATTAGCCAGAACAAAGGCTTTCACGAGGGCATGCAGAACTCAAAATTTAATAGGAGCATACTTTTCAAATTTAGCCGTATTAAACTCTATGCACCAACGGAGAAATCTTTTACTTTTGAAACTCTCTTGTGTGAAAAGTATGTTCTTATTAAATATTGAGTTCTGCATGCCCGCCTAAAATCTATTATTTTGGCTAATTAGTGGTTTAAAAACAATTTTATGTTTTATTACTAAAGAATGCATGCTTCATGCATTAACGGGGTCATCTTAGAACGACAAACACATTTTGGTTCATAATTTTGTTTACGTCCTTCTTTCTTACCTTTTCTTGTTTTGGACAAACTATTGATATTTTCCTTATAAAACACTAAGATGACCTACGTTAATGCATGAAGTTCATTACGGCTTAGTGTGAAAGGTATGCTCTTGGTATGTTTAGAGTTCTGCCGGCCCGCGTATAATCTATTGTTTTGGATAATTAATGACTAATTGTTTTTATGTCTTATTACGAAATAATGGTACTTTCGATGTAACATAGCACTATCGTACCTTTTTAATTCAATATGATTGCTGGTTTTTTAACATAAACAATGACTATTTTTGGCTGCTTTTTGGCCATTTCGCCCTGCCTCTCCCCCTTTCGACCATGTTTTGTTTATTCAAACTATATACGAAATCTTAACTAGTGGTTTCTCATTTTATATAATAAAGAACCATGGAATAAATAATAAATAAAAGAAAACACAAGACAGTGAGTATTCGCTCTCCTTCCAGGGTAGTGTCCACGTGTTTTGGGTAATGCCTGGTTTGTCCGGTGCCAGGCCAGCCTACGAGTAGCGGACATTATAGTAGGGGTCCACCCTGCTGGAGATGGTGGATATCGGCTCCTTGACGGCCGTGCGGTACGAGGGGGGTGAGGACGGGGTGGGCGGGGCGGGCTTCACCTGCCGCTGAAACACCCACCGTGTGCAGATGAGACCCATGTAAACTGGTTGTTTCAGGTTTATTTACAAATGTAAATTCACACAATGAAGTTGAGTCTCTAAACATCGGTATTAAGTATGGCGGTTTAAATATAGAAAATACGCCTACATTATGTTACTAGATTTTCAAGAACTTAAACGTGTAAAACAATACAAAGAAAGCATACACTCAGTACTGAACTACCTGTGATTAAGATATTTTTGTGCTACTTGTGTAAGGAGTGATAATTACCCTGAATGTTCTACTCCTGGGTTGGTTGCCGGACATCTTGTCCCACATAAAGCACATGCCGATCGACATGCCGAGCGCCAGTAGCGAGCCGAACGCGCCCACGCCGATGCCGACATACGCCAGCGTCCGCGCCATCGAGTCGGTCGCCTCGCTCGTGCTGCCGGTGTCAGCGGCAGTGTCTACGTGTTAGAAGATTTCTGACTGCATTTGTGTTACATTTTATCTGATAATGTTGACTTTAAATAATTATATTATCTTTCGTAGGCAATTTTTAAAAAAAAGATAATGTTTTCTAATTCTTATTTTAAAACTGACGTACATTTCACATAGTTGTGGTGCTCTATTTTAAACGTGTTACGTGTCTTTCCTCCTTACATTCTGGTTTATAACAATCGTGACGATATTTGAACTATCAATAAATCAATGTGTTAAATTTTGGCCTCTTAGGTTGTTTTGTTTATCTATTAATCAGTGTGGCTGTTATAAATCAAGAACAATCCCCATCGAGTGACCCGTTCTAGAGAAATCGAGAAAACGACGTTTTTCTTTCTTAAGTGAAGCGGCAGTGACCTATGCTACTGCTACCTGTTCCTGTTCCGGTGGCTGTCGCTGTGCCAGTGCCCGTCGTTGTCACCGTCGTGTATACCGTCGTTGCTGTCGCTGTCTGGAACGAATTAACAATGTTTACACAATTTGGAATCAACATATTTTAATAAATGAAAATACGTATTGTTTTCTTTCCGCATAGAAAAATGATCAATTTCCTTAAGGGTTTACTTGAATTCCACTTTATACACCCACCCCGAACTATGTTTTTAAACATTATTAACACTTTCAATGCACACCTACCCCGACGCAGCCCTGTACGGCCATGGCCCGGCCTAACGTCAGACCAGCGTACGTAGTCGGTGTTGTGCAGTCCACGTCAATAGTCACGCCTGAAAGTTTAAACAACTCAACATTTTAGGCTTAGCAACCAGGCTTTGTTTTAAGCTGATTTGCGCGATGTTAATTTAAAGACTTAAAAAAGGTATAGTGTTTACTGGACGAATGTATTTATTACACGGAAAACATTGACTTTTATTATGGTGGCGTATTATTGTTCATTAAAAAATACAAACATGTACAGAACATTTGTTATATTAATTTTGTTCATAATTTTCATGAATACTTCTATCTGTAACAGGTGCAGTAGATTTCTCTGAATTAATTCTGATTGGAAAACGACCAGTGTTCAAGACTGTTTCATAATTTATCTCGTATATAACCCAGTGTCAAGTGCTCACATTTCTTGGGGAAAATAACACAGTTGGTAAGGCGCTCGCCTCGCGCTTTCGCGGTCCCAGGTTCAATTTTTGGCTAGGATATTTATTGTTCTTCTTTTTTTCTAGGATACTTAAATTGTAGGAATAAAAAGGGTTCATTTCCATTGAAACCTCGATATAAATTTTCGGTTTTTATCTCAAATATCGGACAAAGCAGCTTTAAAACGATAGACAGTAGTTTTTTTTGCAGTGATCATAGGGTGCGTTCTCGTGTTAAAAAACACCAGTGTTTGAGATAAGTTTTAGAATACCACATTATTTATGTTTATACATGTATACATTTTATTTATATGTTTAAGGAATAACATGCATAATTATACATGTATGTTTTTAATGAAAAACATGTCGTTCACTTGTTTATTTGCAGGTTGACTAAAGTACACCACCTACCTGCATACAGTGACCACGTGGCGAGCCATGCGAGGTCGCACGTGCAGTTCCAGTTATTGGTACCCAGCTCCACCGTGGTCAGCGACTTGAGTGACTGGAACAAGCCTTCCGGAAGTGTCGTAAGCGAGTTCTCGCGCAAGTCTAATGTGTCTAGCTGGTCCAGGCCGTTGAACGTGTCGGCCGTGAGACTGGAGATCCCGGAAGACCGCAGGTCCACGGACTCCAGCAGTGTGAGGCTGGAAAACAGTCCGGCCGGGAGGTCTGTGTCCAGGAAATCCGCTCTGAAAGAAGTCCCAATTGTAATATACATGAAAATGCTACATTAACACGCGCACTTGTTCTATTGCCATTACTAAGTAGGCCTAAAATACATATGGTTTGGTAACCTGACCCTACATAGACATGATATCCACCCTACAGTTTTGGGGGCCCTCGGGCATTTTCCGTTAAGTATCAGGTCGAGTAAAAGGTTACAAAAGATTAAAAAAATCCCGACCCAACCTACTTTGTTAAGTGGTTACCCGAAACATACATTATGCTTTGGGCCTACTTTCAAAACCACTAGAAGTTGTAATACCACGATTGTAAGCATTGCGTGTTATTGCGAATGCCTCCACCGTTTTTACTTATGCTATGGTCACAAATAAAACTGACATCGAACGATTTCAGCGATTTGCACATCACCGGCGAATTTGATTATCGGCCGGGCACCGGACGATTTTTAGGATTTTTCTCGTACGGGCGCCGGCCGGCGTCTGTATATGATAACATCGACCAATGCCCAGCCGGGCGCCGTACGATGTCGTTGTAGGAGATTAGCCGGACAACGTACGGTGCCCGGCCGATATTACACGAATTTTCACGTGCAATGATGAATACATTTACAATTCTCCATCATTCCTCCAAAGAAAACTATATTTTTGTAATAATGTTTTTGGTCTTCAGAAGTGAAATATCTATGTAGATGTAATATGTACTTCTGCAAAAACACGTCGCCTCTCATCGGTGGCAGTTTGACTCATAAAACATCGGCTGGTGCCCAGACGGACCTGGCCGGTCGCCGTTGAAATCGTACGATTTAAATTTTAAACAAAAATCGTCCTTTGCCCGTCCGATGTGTGCAAACGCCGTATTGGCGCCGTGGAATTTTAAGTACCGTAGTACCTAAACTTTACCGAGCACCGTGCGACGTCTAAAAAAATATCAAATTCGAACGATTCTTCCTGCCGCCGGCCGGGCGCCGTAGATATGTACGATTTGGGGTGAAATAGACGCCGTACGGTGCCCGTAGATGATTTGTGACCATAGTAATAACTCCTCGATTGATTAAAATCGTTAATCACAGCCTTGTTTCTTAATATATGCTTTGCCAAATAGTTGTGTCAATAACATGAGCTCCGTGTACCTGATGATCATGCGCTTGAGTTTGGTGAGGCCGGCGAACGACTCGGTGACGAGGGGCCCTATGATGCCACCATCCACGTTGAGCTCTTCGAGGGCCGTCAGATTGGACAGCATGTTCGCCGAGATGCCTGAACATGGCACCGTGCAAACAGTAAATACGCGTATACTAATATTTAAAACAGCTTGGTAAAAATATTTGCTAAATATATTAGTGTCATTTCATGTAAGGAAGATTTAAATGAAATAATCAGAGCTAATAATTGAATTATAACCGAATTAAAAACATTAAAATTAATGGACCACTACAATGTTTTTCGAAAAAGAGCTTATCTTGTTAAATGTATAGTTTTCTGCAATATCAAAATAACCCTTAGACCTTATGTTGGAAGAGATACGCGTTAACGTTCGGGAATACATATTTATATTAAATATTTAGGAATACAGTTACAGTGTATTCGTTCCACGAACATGCCCCGAATATATGTTAGATATATTTTAACTTTTTAATGCAGAACTATTTATTTTTGTCATCCATACACACCCTTTGGTATAAACAGTTAAATATAGTGTTTAATCAGTAAAATGTTTCCGTCCAATGAACAAATCTGAATATAGGGACATCCAATTTCTAACAAAGTTTTATTTTTAGTTGTTAAAAAAACCGCATGAAACGCGTAGGGTGGGCACATACAGCAGGGATTGGTCGGGTAAAAAAAGCATGATTAACCAACAACGATGCCACGGCGATTAAACAGCGCACTGAAAATGTGTTCGCGCGCCGATGGATCGCAGTGAAATATCTCTACGGCGCTTTGATGGCGTTTTTTACAGCGTCCTTACGGCGCCCTAATGGCGTTTTTCACAGCGGCTCTACGGCGCCCTCGTGACGTTTTCACAGCGTCCCTACGGCGCCCTAAAGGCATTTTCACAGCGTCCCCACGGCGCCCTCATGGCGTTTTCACAGCGTCCCTACGGCGCCTTATTAGCGTTTTCACAACGTCCCTACGGCGTCTTAATAGCGTTTTCACAGCGTCCTTATATGGTTCAATTTGTTCTTATTGCGCGCAAGAAGTTGCTACAGCGCGCTCACGGCGTTATGAGAACGCCGCGTCAGTGGGACTGCTGTTTTAATAGCAAAAAAAACCCACACGTTTACGCCTCTGTGATGTTAAACAGTTTAATATATTCCTTTTGGAACTGAAAACAGCTTGTTTTAACGATACCGATTGAAGGTTATAGTAACCTACCGTCCTGGATGTAGCAGCTTTTGAAGGTGAGTTTCTCGATGTAGTTGAGGTTGGACGTGAAGACGTTCTCGGAGAGAATCACGTTCTCCAGGTCACACTGGAACTTCAGCTCGGCCGTCTGGCCCGAGTTGTTCTTGTTGGAATCCAGCCCAGAAAACGCCTGCAAATTGACGAAAAAAGTTTCCATTGTCCTGGTCGTATTTCAACAATAGATTGCCTTTTTCTCTTTTAAAACATTCTATAAACAGTTGAATATTAAAACTTATTTTTAAAACTGTATTATTACTATTATTATTATTATTATTATTATTATTATTATTATTATTATTATTATTATTATTATTATTATACATTTTGTAATAATTATTATTGTTTATAATTATTAATTGTTCTCCTTTCAAATAACCACAACGCTAACATCGCCGTCACTTACGTATGACGGTATAGTTCCGTCGACTTTTTCCACGGTGAGAGAAAGGACGTCTCCTGGCCCGAAATCACCCTCGTCCAGAGGCGGCTGCCACTGCGTGAAATCACACGTCACTTTACTGCTACCCCCAGACGAGAAACTACATCCTCTAGGAGCGTAGTCGGCCAACGTCACTAACGTAACGCACGCTATCAACAGAGCCCTTGTTAAAACTAACGGCAACATTGTGGAACTATACTTCTTTTAATGCCAGAAAACTGTAACGATTTGATTGATCATTTGGGACACTTAGAGAAACATGGACCCACTTATTACGATCATTTGAATGTTACAATATCATGCAATCATTTAGTTTTAAGAAATCCCATTTTGTTCCATCGCTCACCTGTTTTTCTTAACACAGTCAAAATCAAATTTGGAATATTAAAATTGAGTTGTTTTTAAATATAAAAAATACAACAAATATTTAAAATAAACTTTGTGCATTAAAAGGATAGTGTACATATCAACATATCAACCTATTTGATTAGGCAAAAATAAAATATTGTAAACACGTATACATTACGAGTACAAAATGACAGCGAATTCGCAGACTTGCAACAGAAAAAAAAACATTTAGGTGTTAATATGTATAACGTTTGTGAGGATGTTCACTAACTGTTTGTGGGTTTGAAATATGTAATCCCAAGTATAAAGAATAAACGAATTGTTTACACTAAAATATACTGATAAAAATAATTTTACAAATCGACCAAACCGTTCTTGACATGAGTCGCTGGAGGGGCAACAAACAATATTTTAAGCCCGGCCTTACTAGTACATGTTATTCGTTTTAAATGCATAGAAAACTGACTAGACGAGCTAACAGTTTAGAAATCTTCTCTGAAAGTGGCCTTCTGTATCAAGCTACCCCTTATACTTGACCCATAATTACTTTCGGGCAATCACTTTTTGATTAATTGCAAATAGATTAAAACTAGCAATTAAAATGCGTCTTGTGCAGAAAAGAATTTACTTAACTGAAACACGTAATGGCTCTCAACCTTGGTCCCAAATTGGAGTATTTGTCAAAGGTATTGTGTGTAGAATCGGAGATTCTTCACGATATATGTTTAACACAAATATTTATAAACACCGGTTTTTAACTGTCACTTGAAATTGTTACGATTATAATACAGATAGAATACAGACAAACATAAGGCATGCACTTGATCTAAACCCTTTAATTCTACGTTTTGATAAGTAATTGACACGGCCTTGCTTATCACGTTTTATTAATCAAAACAATGTTTTATCGGTCAGTTTTGTGTCCGCTGTATGTTCGGTCATTAGTCTGATTTGGTGAAACGCTTCGTCTAAACCTCTCTGTGGAACTATTATGTCAGTTGTTACAGCAGCTGACGTCCAGAATATACTAAAATCATTAGTTACACATATTTCAAAATATCTCTTCAAATATATATAATAGTTGTTAGAAATAAAAAAAGCTACATATTTTCACTGTTTTGCTTTGAAAACAGACAATTCGCTTTTCTGCCATCGGGATATTCCTACTATACATAACGGCAAAAGAAAAACGATGTTTTATCAACGATTTTTAACTGAATTAAGGAGTCAGTAATAATAGATTTCTCCACTGATCATAAATTGATCTGTGTTTACCGTTAATTTTATTATTTTTTCATTTTTTATTTTTTGAGCATCTGGAGGACAGCTGCTTTAACAGGAGCAGACCTGTAAGAAGAAAAGATAAATGCCAACTAATTAGATAGAAATTATGAGTTGAAAAAAGTATGTTTTCATTGGTCCATAATGATGTCTACTGACATTATATTGGTAATTTATAATGCACATACATTGTACATGCTTTATCATTTGCTACTTTTCTTGACGGAAAATTAAAATCATGTAATAATTATTGATACAGCTTTATTTTCCGAAGGTGCCATTTACAAGACATATAAAGTCAAATTACAAAACATGTCTTTTTAAAAGCGTATAACGGCCTAAGCACTGAAGGAATCAATATAATCGTTCGGGGTTATTACCTAGAAAACAGTGAACCCTGAGACACCAAAGATTGGTATGACCAACTGGATAGACGTTTAAGTAATTCGCTACAGCGAGAGTGAGGTAGACAGTTCATTGTGAAAGACGCGTAATTAAAGAATATTGATTAGTCAATCAATTTATTACGTCGCTATTCCACGTGTACCTATCAGGATCCAGATCCGGATCCGTATCAGGATCCGTGTCCACAAGATTTAACCACCGACGCCCTATTCCATGTGTCCGTCAAACGTATCTTCCTATGTGGACCTTATGATATCAAACTGACAACCTATTTAAGCCTAATTAATTAATAAATAAGTAATCATTTAACTTTTTACCCATGACGTTGTAATGAACTTATTAAGAGAACTTTCTAAGCTTAAATGCGAGCCCTTTGCATAGCTACGATGGATTACATACTGCATGCACCATAAGAGAACATTAAATACAATATCGCCATTTCAACACAAGAACAATTTCAATAATTTAGATAGTTCTTTATTGAATGGCAATGTCCCACCACTATGGTGGCTGATTTATGCCATGTCGTATAAACGTGTTTTCGGGGCGAAAAGGCGAAAGGGCGCCACGCGAAAACCCGCCAAATGGTCCCTTTTTCGTGTTTTCGCATGGCGACCTTTCGCCCCGCCCGTAAACCCCCTTCTCTCTGGCGTACTGAGTACTGCTTCATTTTAAGCTTGCGTACTGCGTACGGCCTTATATTGGCCTTGCGTACTTTGTTCCGTTTAACAACAAAAAACAACCTTTTTTGGCGGATTCATTTACATAAAGAAGATAAAAAGTATGTAGTTTGTGACATGCACAGGCACAACCATTCTTGTAAACGTTAGTTTTGTTATGTTGTGCTTAATAGTTTTCAATGTTTCGATTCCAATGCATGTTTAGTCTTAAAATAATGATACTCGGTCCAAACTAAGCGCGAGCTAGCGAAAAAAAAGAGTTTTTTTCTTTACTACCTTTCTGGTGTATCTTGATGAAAATTGTATCTTTATAAAATATCTTTTTGTCTGCGTACGATACAACACGATTTTTGCACACTGAGTACCGACCCGTTGCGTAATGCGTTTACCTCCCCCCTCCCTCTTAAATACTGCGTACCAAAGGGGGGTCACCCTCATCATTCTTTGACAACGTTGAAAATCGAAACAAAAGTACAACTACCTACATGTATTATTCATATTTGTTAAATTACTATTATCATTGACGTTATTTGAAAACGAAGGCGACATACTAGCGTTTTAATTGATGTACGATTTAGTAGCAAGAGATCGGCGGGCTATGCCCTCTAAGACCTCACTTTTATAATGTTCCGACTCCAAACATTCATAGTACATATAACACCTAAATGTATTACCTATGCTTAAAAGAAACAGCATATAAAATAACAATAATAAATAAATTTGGTAAAAGCAAGTGGCATCTACACATTTAAACAATTAAGACCACTGTTTCAGACATTAACAGTAACCCTAGGTCTTCCCAGGCAGTTCAAATGAAACTCCCAAAGCCGAGGTGACACAAACATTTATCAATTTTATCAATTTCACTCAGATCTGCGGTGTTTTTTTAAATAAATGATCGCATTTGATATTTCAGACACAGTTGTACGATTTGCCTTGAAATATATTACACAGATAACACACAAATAGCAAAGCCTGATTATCGCGTCTCATTGATGACAATATAAATCCTCTCTGACAGCTATGCCATTATTAAAACTCCAGTCTTCTATGCAGGATAAGCGATGTAATAGGCCTAGTGCCGCATTCTTCTCCATAAGAATTAGGATTTGTTTATTAGATTGTTTTAATTAAAAAAATGATTAAATACGGTACTGATGATATGCACATTAAAAGAAATATGGTTTCTATTTCAACACATTTTTTTCACAAATTAAAACAATAATCCATTTCACAACTGCAATCACTGGTATGGACTTACAATGTCATTTTTAATGTCCAATTTAGAGAGAAAATACAGAAACATAATGTGCTAAGGCAACAGTGGTCTTGTAGGCAGTTCTGGTTTAGTGCTCACTGCATGATGGAAAGATCCTGGGTTCAATTCCCCGTCTAGTCACACAGTCTTTGAACAAAAACAAAGCCTACGCTGCGTCACTACACACAGATGATCACATGGAGGAGATATGCAAGGGAAATACGCCAATGTGCCGTGGGTGGCTGTAGCGCCAACGAAGCCGGAGACGCTATGGCCCAGGGGCGTTAAGGTTCAATGTGCCGTGGGTAGTTGAAGCGCCAACGAAGCCGGAGACGTTATGGCCTCGGGGCGTTAAGGATCAATGTGCCGTGGGTGTTTGAAGCGCCAACGAAGCCGGAGACGTTACGGCCCAGAGGCGTTAAGGTTCAATGTGCCGTGGGTGTTTAAAGCGCCAACGAAGCCGGAGACGTTATGGCTTCGGGGCGTTAAGGTTCAATGTGCCGTGGGTGGCTGAAGCGCCAACGAAACCGGAGACGTTACGGCCCAGAGGCGTTAAGGTTCAAT
>Ga0224511_10002134_pt1 | contig 12971 bp, 6 predicted proteins | sample SF_May12_sed_USG_2_FD_169988 | JGI IMG/M metagenome (GOLD analysis project Ga0224511, IMG submission 169988) | Sediment microbial communities from San Francisco Bay, California, United States - SF_May12_sed_USGS_8_1 | ecosystem: Environmental > Aquatic > Marine > Sediment | place: USA...
AATGTAGATATGTCATGTTTAAGGGCACCATGACAAAATGACCCGTACAAAAACTAACACAAGGGACGACACAAAAACTCTTACAACATCATGACGCAACAGACATTTAGAAAACATATATTTTTGTATTTTTCGGATCGTTTCAGAATATTATTCACTACAGATAAAAAATCGTTTCAGAATATTATTCAGATAAAAAATCCGCATAACCCTTTAAAATCAAAATAAAAGGTAATCTTAAAGTTTTACCTATATGTTTATGTATTTAGTTGTTTGTTTTAGTCGCATTTATGTACAACATGTATGCTTAAATGAAAGTGAAATACTTTATCGCAAGATGAAAAGTGTGTCAATCTGTTTCACCCTATCTGCAAGTTTCTCTGTCTTTAATCAGGGCTTATTCCCTTTAACGTTTATATAGTACTTACAGTTCTACCATTTTACTGAAACGTGTAAGGACACTATATGTATGATCGGTAATTTTTTTAAGTCAATGAAAGACACTACCTTTGATATTGAGTTTTTTTTAAAGGAATAAAATATGCGAAATATATGCAAAACACAGGCAAACGTTGAAGCAGATGTTTTACCCCTTTGAACGATATTAATTTCATGCATGTGTATGTAAGGAACATAGTGGTTTGCGCACATAATTTTCCAAAATAAATAAATAAATAAATAAATAAATAAATAAATAAATATGCAATATTTAAGCAGATGCGTGATACATTGTCATGACATTTATAAAGTACTGATATTTAGGTATTGCGTTATCTATTTAATTTGTTTATGTAACGTGGGCCAGCTGTTTGCGTTGAGAAAAAATCTCAGTCTAGTAGAGAAAGTACAGCTTAACAAGCTCGACATAGTTCAGGGAAAGGTTATATTTTTTCGGTTACTCTTACACCGACTCGATTTAGCTTATTCGGTTGAACAGACTCGTAATTGAAAGCCTGCGGCCGTCAGGGAGCGGCAAAAGTGTTCCGTGATGATCTATAATGGACAGAGCGCTAAATATGATTCAAATGCCTAACACTGCTGTCTCGTGTAAAGTAAGCGTCATTTGCTTGCGGCAAAAAAGCTAGACTAAGTACTGGTTAACCCAGAAACGCTGGTCATTGGACTGACCGCCATGATATTCCTTAATCCGTGATCAAAGGTGGTTTTTGACCACTTAATTTCAAAAACTTAAAATGCCACAACAAAACTTAAGTTAAAAGTTAACGGCTTTTTTTATTTTTGTTATGTATTACTTTGTACAATTTGTTGTAATAATATATCGAATAGTGTGTAAAATATGTTTATGCCAATAAAATAAAGGATATCGCCATTTAATCTTCACCTAACGTTTCTCACATGCTAACACGTGTATGCATGTTAATACTATAATGGTGTACAAGTGAAGCTCATTTTTATTCTGCTTCTACTTTGGTAGAGATTTACCCATGTCCGAAAATTGGTTTCGCAAGTAACTCCAACATTACTTTAATAGTGTTCTATATTTGCCATATGAATGACTAAGCCAATACCTGGCAGCATGTGTACTAGCGCAACTGGGTGTTTTAATGCCTAAAACACTAAGGTCAAGGCCTCACTCTGTGTTCAGCGAACATTTATGGGACATTCTTGTCCTTTTGGTTCATGTCTAGTTTTGTTTACCTATTCTTTTTTACTTCGCGACACTTGACAATGGTCCATATTATTATTTCATATTCAAATAATTATAAGAAAGTCGTTCAATAAAAAGACACAGTAAAACAAACAATTTGAAGTATGCATATGTGATATGAATACCAGGCGATAAATGCAGATACTAAGTTCAATAAACCACACCGTTTCTTCTGGACACGCATTGCAATTAAATTTATGTTCAAACCCTGATAAATCATTAAAGTGTATGTAATACACAACCACAAACATGCGCGTGTAAGGCATTTTCACGCAGTCTCGACCTGAAGGTGCCAAATGCTTTGCTCAAGGAATTCACATTGAAGTTCTTGTTTAAATAATGTTTGACTCATACATGCCATATGAAACGTAGTTACTTTTAAGATTTATATACGTCATATAACAAAGATTTATACCATTAAACTTAAAAAATTGCCACAAACTGGATTTAGATTCATACCATAAAGTTTAAGAATAAACTTATTCTATGAAACGCAATAATTTGGAAAATCTTTAAAATCCTTTACCGTCCGGTAAAATTGTTTAACACTACATATGCTGTTTGTGTTCGAAGTTTTTATTGGAATATACTGTTTTACATATCCATTTCATAATAAAACAATGCCAACATTTATGGTTGGTCGAAGCTGTATACTGGAATTGATGCGCACGCAGTAACGATCTCTTGCGACATGTGGTTGATGTGGTTGTGTCCTGTCTCCTGGACGTTGGTTCTGGCGGCAAACGCATCTCTGATCCTTTGCTAGAAAAAACAATGGCATTTTGGTAGAAAACATCAGTATGAAACGTCTTTAAAAGCCAAAATAGTATTGTGTAGAAATATAGTATAGTGATTGATTGTTTGTAAACTCTTTTTTGGTTAAAGATATTCTATTTCTATGAGATGTGTAATGGATGTCTAAAAAACAAAACAATTTGTTTTATCGATTGAAGAAACGCATGTATTCTAAAGCCTTGTTCAAACTGTCCCCGTGTAGGCTCCGATGCGTTCCGGCAGCTTCTAGCCGGCGGACCGGAGCAAACAGAGACGATTGGTGTGGGAAATCTAGTGCGTTGATATATTCCTGGCAAAGCTACAGACTAGACCCGGTTTGAGACAAACATTGTTCACGGTATGTCACCGTTATACTACGGTTTGCGATGGTACATCCCCGGTGTAGCCCCGGTAGCGCTACGGTGTGTACTGGTGCCTCACGGTAAGTCACGGTTCCGGAGAAGTGGTTATGACGTAAGCAACGTTACTTTATATCCCCTATCCCAGCCTCAGTCTCAAAAATGAATTATAGCGAATAATACAAATTACCTGTGTAAACCTTAACATTAAACGAGTTTTAATTATACATTCAAGGTTTAAATACGGTTTTCGTGGTTGAATTGGTGTCCCCTATATACCTTGACTGTCACTCCACCGTTACCTTACCGGCATTCACCTGTTGCTACCGTGCCAACCCGTAATTCGACAGGCCTGAGTCGGGGCTACGTCGGCTCTCCTCCATGACACACGTTGACCAAACCAAGAGTTTGACCGTATCTCCGCATTGGACATAGCTCATGTCGGATTTACTACGGTTCCACTCGGTAGTCTAACGTTGGAGAGACTGATCTAGTTGTTAAAAAATCAACGGGGCCACGTCCCGGTGCTCACCGGTTAAACACTATTTATACTTTAATTTGTGCTTCCCAGTTCACCCCGGTGGCCACACTGTTGCGACGCTGGGACTGAAAACTGGGACAGTGTGAACATGGCCTAAACAAAATCAATTAATCTGTCTTTTATATACTCGTGTATGACTCTACTTTCTGTATTGAGAACTCATTGGCTACGTATTCCACAAATCTGTCCTATGTTTTTAGTGACCGTTGAAAATCCCCACATTACCAAATGGCGTTCGAATAAACAAGCAAACAAAATAGAGAATGTGGTCTACCTCAAGGGCAGCCAAATTGCCGTCATGGTCCTGGACGTCCTGGTGGTTCATGTGGTACTCGTAACAGCCGTCAGACGCCACGATCATGGCCTTGTGCTGCAACAAACGGGTCGTCAACATAATTGTCAATTGATACAGTTTATACAACATACCTATATTTATTATTTTAAAGCTTCTTATGCAAATTATTTCGGTCTAGTATGCATAATATTGAAGACTGATATTACGGAACATATACAATTTTGGTTTTACGTGTCTATATTATTGAAAATGCATGTATGAGGCTGTTGATACTGTTTTATAATGTGTTATGTAATGTGTTAATAGGATCTTAATTAGTAACATGTTTGATGTCGTAAAGGATCTGGTTAATCGTTGAGCCCGCAGTGGTTCCAGCAGGTGCAGTTGTTGTTGGCGGCATTGTCACTGTCGTGGCACAGTCCACCGCCACAAACGCCTGAAATTCCAGGACACGTGACTTAGCATAATTATTACGGAGCGCGGTGTTGAAACTCCTCATATTTTGAAACCACCACACACCAAAATACGTTTACTTATTGAAACAATTTACCTATTGCTCGATGCAACTGACGCTCAACATTTAAAACGACTCCTACATGCAATATGTTCACATATATGACGGTTTATTTCAATGATTCAGTAGGTTTTGTTGGTTCTGTTTGTTTTTTTTTCCACAGTATTGCATTTCTTTTTATAAAAGATCGTAAACATCTAATTAAAGCTTATGGAGCCAGATGTGAGCTACACAGTACTAATCGACTAAATCATTGTTGTGAATGTTCAAAATGTTTTAATTTAATGTACATTTTTTCACCAGCTACAATAAAATATACATTTTTTTCTTTCGTAATAAATTGATTAAAGCAAGTTTGAACTAACACAATGTGATAGCAGACGACTGCTTATCTACTGCGCACCGGTGCAGAACATTTATGTGTGAAAAAAGTGTTTTTGTTTTAAATGTACACTTAATACAACACAATTTGTTATGTGTTTTTATTATATTTTAGTAAATAAATATGACAAAATGCTCAATTAAATACGTTTTTGAATTTTTTTAACACATATATAAGTCACAGGACATAATTGTATGTTCTGTATAAAAGTATTAAATTGCTAATTGTAAATAAAGGAGCTTATAAAGTCATGCACAACTGCAAATCAGGCACGTAGAAGGTTTCTGGCGAACATCCCTTATTGAATTAAAATAGAAGATTATAACGGTACACAATTACTTACCACCGCCACTAAAACCACAAAAGAAAACATTATTATTATTCGGAATACAAAGTCCTAATGCAGTAGCCAAGCCTGTAACCCTATTTATATTTCAATTGCCTCTGGACTCGGCAGCAACACTTTTAGAGTTCCCACGTTAAATTCCAACTATGAGGCCCGTCTGCAGATTTTGTGTTGATTAATAATTTATATATTTTCTTTTTTCTAATGTGCAGTTTATTATAACTTAAACTTGTATTTAACATGGGCATGTGTAGCCGTACTGCATTGTCGCGTGCACAGAAAGCCATATTTGTTCTTACCATAACGCAAATGACCAACACTAACAGGTTAACTAGATACATGTTCAAAATCACCAAGGGTTTGTAATATCTTCGTTGTTTCATTTTTTCAGCATGGCCTCTTGCAGTCGTGAACTAGTTTTATCATGTTGCATAAGCATCGCAAAAATCGTGCGATGTAGGTCAAAGCTAGTCTCGATATGTAACCTTTCATGTGACTTATCACATGTGACTTGATTTAGTCCGTAAACCATGCAATCTGACAGTGCATAAAGTAAAGCGTTTGGACCTTGACTTTCAACCTAAACCCTCCTTCTTCTTGTAACATAACGATGGAACGATCCCATGTAAATTCTTCTGGTACATATGGCGTTCGCCAACGACTTTTTGACAAAACCTGCTAAATTTAGTGCTAATGCAGTAACTGTTGATCTTATGAAAAAGACAGACGCTGGTTTGCGGAAACAATACACGCATAGTCAAGCAAACAAATAAAAATTGTTAAGACACTACAAATAAATGTTATAAGGTAAATTCTGTTTTATGATTTTGCTTAATTACATTTTGTTTTGTTTTTGTAGTATGGTCTCGGATTTAGATGTCCGTTATGTACATGCAAATAAATATAAGAATAACCCCAATTGACACACCCAACAAGGCGAAATGACGGTAATCCAATGCTCGTGTCGCGCGTAACTCAAAACAATACAGTTGCTACATATTGAATAACTTAAGGATGCTAGGTTTGTATCTTTATAACCTTATAATCGGTCACAAATCTTACAATATGTTAAGAATACAAAATAAACTAACATTGCAAAAAAAAAATGTAAACTTTTATGACAAATAATGTGTTTTGGCACAACAACAACATCAAACATAAAAAACCTTTCCGGAGCCAGGAATTGAACCCGGGACCTCTCGCACCAAAAGCGGATGCGTTACCTCTGCATCACCGAGTCAACTGAGAGTAACGAGTGTAGTTAAACTATTTAACTGTTTCAAGGCAATCGGTCGAAACGTAAATAGACAAAGCCGAATTTACGGGCCAAACATTTTCAACAAATTCATTTTTTTCTGTTAAAATGTACATGCGAGGATAACTATATATTCCATTTTCTCATATTTACAAGAGTAGGTTTTACTGCTTAAATATGGTTAAAATTAAGATGTAAACAATTCTGACCTAAAAGATACAGGCATATCATCTTTATCTCATCATAGTATGTTAACAAGTTCAACTGCGTATTGTAACGCCTAAAACTCTAGGTCGAATCTCAAGTTTGTGGCCAACGCTTATTTATTGGGGCATGTGTGGCATTTTGGCAGATGTCTAGTTTTGCGTACTTATTTTTCTCTTCATCTGTACAATTATAAAAAGCTATATTCTTCATATTTTTATAAAGAAACAACCTGTTCGGGAAGTAGATGAATAGCTCCGTACAATTAAACGTAACAAAGAGACCAACACTTCGAGACAGGGGCATGTGAACTAAACACAAGTGAACGCAGAAAGCAAGTTTAATACACCACAACCTTTCCTCTGAACATATCGTTGCAGTGTAATTGGTTTTCGAATTATGTGGTTTAATCGCAGTGAATTTTCGACTGAGAAAACGGGAAAGCCCTCAGGAGCCTTCATGGGGAAATAGCAGCTTCGGTTTTATTGAATATGTTCATCAGTGGTTATGAAAGATGCCACACATCTGACGTCCCCTAGCGCATTAGCAGAAATCTATTTTCAGATGTTAACAAAAACAATCCATGATCCCTGAGGACCAGAAAATATAACTTCATTATGATATAGTACGGTGAGAAAAAACTGAAGAAAGGGTAGCTCTCAGGAAGTTTTACAGCCGCCACACAAGCACTAAATATCAGCTGTATTAAGTTTTATTTAACGGAACAAAACATTGAAATGCGTATGTATATTGCAATTACCTGAGAATATCCTATATATCAAGGACAGTTGGAAATGCATTTCTCAAAACATTATCTTTCTTGTTGAAAACTTTTAATACTAGTAATAATGTTGGACCTACATATTGTCGTTGCAAGGTACTTACACTTTAGACTTTAATTGCCTTCATTTCAACGTCATTTGAAAACGTAAACGCCTCAATCAATGATCTAACACTATAATTGTAGTGTGCCTTTTAAACAAGTTCCATGTACTATTATGGTATGGTATAGCGTAAAGTATAAAACTCTTTTATTACAATTGTTTCGGTCAATAAAGACAAGATCACAGCAGCAAAATAAACTCTCTAGAAGAAAATGTGTGTTGTAGATGAAATAACAACGCGTTACTGAAACTTTTGTTTTCCTTTCACTTAAGTTTAAATATTTCTTGTTTATTAAACGACAATGAACAATCTTGTCGATAAGTGAATGCAAAGTAATAAATGCCGCAGAAAACAGTGAATCTTTCAAACAGACCCGGTGTCAAATATATGAATTTTGATTTTATCCTGTTTGACATTCAGTATTTATCATGTACTCGAATATTAAAAAAACATTTCAATTAACAAAACGTAAACAGCGCTTTTAGAATTCAAGGTTATACACAAACTAAACCTCCCTCAACTTTACCATTACAGTGTATTACTTATCTTATTCTAGGAAAAACAATCATTTGCTAAACCTTTAATAACCCTTATTATACATTGACATTAACAACACTGCACATGGAGTTCTCTTTTCCACTTTATTATCTTAAATGAATTGCTGTTTATATATGGTGTGTAATAAAACAAAACCGACATTGTTGGGCGTTTATGGCTGGTCGAAGCCGTAGACCGGAATAGATGCGCACGCAGTTATGATCTCCTGTGCCAAGTGGTTGACGTGGTTGTGTCCTGTCTCCTGGACGTTGGTTATGGCGGCAAACGCATCCCTGATATTTTGCTAAACAACGAGACTGTAAATTTATAATTAGCAAGAACTAATTGTGAAACATTAATGAAGTATCTTGAATGGTTTGTTCGTAGCACATTTGCCTTTGGTTAAGGATTTTAATAATTTTGATTTTTAATTGACATGTATACCGTTAAGAAGCACACAACGTGAAAAATATATCGAAACAATTCATGTTTTCAACACCCAATCAAGTCATCTGTAAGCTTAGTTCACATGTATGTTCTTTCTGTACCGAGAACACCTTATTTGGCTACATGTATGTATTACATAGAGTGTCGTGTTTTTGACTCACCATAAACATTCGATAAAAATACACAAGAAAACACAAAAAGCATGATTGTGTGGCCTACGTCAAGGGCAGCCAAATTGCTGCCATGGTCTACAACGTCTTGGTGTTGCATGTGGTACTCGTAACAGCCGTCCGACGCCACGATCATGGCCATGTGCTGCAACACATATGTTGTAAAATGTTGTCAAAGATTTACATATGAAAGACACCTTATTCAGTAATTTAAATGACATTTATGCAAAAAACTGTTATGATACACAATTTGTTTTGTAATTTAGCTTCCATATTTTCATATATTAAGATGTGGATACTGTTTTTAACGTTTGTTAATAACTTATCCTGTCACTAGCCTATTTTGCTGCCTGATAAAGGGGGGTCTGATCAATTATTTTATCTCAGTCAGTAGACCACGTGACCTCAGTTGGGACTTCTTTTTTATTTGGGCAACATTTTTTTAAAAGAAATTGACCCTGCCAGTTTGGTTGATTTTGCATTTTAAATGTGACTGCAATTCAAATAAAACAATAAAGATTAAAAAGAAGCTAAACTTACCAGTTTCATCCAAAATTAATTAACTCTTTTGTTAAATCCTCGTATTGAAGACTGAGTGTGCAGGCACTCTCTGACACATCTAGGAGAATTTTTACTTAATTCTTCGAATAAACAAATAATGTTTCGAAGAATAAAAGTAAAAATGAACTGGGAACTATGTGCTTGTTAAATCAGACTACCGGTACACAGTAGTCTACTGGGAAGTTGAATACATGACCGACTGTCATTGTGAAAACTGAATGAAATAACTTCAAAAACCAATTATGCACATGATACTGTTAAACACCACACTACATGAGTATTGATTTTAGGCGAACAAGATTACTCCCCTTTTACGAAATGTGAAAAACAAACATATAAATGCTATTTTTTATTATTTTAAGTAATGACAGGATAAATAGAATAACAGGTTAGTGCCTTGGATGGAGAAAGTTTATCCGGCTCGGCTACGGAATTTATCGGGTTCGCCTTCGGCTCACCCATTAAATTCCTACGCCTTGCCAGATACACTTTCTCCATCTAAGGCACTAACCTGTTATTCTCTATATCTCAACAGTTACATGTTTCATGTCGTAGAGGATCTGGTTGATTGTTGAGGCCACGGTTGTTGCAGCGGGTTTGCTTGTTGTTGAGGCCACGGTTGTTGCAGCAGGTTTGCTTGTTGTTGAGGCCACGGTTGTTGCAGCGGGTTTGCTTGTTGTTGAGGCCACGGTTGTTGCAGCGGGTTTGCTTGTTGTTGAGGCCACGGTTGTTGTAGCGGGTGGAGCATTTGTTGGCGGTATTGTCATCGATGTGGCACAGTCCACTGCCACAAACGCCTTAACACAGCACATGTGACAAGTTGCTGGGACTCGGAATTATTTACAACAGCCAAACACGAAAATGATGTTATTTTAAAAAATCTACTTGTATTACTGATGTACAACAATGACGCCCAACATTCAAACGACGCCTACAAAATTAATGTACATACCCGGCACATTATGTTCTCATAGAATTTGGATTTGAACGATTTGGTAGGTTTTAAGTTATTTTGATGTTGTAGTTTTTATCACAGTATAATTATTCACTTTTGTCATAAAATATCTAATATAATTTGTTTTTACTTTTTAATGCAAAATTCCCACGTAGTGTTTTTGTTGTTTTGGTTTTTGGAGGGGGTATTATCTCAAAATAATAAAATAAAAATACTAACCCCTGACATAAAAATCACGAAGGAAAACATTTTTTATTCCTGGATTGTTTTATTTAAAATACGTAATGCATTTAAATTCAACCCCCGACTCTATTTATATTTTAATTGTATATGGCTTCGGCTTCAACGCTGTAACAGTTTGAATGACACAGACATTTTGAATTGCCGACAATGAGGCCCGAAAACACACTTTCGGCTGAACTGTTTTATTTAACGCACATTAATTGGCAAAAGTTATTAATATTTTTTTCTAAAATATGTTTAACGTAGACATGTTTTAGCTGTACATCATGTTTTATGCACATATGTAGTTCTTTTCCAAAACACGCACTTATTTTGTATCAACGTTCACATTGACTTTACAAATGCCAGTATTCATATGATAGTGTTGTCAGTTGTTATGTCAGTTGGAGTATCTTCTAACAAGGTCAAAGACACTGCTACAAACATGAACATGGAAACACTACCATTCATTTGCGCATTGTATACATGTATAACATTAAAATGCACAATTGTTTAATACTCATCTGCATAGCATAAGCATTTACTTCAGTGTAATAGTAGGTTGTGTATTTCTCACCATAACAAACGAGCTACACTAGCACTTGTAAATGAAATATGTATTATATATTAACATAAAACTTGTAATTTGAGTTGTTTCATTTCAAGGCATGGCCTCTTCGTTTAATGCCGTGAAAAGTGTTATCGTGATGCAAAAATCGTGATGTAGGTCAAAGGTAGTCTCGATATGTAACCTTTCATGTGACTTATCATTGGTGACTTGATTTAGTCTGTAAACCATGCAACCTGACAGTGCATATAGTAAAGCCTTTTGATTTCGACCAACAACCTAAACTTCGCCTTTTCTTGTAATATTTAGATGATTCCATGCAAATTCTTCTCAGACAGTTCCGTCTGGTAAACATGGTGGTCGTTAACTACGTTCTGACTTTAGCTGCTAAATAAAGTGCTGACACAGTAATATTGATAAATAATAAACGTGTAAACAAAATGTATCATGCATTCAGTCAAATGCTTGTATTGATCATGCACTTAAACTAAATTGCACTACCTTAGTTAAAGGTCAGCGCATAAATATAAAATGAAGGAACTATACCTCAAAAAGGTGAACACGAAAATACCACATTCAATCTGATAATCGCGTATCCGGATCCACCCATTTAGATTTCCGGATTCTGATTTAGTAATAGATTTTGGTAACCAACGCTTTTTTGTCTTACTTTATTATTTTGATATTAATAGATAGAGACTTTTTTCTTTCTTTTGGTAATGCTTTAAATGAGGGGTTAATATAAATTAAAGAGATGTTCAAAGAAAAAATGTGTTAACATTTGTAGATATATCAAGTTTAAGGGCACTTTAAGTTTAAACTCGTGTAGACGTGTTATCTTTTTGTATTGAACCAGTTTTTTCTGCGCCGCTATATGAATATACAAGCGACACCAGACATGCATATTATTTCGGATAATATTCGGATTATATAAAGTGTATGTATTTATTTTGTTCATGACACGTTTAAACATGAGTTAGGTAGCGGGCACACTCCAATTTCATAATTGATTCGTTATTCAAGGTATTCTAAGTTGTAGATAGATCAAACAGTATGAATTATTATAATAAACATGTTTAAATGTAAATCTTAGTATTCTATTTAGAATTTTATATTACAAAGAAGAGTATATGTTAAGTTTCTGGATAATGTACGTTTCACAGACAGTATGTCACTGTGAACCTAATTTATGTTATAACGACTATTTGGAATATATTTTGTGGTTAGCTTTATTGATACATGTAGCATACTATTAATATTAGGTTTAAAACAGTCGGCATAGCTCAAATGTTATATGCACCATTTGTACAAATATACAATGTACTTAACCTATGTTTAAGGTTCAATATTTTTTTACATAATTTATCCTGAAGGTCAAGACCCACGAGGACAGCATAAGACATATCCATTTTATGGACCTCATGGGTCATAAATATACAATTATTACTATATCAACCTATCACATATTATAGACAACTGTTTGGCCAATAACCGTAAAACACAATAAATGATAACAAATAATGATAATAGTATGATCATGACATATGTAACTCGTCACATAATGTCCAACTTTTATGTTTTGGATAAATAAAAATATTGAATTGTAAAGTACAGTTTAGGTAATTGTAGGTTCTAGTGTAGGGCATACACTTTGTATTTCTAAGAGTAGTTTTCCATCTAAAACATGAAGTATTTAACAATCATATTTGTGGTTTGAAATAACATTAGGAATGGACTTAAAAACAAAACAAAATGGTCATAAATGGCCTACCATTGAAGCAAGTGTTGTGTAAACAATATGCCATACACAACTGTTGATTATGAGGCCAATCCTGAATTTGTTCCGTACTTCCGAGAATAAGAAATACTCTGGCTGATATTTTCAAATGCAGGAACATGTCGACAAATAAGAAAACAATGTCATTATGCAGGTCGTTTGTTTGCCGATATGTTTTCAGCAATGATCATTGTTGATTTTGTTTTCGTCAGTTTATTCCGTGTTATTGTTCACAACAGTCATATAAAAAGCCATGAATCAACTCAGCTTTAACTGCAGTACAAAATTATTAATTGTTCAATGTTATAAGCGCATATTTTATTTAATTCTTATCGAGTTAATTGCGGTAAAAGCTAAGTCAACATTTAACATCTACAAAATATTGCTTACATAGAATTAAATTTATTAAACGTAAAGGGATTTTAATAGCAGGTGATTTGTTTCAACTATTAAGCATAGTTTCGTTTAAGTTTTATTTGAGAGTAAAAACTGTCACTTATTGTCACATGA
>Ga0224511_10002135_pt1 | contig 12970 bp, 8 predicted proteins | sample SF_May12_sed_USG_2_FD_169988 | JGI IMG/M metagenome (GOLD analysis project Ga0224511, IMG submission 169988) | Sediment microbial communities from San Francisco Bay, California, United States - SF_May12_sed_USGS_8_1 | ecosystem: Environmental > Aquatic > Marine > Sediment | place: USA...
GGATCCGCCACTGATCAGGACAAACAATTATTTTAATTTAACATTCAAATGAACGAACAAAGTAAATATACACTTCCACACAATATTTATGAAAAACAGTCTGGATAAGTAGTGTTAATGAATGTAAAACAACATATAAACTGTTCGAATCTTGAAATAAAAACATCAACACATGTCTTGATGCTTATTGTCTAGGAATGGGAAGCACTTCATCGCAGCGCAATGACGCAACCGAACTCATCTGCTTCTTCCGCAAAAGAAGTTTCCTAAAATTGTAAAATAATTATTATTGCATACATTAACACACAAAAATATTATCAATTTTGAGTAGATACGTTTCCCCCTTATTCGTTCTTGAAGTAGTAAAAGCCTTTACTTTGTATAAATTGTACACAACCGTTTACATAAAAGCGTAAACTAGTGTATATAATATTGAATTGGCCATAGTTAGCATTAATACATTCGTACACGTGTGTTTTATAAGCTCATGGCTTATAACATCTACACGAAAAAAAATACTTACGGTTTCACAAACAGATAGCCGACAGCAATCAACACCACTGCGGACACGGGCCCCAGAACTGCGCCTATGATCCATAATTTGCTGTCGTTATCGAAAACCCTCGACATGTCATCTACACATGCTGTAAAGAAAAATACTTATATGTAAACATGTCAATGGTCGAAAATTTCATTTAGCATATACTTTTTCTTTTGCAATATCGTGATCCATTACTTACTGTACCTTTAAGATTTTGTTGTCATTTTTTACATTTTAAAATAATGTAACAAAATCATTTTAACATATATTTCACAAAAAAACATCTTTGTTCTCTGCTGCAAAACGTGCTACCGGTATTATGAGGCGTACCTGGGTTAACTCCCCAAGACGCCCGCCCGTCAGTTCCTTGTCGACAGAGTCTACAGTCTCTCGTGTTTCCAGCCGAGTAACAAAATCCCTCGTGCATACAGTATTCGGGCTAAAAGGTCAAACAGAATGAAAAAGAAATATATCGAAATTGAACAACTAGATCTACAAACAACTTTTATGACGCTTACCAGGCTGTATTATTTTTTCACGAAATATTTCGTCAATTATTGTATCACTGCCGATACAAAAGGTAAAAATGGCGTACACTAATATCGGTACTCACGCTTATGAATCATGAAGTATACTCTGCATAATATACCGACTTATTAGTTTAATATACTCACCTTAGTCACACACATTGCTGTTGAGCCAACGACAGTGCAGTTGACACACGTGGAATCGTAAATCACCAAGATGTCTTCTTCGCTGTATGTCACACCATCATTACTGACCGAAACCTTGTATCCACGAGCAATGAGGTCACTGTCTATGTCATCCGAACGCCTTTTTCTTTCATATATCAAAGGACAACTGACCTCAACGGACGATTCGACCTCTGCAACCACTGTATGGGATTCGTCTGCTTCAGTAGTGTTGGTTTCGAACACCTAGGTTATTCAAAACATGTGTATTCATCATTATAAAATGTGTACACGTTTTCATATTTGTAACGTTACCGACACAACATTACTCCTGATTTAAACAACAAACATATTCGTACTGACCTTATATGACTTCATTTTGCAGGTCAGATTTGACGTAGCGATAAACCCGTATCCCAAAACGGAAGTAACGGCACACTCTCTGTCCATTAGATCGCACATGCCTAAGTCAGGTATTCCGGCAATCGTGGGTGGAACTCTTATATCAAGTCCACAGTCAATGTCAAAAAAGTTCTCCTTACAAATGCATTCTCCTAAAAATGGATTATAGAAACAACAATATATATTAACAGTTGTCTAGTAAATTTAGTTTAGTTAATTTATGTTGTTGAACACACCACACAACTGTTTCTTTTTCTCAATTGATGAACAGCATCGATACAACCGAGGTTTCTATTTTCCCCATCAAAACTATGCTTCCTTAGGACTTTCCCTTTTATAAGGTATATTTGTAATGTAAATTATGTAAAAGAATGATAAATAAAGGCAATACATTTTGAAAAGTAAGGGATGTACTGTACCTTTCTGGCATACTCCGTTGCCATTGCAATCGTTTGGACATCCAATGTCTTTCAAGTTGTCAAGTAAATCAGAAGTAAAGTAACCAGGGTTCTGCGTCACAGTGATTGGTCCATTCGTGGTAATTTGCGTTGGGGTCGGCGTGACGGTTGTTTCGTTTTCGTAGTCAGTCGAGTTAAACCACTCCTCAGGCAACGGGGCCGTTGCGTTCTTCAAAACATCTTCAGGGATGGGTTGGTTATACGCAACATAATCGATGCAGTTCTGTTTCAATGCTTCAATATGCACCTTTGTCCATTCCAATGAGGATGTCATCTTTAAATGTATCGTGTAAGTTTTTCACTTATAACGTATACGTGTTATCAAAAACGATTGTAAGGCAGTTAAGGCATTTTGAATAATTGATAGATTAACAAGTACAGTTTAGTAAATATGTATAATTCTGAATGATTAACAATATATGTGTTTTAACTAATATATAAATTAGCATAAAGTGAACAAATACATGTAAGATAAAACATAAAGATACAAATATTTTATTATAGGGCCAACGGTATTATTAATTTTATGATCGTTTTGTCACTTTTAACACAATAAATTATATTTACTATTTACCAAGGCGTCAGCAATGCAGTTTTCGCGGAACGAAGCAGAATTGAAGTTGGGGACATCGGTGCATTTATTGACGATTGATGTGTTCATAAGTCGTTCACACTCTTGTTGAGCCCATGCTTCATCATACACTTGTCTCTTCTGTACGACCATTGTGTTAGAGTTCTGAAACATAACAGTAATTTACATTTTAGCAAATCATGATTTGTCTAGTTTTAGCAATTACCTATAAGTCTAACAAAAAAACTGAAAGTTGTAAGGTTTATCAACACATATAAGTCATATTTAGGATATTGTTAATATTCAACGACACACAGAGGGTAATAATTTCAATATCAGTTATTTAGTTAAAATCTGTCTAATTTGCAAATAGTAGTAAAATTTAAATTTTTTAAAAGTTGTGTTTTCATTTTGTTTTTAAATTGTACAAATATAAATTTTGTTAGTTCTTGTCTTGAAAGTCTTAACTCATTGGAAATCGCTTTTGAAGTCAGCCTTTTCACACATAAACACTTTTAATTCAAGTCTGTATGACAATATAAAAATACCTACCTACGTTCATGAATTAAAAAAGAAAATCGAGGTTTGAATAGATATAAGTTCCTATGATTACATTAATTGCGTTTTGTAATTATTCATTTTTCTCAATTATTTAAAAAAAGGCTTTATATATTTCAAACTTCAATGCGATGCAGAAATGCACGATTTAGTTTCAACATGTTAAAAGTCGCTTTCAAATTTAAATGGGATATGTCCGATTCTGTCACTAATTACAATTATGTAGGAAACACAAAAGTAAGTGTATCGATTAAAAAAACTAATGCCAACAAATGCACATTAGGCGATATATTTCTAACTGAAATATTAAAATCATTCTCAGTGTTTTAATAGGGGCAGGTAATCCAGAATTACTCAGTGCAATTTGCCTGTTGAGTGCAACAATTCAAATTTAGTCTCTAATTAATTACTACTTTATATTAAAAAAATTAATAAATAGCTGATAAATAGCTGATAAAAAGATCGGACAGATCCCCTTTAATATATTGCCTGTGCCGGGAATAAATCAGAAATGTTTTGAATATTGGAATAATGATAATAATTTTTACCTGTTTAATATCAAACATAACAGATTTTCGAGTAACGTGTGACCTATGTCTATCAGTGGACCGTTTTCGTCTTGCATAGGCACATGTTAATGGATTTCCGCCTTCGTCATAACACATGTGCTGTAAGTCAGGAAGACAATCGATCCTGGTTTCGTTGTATTTGTAGGCTTGTGCTTTCTTATCATTTTCTTCAGAACACTGACAAAAGTAAAATTCATTCGCCCACGGAACAAGCGACTTATGGTTCCTTTCATCAAACAAGTTCTGGCTGATGTTTATGCTAAAATAAAACAAGTTAGTTTGCATTGCTTACGTCCAACGAAAACAAACTTGCGCGATATTGCGTTTAAGGAGGTGAGACATATTAGAATGCCCAAAACAGCCCCAAAAAGTCGATTTGTCATTTTCAAAAACTAGAGATGATATTAAAATGAAATAAGCAAATTACTGTGAGGTTACCTCAAAAGTACTAATTTTTATTAATAAAACATAAGATTAAGTGTTAATTAACCATTAATAAGCCAAAACAATGGATTTTTAACGCGGGGTAATTTAAGGGTTTTATAAGTCAAACATCAATAGTTTGTCTAAAAAAGACAAATCAATTTTGGTTCAAACTTTTGTTTACGTCCTAAGTTCTAACCTTTTCATTTTTGGACAAACTATTGATGTTTCACTCATAAAACTCTAAGATTACCTCCGTTAGTGCATGGAGTTTTATATGGCTTAGTGTGAGAGGTATGCTCCTATTAAATTTTGGGTTCTGCTGGCTCGCGTGAAATCCATTGATTTGGCGAATTAATGGTTTATTAACAATTATTTTATGTTATATTACTATATACTGGTATTTTTGAGGTAACATAACAATGTTTTACTAATTTTATTTTAATATCATTGCTAGTTTTTGAACATCATAAACTGACTATATTGGGCTGCTTTTGGGCATTTAGCTTTGTATCTCCACCTTAATAGAACAAAATTGTAGCTGACAGTGTATTGCTATATAAAGGAGTTACTGACCTACTTTGTTATATCAAATGTTACACATAATGCCGGAAATATAAAATTTATAATTACTGTACACTACTTTTAAAAGTGATTCAATCTGAACCACAGACAAACCGAAAATTAATTGATTCCTCAGGCCTTAATATATAGTAGTTTCCATATGTTGGCTTATCCAATGTCTTTGGCTCGTCTGTTTTGTCCAAGTTAAATTTCCCACACAATCCCTCTGTGTTTTTAAAATCAGCAAGGCCAGGTGTAATGTCCACATTCATAAATATGCCGGAATTCCTTGATGTAATAATTTTTGTCCCAGTAGGTAAATAAATCTGACATAAATTAAAAAGTAAAAGTATCATATTTATTAAAATAAGTGTGATGAAAATAATTCCATCGTTGCTGTTGGTGTTTTTAAACGATAACATGATAATCTATAATTAATAATCACGTCCACTTCTTTAACAAACATGCTGTTCATTGTAAAAAATAAACATAATTAGCTGCATTTGGTTTCTCTTTTTTGCTAGAATAAGGTTTTTTCAGATATATACTGTACCTCATGGGTCTATACTTAGATTTTATTTAAACATTTTTGACACGGAGGTACATACCGTCCATAATGCGATAATATACTTAAATATTACGATGTTAAGTTTTCTCATATTACCTCAAATCCATTAGATCCTAATCGTTTAACTTTTCGGTCTAAAACTCCTTGGTTGCAGTAAAATGATTCCCTTGGCTCTTTGAAATCACTGATGAAAACGTCTGTTCCAGCTCGGACGGCAATGGCGTGTACACAGTGAGGTACTAGCGGGTTGTCGTTTGGGCAACGGCTTAATTTGATTTGGATCTGTGAAATTAAAGAAAACTAGACACCATAGAAATCAAAGTAAATACATTATTGCTTTGAGATTATCACCCATATATTTTTGGCTAGGATACAGTATTTATTGCAAAAACGCATACTCAAGTTGCATTTCTTTACCAATTTATTTACGATAAACTGAGTATATATAATGAGTTGCACTTTATTTGTTGTGACACTTAGATGAATATCTAATATTAAGTTTCAGATATGTATGCACAAATCGTTTTACCTCTGATTGATATTTAAGGTTTTTATACATCCGGAAAACTCCTTGTTGGTGAAAATCAAATGGCCTGCAAAAATAACACAGGAAGGTACAATGCCGAAAGCAACAGGACGCATAGTACGGTTATGTTTATGACACCGGTATCGTGATATAGGGTAAACATTAATTTTTTTGAAGAAACAGCTTATTTATCTGCTATAAGGTAAACATTGTATTTGAAGAAACAGATTCTAGGCAATTTAGTTGTTGCTTTGTTAAGCGAAGTCTGATCGATATAAGGGTTTGTCACGTATTTTCATCACCCTAATGGCATTAAGACAAGTGAACAAATCCACCACGAACTGTAAAACTATTTTAAAGTAGTTAAATATTTGATCGAGTAACATTGATCAATAATAATTTTCATAAGAAAAACAAAACACACTGCATTGGTATATATTGAAGTTGTTTCACAATCAACACAATCTTTAAAAAGGATGCAGATCATGTGCTGGTGATCTACAAAGTGTCGCTTAGTAAGACGATTATTTATATGTAAAGGGTTGTCGTTACGACAGATACTTTTTTTAGCAAATGAAGTACTCACACTCCGTCAAACGATACAAAATGAGGATCAGAATGTGCTTTGCATGTTTTGCCGTTCAAAAACTCCTTGTTTTCTGTCGTTCGAACCTAAAAACACAATAAACCTGTTCAATTTGTTAAACTCATTATATTAATTTATGGATACTTGCTAATATTTAACATGAGTTCATGCAAATCAGTATTTTGTTCAAGTCGAAACCAGTTATCTAAGTTTTATGATTGCCTATTGATTGCCAATACATGTTCTTAAAACACCACATTACAACACGAATAACGCTTTGAAAATAAAATAAACATATTCTACCTACCCTTATAGGACCCACAATGCTATTGTTCATAAATGGATGGGTAGTTGAGCTAATTCTAAGGAACACCGCGTATTCAATTGGCCCAGCGCTTGCCGCTTTACCGCCAACCTTTCCTCTTATAGAAATATTTCTGTGTTGAATATCCGGTCCTTTCTCAAAGCCGACAGTACAAGCATACCCTGTACCTTCTTCGACAGTTTGCGAAATCGTATTTATAGAACATACGTCATTTGTAACTTTCTCGGGTATGTAAGAGTGCACAAATAGCATACAAAATCTTTCTTCACAAGCGAAGGGTACAGTCAGCTCTAATGCAATTTGTTTAACGTCGTCGTTCTGCAAAACCAACTCGCCTCTAGTTAGAATCTAAAGCATTTAAACAAATAGACGTTTATATCATGTACATTAAATGTGGTATTGTCAAATCGTACAAAATATAATTGAAAACCAAGAGTAGCACTGCAATTTTTCATGCATTTGTTGCTTCTACCATTGCATATGGATGTAAAATACCGGTAACTGGTCTTACTAAAATGTTTACAGTTATACGTAGAATGAATATATTAAAAATCAAATCGATTGTTGGTTTAAAGAAACTACTTCCAATGCTGCAGTTTACAGCGAATAGGCAGATATCCACTTATTATAATTTGATATATACATATTATTAAATATTGGTTTAAATTGTTGACTATTAATAATGCCATTCTACAAGATGTCGTTGCTGGCTCAATTCAAGAAATACCAAGAGAAATAAAATTAATTAGGTTCATATATAAAAAGAGTACTAGCTAGACATAAAGTATATCAAATACTTCTACATAACTATGTACAAGAATGGAATAATAATGTTGTTATTGACCGTATAAAAAATTAGTCTTATCTTTTCAGTTGGATACCTACCTCAATAATTTTGTTCCAGGAAGTTGTATATTTAAATTAAGATTGTGGATTGTGTATTGTGTACTCATAATTTTAGAATACACACTGGAAGATATGAAACATTAGATAGAAATGTATGATAGTGTCATGTTTGTAGAATTAGTCATAAAGAAAATGAATTCCATTTTGTATTCAACTGTACCTCATCTAATAATTTACGACAGCGATGTATTAATCGTTGTTACACCAATAGCATATATAAACATATAGGACTGTTAAGTATTTAGAATAAAGCTGAACTCTGTACGCTAAGAAAATATTTGACAGAAGCAGTCAAGTAACGAAATATATCGATAATAGTTGCATTTCGTAACTGCTTCAGTTATTGTTTTAAGTTAATACTATTTTTAGCATCCTATTTCTTTCTTACACTAGAAACTCTTCCATATTATCGCATTTTCAGCCGTATCACTGTTAATTTACTTTATTATTATGAAGCTGTTATGTTAAATTTGCAAATTTAATCTCCTCTATCAAACTGTAAGTAAAGTAACACTTACCCTAACCTATGTTGATACCACTATGATATTTCAATGTTGATTGGTATATTATTAATTTATTACATGAAACTGTAGTTGACGTGAAATAAGGTATATTATTTGCTAGACAATACTAAAATAGTGATATCTTTAACCATTTTTCAAAAGTGTAATTAAAGTGCGAGTTTAATAAAAAACAAACAATACTCATGTATTACCATATCGTTTGAAACGAGTATCTATACATCAACGTCATCTATACATAAACATATAAGCGGTTGAAGTTTACATTGGTTTTCCGCGTCTATAATGTATACTTTTTGAAGGTATTTAATAAAATGCTTTGTTTCTTTGTTTATCATTCTGTTTGACGTTAAAAAACGATCTTTCATGGAGATATTTCAAAGTCGTTCATAAAAAGGTCAGACACATCCTCTTTTAAAACAAGAAGATTTATTACAATTTAGTCAGAATTAGCCAAAGTTTTAAATTATACTTGCGACACCGTATTCGTATTACCGAACAATTTCCCCAATTTCCTTAAAATAATTATTACATCAATTTAAAGAAAATATATTTTAGTGTTTTCCGAAGCTCGCTAGACCATAACATTACTAGTTGCTGAAAGGAAACACGTAAATGCGTTTTTAAAAACGTATTGTACTCACGTCAATTCCACAAAATTTGGGAAGACTGACTACATCCTCACTCGTCTTTCCAGTTATGTCAGCTTTTGCACGAACGGTACAAAATATCTAAAAAAAACTCGTTTTAATTGACTTTTGTTTTATTATAAACAATTTTAATACACAAGGCACAAGCTAAAACGTTTTTTTTTAAATAATTATAAGTTTAGGCAGGTATATGTTTGCAGTGTATGTCCATTCACTTGCAGGTATTATTTGAGTAAATAAAATTAGATTTGGTTGACTTTTTATAAAACAAATTAATCGGTGCTAAAGGGTTCTTGCATTTGTTGTACACCGGTATGACTAACAATTGTGGAATTGTACACTGTGAATACATTATTTTAAACCATGATCGAATAGACAGGAAAACAGGCTACTACCACCAAATTAAAAACAAAAGCATGGATCAAAAGGAAAGTTTTTTATATTTGATTTTCACAATGCAATATTTCTTTCATATATTTCCGATTTTTGCAGCATGTTTTAAAGTATAAATTAAATATTAAGTAAAATGTTCTTCATATATCTTTTGAATAATTGCGTTGCTTTTTGTTTTCATTATTAAATATGTGATAAATATTAAATGAAATTAGTTATATGTAAATGATTTATACCTTTGATGAAAATACACTAAGCACCACAACGGAAAAAAGTGGTCTCTTGATATTGGCTTACCTGTGGCTGTTGTTTATGATTTAAGATTTTTTTTAAACTTTTCTAACTTTCTGTCGTAAATCGTAACCGTGTGCCAGAATCATGTACACATTATTGTACGTTAAATGATTTAGAAGCTGGTGAAAGCTCATTGTGTCTGTTTAAAACATGACATAGTGGAAGCTGCTAAACGCTCTTTTTATCAGGTAACCATTTAAGTGACAGTATTTCGTCTGAATCAACATAACCTCTACTGCTTAATTGAAGAACGAATCTGGCAACATTGTTTAAGCCAATTGCAGCCTGTGTTTAAGAGACCGTGATAACTATGTTACGGACTGCTATTTTTCACTGCAGCATATGCTCCCTGAGAGCTTTCCCTATCATCAGTTTAATTTGTTGCAACAAGCAAACACCGAACAATCAAAATACATTATATAAGAAATGAGACGAGACTCCTTATAGTGTGATCAATTATTTAACAGTATTGGTATTTTACATGGCAATAACAATTTGCAAAATAATGTCTCATTTACTCAGATAAAATACTCACTTTGTATCCCATTTGGGTTACACCCTTCCGTTCCAGATGGCTTTGTCTAAGCGATGTCCTTGAACGGAAGTCATGTATATTGCGAAATCTAATAAAGCTGGAGAGGCGCAATCGATCATTTGCAAGTGGTCCATTCTTTGAAACAAGCGTCCATTCAATTTGGTATAATAACGCAGTGGTGTCAAAGTTAAAGGAACAGTAATGAATGTGTTCGCCGGTATTCGTAGTTGTGTGCCAGACAGTGTCCACTTCAACCTTTGGTAAAATGTTCGAAATGTCAGGGGCAGGAGCCATTGCTTGAAATGCAAAATAAGCGGGTAAACAGCTGATTTGGCGTAAACCATAGCACAAGTATAACGTAAATGTACAATACAATTTGACGAGATATACACAGATAAGTGGTGCCAACGAATTGCAGAGGTTTCCACACCCAAAGAAAATTTTCAGAATTGAACAATGTACACAAATATATAACAAAATAATACAGAAAATATGAGAAACAATTTTCCTTCACTTACTTGTGTCACCACCTGTAATGCTTTCTGAAACAAGTTTAGGTCAAAAATACGATTAAGATTCAACAAAAATGATGTTATGTTAATAGCTAGTTATTGTTTTTGTATCAAAGTTTTTTTGTGGAACGTTGCCTTAAGATTTAAAAGGAGTGACTGCTAATTTTAACCTGACCACATTAGCATTTTCCTAATTTCTTTAAGTAAAGCATATTAGGTGTGTTTCATCGATGCATGTATCTGATAACAGCACTACGTAATTCAGAGAAGTGGTCAAATGACCATGCAACTACGTCCAACGTCTGGATTTAGTCTTTAAACGGTTATATATGTCCGAGCATAGGAATGATAACGTTGAACAATGCTGTTTTTTAGAAAGACGTTGTAGGTCCGTGAAGTTGTCTATAACAAAACTTAAAGTTTTTAACTCACCGACACAATAAGCCGAACAGTAATCAGTTCTTTTAAGCTGAAAAACAAAGTAGTCTTTGCACTTTCGCACTTGAATGGTCTTGCTGCTTAAGCACCCAACATTGTCGTTTTTACATACAGTAATTTCTGTCGTCTGTTCGTTAAGCATTCCTGAAAATATAGGTTCAATCTTTTAAAGACACAAGATATCAACGCAATGATTATAAATGAAGTTACACGCATAATATACATAAACATTTATTGTATGGGTATTGGTGATGCATTGTTCTCGAATATAAAGCCGTTTTGACGCATATTTCGCCGTTTAAGTGCCAATAGTTATATTTGGAAAATTAAATGTTAACATTTGATGTACAATGTATATCGTATTTCCTACCATTCATGTACCAGTTGTACACCGTTCCACACGACTTTTCCTTGGAAGAGGTAAGTATATAATGTCCCATTCGATACCAGTCGTCTCTCAGGAAGTTGTCACATACAGCTTGTTCATTTTCAGAAAGATTGTACCCCACTACGCGTTCACCCAGTTTTGAAAGCAAAGGTAGATTGTCATAATCTAAACATGGGTCATCATTGCCTGAAACAAAACTAATATTAAATGTTACACTTATCAACAATCGACAACCTACATACTAGTTCAATAAATTATTTTTATACACATGCAAAAACCAAATCGACGGTCTCTCTGCGCTTTCAATAGTTCGGATAATGTACGTACGTGCGTAAATTAAGCTCAGAAAGCTGGCTTACATTTGCGGCTACATTATATACTAAGGGTACATCTACGTTTAAAATTGTTCGTGTGGTATCAAGATACGCTTGCGACCTGCATACTACTGGTCATGTAAGTTATGGAACAAGCCATTATTTCTAACGCACCCATATAATATTATATATCTCTCGGTGTCTTCTATAAATATCATTTGATTTTTATTATTCTTTCAAAATACATGTATCTAGAATTGCGAGCATTGCACTATTTTATATTAAACATGTTGCATTTCATAGAAAATATTGCTTTTATAAAATAACCCAATATCCTTAAATTTACAAAATGACCGTAGTTATTATTGAAAATAAATTACAATAATCAATAATAAACACTGAGTGTTTTATTACGCAAAATGTAGCCGATGTTTCACACCAAAGGTAAATAAGCAACATATTTTTTTCTAACTATTTATTATACCAATGGCAGCGGCTGCCTTCATAAACACTTGCTCATTAATGTTGCAACGAAATGCATGTATTATAGTAAATTTAGACAAGCATTTTCAACCGCAATTCTGAACAATTCCCACAGGTATCAAACACGATACGCATATGTGTGTGCAGGTGGAGTCATATTTTGGCGTATTTTTTCAGCGTACTTCCGGTTTTTAGCGATTTTCTTATTGGTGTTTCAATAACAATTTTTATATGTTTTCCCCGCAGTTATTAAGTGCATTTCAGATAACAAAGTATGTGTCACTAATTTAGGAAGAATGGACACGGTTTATATTCTCCACCCTGATTTATGCAGCTCCTATTGTATTTCCCTGTCACAAGACAGGTAAAACATGGATCAAGTAAACATATAATAGCAAACAGATCGATGTCATTAGCAAAAGTGATTTGATTCAGCTAAGATGCCACGACATTATAAAGGATTATAAAGGATAGATGGGCAGGGTATCTTTTTATGTGCACATAATAAATTTAATTATTACTCATAATATTGTGTTTTAATTAATAATTAAATAGCAGTAGCAGCAGCATAAGCAGCAACAACAACAGCATTAATAACAATAGAGCGATTACGTTAGCGATGATGTAAACTAAAAAGTCTTTATATTCAATTAAAAGTATGCCTTTGTTTTGACCAAAAGATTAAACATAAATATATACATACAAGATATCCCAGTCACCAATACTATCAGGGTAACAGCAAGGCAACTTTCC
>Ga0224511_10002137_pt1 | contig 12968 bp, 7 predicted proteins | sample SF_May12_sed_USG_2_FD_169988 | JGI IMG/M metagenome (GOLD analysis project Ga0224511, IMG submission 169988) | Sediment microbial communities from San Francisco Bay, California, United States - SF_May12_sed_USGS_8_1 | ecosystem: Environmental > Aquatic > Marine > Sediment | place: USA...
ACCCAGTGAGTCGGAAAAGGATAGTTCCTACATCTCTGTAAGCTTCCTGCATTCATCCATCCGTGCAGACTAACCGCACATATATAGTGTGCAGTGCTTGCCTAGTTTGTCACTAGCATAATAGTTCACAATTAATTATGATCACTCAAGTAGTTTGGTGGTTCTATACCTCACCGAGATGCTTGTATCAAGGCCGCAAGAATCTGTGCATTATGGTGATTTGTAGTTCTTTTCACCATTTTAATGCCATTGGATTTTTGTTGTAATTTAAACACAGATTTTCAGGTATGGATATTGTAGGTTGAATACAATATACATTTACCTTGGCTTGGAGCTTGATAAACTGGTCTAAACTGTTGCAGGTTCCCGCCTTTCCAGAGGCAGAAAAGGAGGTGGAGGTGAAAACATGGCCGTCTGAAGAGACTGAGGCAAACAGAAGGAGAAAAGCATGGGAAAACTCAAAATCTGAATCATCCAGTAAGCCGTCTGTGTGTTGCTGGGTGTTTAATTAGCATTCAATTTGGCTGATCAACAGATTCAATGGTCACTACATGATAGGTCATTGTGCTCAACAACCATGATGGGCCTTGCAAACCGGGAGGTATTTAAAATTCACGTATTTGCCACTAAAGCTAGAAAGGAATGCAGATGATGCGTAAAACCATATTTAAATCGTGGCGAGTGCCAGTCGGTTGGGAGGGAGAAGCTCTTTGGATAACATATCTTTGCAGAGAGTATAATTGGCTCGAAGATCAGCTGGTCAAGTCTGGATCAGCTGAGGGATGGAAGCGACGATGATGATGAATTCTTCGACGCTCAGGGTATGTTGTCAATAATAAGCTATGAATCTTCTGAACCTTCAGGTGTCACGGGGAAGTGAACCACCTCTCTGTAATTAGTTCAGTGATAAAGGTTTCCTGCCCATTGTAGATACTGTTGAGGACTGCAGTTCGGTAGCCAGACCGCTAGTTCGCAGCAGCTCGATGGAGGTTGTAGAGGAGGAGCCTGACATTCTGGACACATCCTGTAAGTTTCAATACCTAAAATGATAACCAGATTTCTCTATGCTTAGATAGTCTCGTAGATACCAACCACGTCTGTTCATGGGGCATCACTTCCGATTTCATAGGTTTTTCACTAAAATACAACCCCTGCCAGTTTTGTAGGTGCCACCCCTGCCCCTTTCATTGCTACCGGCCCTCCAACTCTCATATGTACCACCCCTGCTACTCTCTTTTCATTCTCATAGGTGCCATCCCTGAAATGCTCAGAGCATCTGTCAACTCATTCCACGCTGGTTCCATCTGTTGGGATCAGCCTAGTGTATAGAGTTATCCTCTCTCTGTGGCTCTCAGTTTTCATGCCAATTTCCCATCATTTTCTATTGAGCACAGTATTTTATCCTTTCGAGTGGTAGATTTAGTGTTTTTGTTTTCAGCTGCCAGTGGTGCCAGCGAATCACCGCTAAGGAAAATGAAGCAGCAGATGACCATTGATGGGGATACATGCAGAATCAGCGTGCTATTTATAGTTCTACACGGAGGTTGGTATGGAACCTATGGCAGAACAGGCCTAGCTAGCTAAGGTTGTATGTTCTGTTTCTCGTTGCCTTGCTACTCCTTACTGAATGACTCTTCACTTACTAGGTAATTCACTGCTGGTTGAGTCAGACAAAAACTCAAAGATGAGTGATTTATCCACCCTGAAAGTAACATTCGAGAAAGTTATCAACCTACATTATACTAACTTCAGTAACAAGTATGCAATCAAACTGGTAGCCTGTCCGGCTATACATTCGGATGCTCTCAATCTATTAGCTAGGTAAGTCAATTCTAAAAGTATGGATGATGGAGGCAAATTTTTTGGCTCATCAGAATCAGGGTGTCTCAAAACCTACCTGAATCTAATTCTGGCGCAGTGGGTGCAGGAGAATCCATGCTAAAGACGGGCGAAATTGGCACCCCTCTGAAAAAACAGTTGAAAGAGGGCAGAACCTAATCAACCATTTATAATGTCCGGAGCTTGATGACTAGTCAATGGTCAGGCACTCAAAATTGATAACTTTAAACCGGGGTTTTTTAGAGAGTGTCTCAATGTTTGGGATACTTCATCACCACCGACACATTCCTTAGGTTATACACAAGCGCTGAGTATGGGTCTAGGGTGACAGCACTAGCTCCAGCTCTGCCAAAGCAAGCGTAAACAGAGTCATGTTTGGTCGATATTGCCTACGAATTCCTGGGAATACACGTGACCTGCCATAACTACCGTGCTAAATAGTAGAGTTCACGCCATGGCTTAATCAGTTTTGTTTCTTTTTACTGTTATGGCCAGCCCCCAGTTTGCTGAAGTCTTATTTCAATATGTGTTAGTTGATATTGTTTATTTGTCTCATGCCTGATCTGCCTGATGTTGACATAATAGTCGAAACACAGATTTGGCAATATCGCCAGTGCCTGCCCTGAACCAGACCTAATATAAATACTAATGGTAGTTCTCGTGTTGTAGTATAAATCCGTACAGTAATGAGGCTAGTGACGGTGGCGGTCACATGTATAACGAGTATTTCCCTATAAGCTCAGTACCGTTATTGGCCACTCAGTCACTCGAGTATCAGGATGCCCTCACAACCGTCGCTAACAGAGCGAATAAAGTCTTCAGGGATTTCCTACTCACTGATGAGGGCCATGGATTTAATGGACAGGTGAGCATCATCAAGCTCCGGTGGTAGGACGAGTTTGTCCGATTATGGATAAGCCACCTGAAGTTTTGATAGCCGTTTAAATAGACAGCCTCTGAACTTCATCTAACGAACCATCGTGTTGAGCTTCGAAGGTGATGCCAGCAATGTCCCAGTTCAAGTTGGCCATGTAGTGGGGTTTGACAAAGTGACTGGTTACTGCGAAGGACTGAAATTCCCAATTTCACCTGACCCATGCTGAATTCCGAAGACTTTCTCCTGACTTACCTCAGGGTTGCCACACTTTGCCATGTGGCAAAGCCAAACTGGACCATCACTGCCATCTCCTTGGAAGTCTGACAAGATGGTCCACAAATGCCTGCTTCAAACGGCCGAATATGAAGATGCACCTTTCAGCACGGTGTGCTGAACTACAAAGGCGTGTGTCCAACAGACGAAGCTCGTGCTTTGATAAAGCTAAAGTGGAACCGCTATATCGACCGTGAAGAGAACACAGCTTCTTATAAAAAGCTCAAAAATCACAGATTATATATTTTTGTCCACCCTTTTTTCAACTTGTCGATTCCATTAGAACACCATTCTTAGTGCAAGTCAGGGCGAATAGCACTGCACCCTGACCATGCTATTCATCCTGACTCGCGAGAAAGAAAGAATTGTTACAGGGAGTTGATCCCGCTTATTATGTGACAGAACTCTGCTGGTATTGGTGTGATGTTGATTCCCACTAATACATGCTCATGTATCCAGTTGCCATCACCCAACGTTTTAGGTTGTCCTGATTGGAGACTGCATGGGGTCTGTTATGGCCTTTGATATTCTCTGCTCTCAACAATGCGAGTCCACATTCCAAATCGGAGGCTATAAGGAACATAAGAAATACTGCAGCGAATCAAACCTAGCTGAATCACCGGAAAGGCACCAGGATTTCAGTGGTGGGTAGCTAACAACTGCTAGGAAGAGGAATGTTCCCGTTTCTGGTTAGGGTTTTAACTGTACGACTGTACCCTGTGTGGGAGGGCATGAAGCTGTTGTTTGATATACCGTCATAATAAAAACCCTCAGAACCTGCATGAATTGTCCAGTTCCTGTTGCACTAACCACATCTGCAGCTGGATTTCCACATCCTGTTTTCCTACAAGTATACCAGTACGGTATTTATCTGGATACATCTGTAGTATTATAAAAACTCCGTGATCTGCGGTGGCAGAACAGACAGAAAGATTTTCACAAATGCACCGATGCTTACCATTTGTAGATGGCATACATGTTCAGATGAATGCTCTGTATCTGACACCATCATTAATGCTTGTCTATCTGCATTTCAAATGAAGTGTTCGACTCCTCTCCCATTTGTGGACAAAAACCCTGCAGACCTCGCACCTTCCTGCTATATCCCATCCTTCTCCTTTACCTTTTTACCCATTTCCCCCTTCTCTTTTATACCCTCGGGTGTACTGCCCATTCCCCAACCCAGACCTCTTTGTCTTGCGCGGTTAACTCGCTTCTCTTGTCGTTGGCTACAGGGCGAGAGATGTATGTGTCTAGTTCGTGTGAACATCTGACACTACGTAGGTAACAGACAGGTGCTGAACCTCTCATCTCCCTTACATACAGCCCCTGGACTGTCCCTAATCTCGGGTGTTTGTTTGGTGGGTCCATTCAGTGTCAGCACCTTGTCATCCTGGTTGGAATGCTGTGCGCGTGGTCCCGGGCTCACTAATGCTTGGGCGGCCTTCCACTCTGTTTGCTCGGCTAAATCCCATTGTATATTAACCTTTATTTACGGACTGCCTGCTCGTGAATCTCCTTTTGCAGCGAATCAAAATGTTTGCGTTTTTTATCATTCGGAGTGTGCGTATACAGTGATAGCCCAATGGTTGATGTGATCTATTTCAGTTTTATACAGTCTATTTTCAGTTTTGCGCTTTTCTAGTTCATCGAGTTCGATGCCTTAGGAAGGCTAAAACGGTTGATGATGACAGCCACTCGCATCATGGTATATCATTGTCTTTTACTAGTCTCCTTTCGATAGTCCAGCTAAATTCGCTTCCAATATGCTTACATGTTCAGGCAACCGTCAGTCACCCTATCAAAGCATGTCAACATTGTCAGTACACCATGAACAGCAGCACCCGCACCCTACTACTCACCTCCCATAGTAACACATTCATTACCTTGACAGGAAGAAAAAGGTCCCTCCGGCTGACAATGTCAGTTGGTCAGAAGCCACGAGGTATATCACAGTGCTTCTTACCTAGTAGTGACAGTAGTACCCGTGTTGTTTGGGATTACCTCCTTCGCACCAGATAACTGTACTCAATCTGAAAGTGTCCTCCACATTTCTAGAAGACTGGCAATGTAAAAGCTGTGTGGGCTGTTTTTGTTATAAAGCATGCCCTGTATCTTCTTTGACATGTGTATACTCTGAATACCAATAGATGGATTATGCTTTGCATGTTTCATTGTTGCGACGAAATGTTCTTGACGTTCGCTGTTCTAGTTGGGAACTAAATTTTTCGACCATATTAAAGAAGAACCTCTAGTTCTCCCCTTAATCCGTTCTTCATTTCTGTAACTATCACCTAGTTAGACCCTCAGTACAGCAGCATATTTTGGTTGGCTTGCTCTTTTGTGTTTTCTAGCTGCTACATATACTCATACTATTACAGCATCACATCCGGCAGGCTACCTGACCAACATGACCTCGGCGATGTCCAATCAGCATCCAGCTAGCTATGCGCAGCTAAACCAGCAGCATCTTATGGAGACCCGCAGCTTTGAGTTTGATGTCTCCGAGTTCTTTATGTTGGGTTCCCCTATTGCTCTGGTGCTTGCTCAGAGAATCATTCAGGATGGACCAGGTAACGGCCCATTGGATACTAGCATGCAGCCCATGGCTACAATGTAAGGACGAATTTTGTTCTGCTAACCAACCATCAGGCTACAGCCAATTGGCTACTGATGAATAGCAACTGTTAAATTTAGCAGTTGGTTTCACGATGACCAACAGATTATTATTTCTATGTAGTGGATAACTCACTCGGAGTACGAGGTACATCACAATACCCAACGGGTCCACCTCCTCTGCTATATATATTACTTTCGCTCATGATCATTTGTCGCTCGCTAGCCACTTTGTGTTTCCTAATTCAGAACTTGTCTTTGTGTTCTCATCTGCTCACCAACTTCACATGTTGTAGATTGCCAGGCTCGACCTAACTGTTTCCAAGTTTATAATCTGTTCCATTCGACTGACCCGTGCGCTGGAAGGCTCGAACCATTACTGGAGAGCTGCTTCAGTCAAATAGAGACCGTCAAAGTAGCTCGATATCAGAAATTCCCATTGGGTGATGGCCTGTCCACTTCACTGCGTAAGTGTCCAACCAGACACGGGACTTGTGTCCTTCTAAGCTGCTACCCTGATGTCCATTCTTCTGGCTGACTGTTGTCAATTTCATCACCAGTCTGTCTCGACTTCGCATGGCCAAGGCCTAAACCTAAGGCAATCCAAAAAGTGTATCCCTCCCTTTTCTGAATGAACCAAACGTGTTGTCACTTCCTATTCCCGCTTTGCAGTCGACTGCCTCCAGCGACACGGTGTCTTCTCCGACCCGACCCAGGGTCAGGCCAGCCCACGCGCTCACAGCAGTCCCCGTGAATCCACACTTACACGTCAAGGCAGTAACGCTAGTTACATTAGCTCTGCATCTCTGGACCTCAATCTTGATAGCATCACATCAGGTATGTCGTTGTGTTATGACGCTATGTCCCACAACACGCGTATCGTCCCGTGATGACAACGCTTGTGGCATGCGCTCTACTCATGGCACTGTGGCACTTGCTCCTCAATAGGCTGCTCAGCGATGGAATGGTAGAGCCTCCCACGCTCTTTTGTATCATATTGTTGCATTCTTATAACTGAGGTACAACTTTGCGTAATTCAAGAATATGCAAGTCCCTATGGTATCAAGTAGGTGCAGTGAACAGGAGTATATAGTAGTGTGGTTTGTGCTGTTGCATGTACTACTAATCAGTCAAAAGATCTTCACTAACCATAAAATGTAATGTCAAGATCAGCAAAATCCTGCTCTAACGGCCTTTAGGAAAGTTTGAATTTATTTGGGTCTCAAATTGTTCTTGAAATTAAGGATGAGATATTTAATGCAACGGCTAGCAGCCGGTCTCACCACGGTATGCATGCAATTGTGGCTGTCACCCATTGTTAGGACTAACTACTCACTATTCTGACTGGAAAATGTTGTAGCAAGCCGCTTTCTAACAGGTAACACCGCCTTCTAGATATGGTTTAGCCAAACAAAGTTTGCGAACCCGATTTCATGTAACCAAAATGTGTTGAAAATGGTTTGGCGTAGCGATGCGACTTTCTGAGGATGGCAATTATTACAATGAGCCAGTTGCTGTTATTGCATGCTATCCTTTGTTCTGTCCATCGGTATGACCGTGGAGAAACGCTTAGACAACGTAGACAACAAACAAAAATGTAATAGGTGCATTCGTGTGCTCGCGACCAAACTTTTTGAAAAAATTTCGGTCTAGTACACGCGAACACACGGTCCCGGTAAGCAGTGACATGTGAGGAAGCTCAGTTGAGTTCAGGATGGATTTCGATTGGATCAGAGTTGTCTTCTCTCAACTTTAACTCATTGGTTTGAGCCGAACAATCGTTCGCGATTCGTTATCCCAATATTGTAATCAAGTCTCTTTGCGGTAACCTTGACATTTGCATAAGCTACTTCACTCCCGTCTACTTACGGTTGCGGAATTCTGTTCGCGTGCTTTCGGTCGCAGACTGCCACCCAAAGGGAAGGACGCTTTTTTAAATTGTGCTTTTTTATCGCGCTCTTGAACAGCTTTTAGATTTCACTACCGAAATGGATTTCGGTCGTGAAAAAACTGAGCACGCGAATGCACCTAATATCAGGCAAGGACGTCCGTCTGGTTTACCATTGCTCTTTCTTTGCGCTGTGGGGATGATAGCAATGGGAAGCCGCATCTGGAAACCTGATAGTACAGAGTCGTTTATTGGCGATATGCTAACCCTAACCGAGTGGTTGCACTTTTGCACCCTTTAGTGTGGCTGACTAATTATTCGCACAGTTTGCACTGAGAAGTTTATCTAACCTTTCTAACCACTGTGGGCTGATTGTATTTTCTGGTTGACTCTTTAACCAGCCTAACTCCACCCACTGAAAATGTAGTGTCTCGGCTTATGGGGAGATTGCCTGGACAGTCCTCACCATCACACCCCAAATATGCTGACAGACACTGGACAGTTCCTATGTCACCAAGCCTGGCTGGCACCGGACAATTCCCTCGCCACCCAGACTGGCACGCACGAGACAGTCCCCCCATCCCCGTCACCCAGCCCACAGCCACTGGATAGTATCGCCCTCTATGCCCAAGCTCAGGAGGTGCTGTTGGCAAAGTCATGTCTACCAAACACTACCTTATAAATTGTTAACATGACCCTTATTTCACATCATGACCTTAATCCTAGAAAGTATAATTTATCGAATTTTAACATGAGCATGGTTTGCAGACACGAATGCGACTGCTTCAGACCAACCTGAGATAGGTAACATCACGCAGGCTTCCCTCCTATGATATCTACCATCTTTTACTTTTGCGTAATCAATCTCTGGCATCAAAAGAGTACAAGTATTTTTTATTTGAAAAGTTTCAGGAGAAAAATTTTGTGTTGTGTCAGCAGGCGACTGTTCCTTATTTGCTGTGTGCATTATTAAATGTATATGGTATTATACGTATAGTGCTTCATGCGCGTAGGTCGTAGGTCATGTTGTTGTTGTTGTTTGTACTCAGCTGCCCAGAATCACCTGATGTTGTATAAATTCATTTGAAGAATGAATTCGATGCCTGGTCACTCAATTTTATTGATTGTCTCACTAGTCAATCACAGCTCACACAAACAGATGCTGCACGTGACTGCGATGTAGCTTCATACAGCTAATGATCTGAAGCAATGGAGGGAGTGGTTCATGCAAGTGATCTGCCTGGAACGCTATTTATAATTCACTAGATAGGCAGATAGTCCGCTGCTGGCCATGCACCACTCAATCAATGGTTATGGGTTGCAGATTATCCCCTTCACTATATTCATGGTTATAATGTTCCCATAATGCTCTTGTTGAAACTTACAGTGGCTAGGAAATGGTGGGGCACAAAGAGACTGGACTATGCCATGTACTGCCCTGAGGCATTGCAAAACTTCCCAACAAATGCCCTGCCACATTTATTCCACGCCAGTTTCTGGGAGTCTATGGACGTGGTTAGCCTTATTCTCAGACAGGTGCGTATAAGACATGGTGACCTGGGGTGAGATGGAGAAGGTGAGGAGAATTTTAGATTTAAGATGTTAGTAGGTTGGTCACAGACAATCTCTTCAGATACACTGGTGCCACCAGGCAGCTGATTTGTGCAAAAGTAACAAACTTGGTTATATTTTTTCAGTCGGATATTTCCTTAATTGTCTGACTAAAATGGCATCACCGTCACACCCACTAGCATTCTTAGATGGAAATCACGACCTCCCCCTGATCCAAAAGCCGTAGGTTCTACAGACAATAAAATATAACTATGTAGTAACCGATTGCCGTAATCCGTATTCTGCAGTTGCTAACCAGTGATACTTCATATGAGCTACAAAACTCAACAGACTCCGGCCATTTCCAGCCTCATCAGCCAAGGGAAAAATGGCTACAAAGGAGAACTGCTCTCAAGACCAAGGTAACATGATGCAATATATACTGACTGAACCCAGGTTCAACTGTGCACTCCGGAAAACTTGAATATTTCTGCATCTAACTCTACCCAGTCCATATGCTGATATATCGCCTCAGAACCTACATAGACCTCTATCTACCCTTCCTTGAGATGCCATCAGACTTGGGTCCCACTGTCTACCTTCTCTAGCGACTCATTGGCGCCAATGTCTCTCTTCTTTGTTACCACATGTTATACCATCCATTTTGTAGAATATAGCTCCTAATCACAGAGCTAATGATGTGATAGTTCTGGAAGATCGGCCACAGATTCTCACAGCTCGATTCATGTATGGCCCATTGGATATGGTCTCGCTAACCGGAGAAAAGGTTTGTGATGTCTGTCTCTCCGTAATATCAAGTGGGATCGGGTGGATTTTATTCTTTAGGTTTGTGGGCTGACCAAGTCTATTTTGCCATATGTTTTAATCAGATGATATTCGTTTTAGGTTGATGTGCATGTGGTGACAGACCAGTCTACTAGGGAATGGCATTATATGGGGACTTGCACTACAGATAAATATGGCCGAGCTACATTTGTCATCCCACAGGAGAAGAGACTCAGTTTAGGACTTTATCCTATCAAGATGATAGTCAGGTGCGTTTTGTCTTAAGCCTATTTTACACTGGCCAAACAGCAGCTGCTTTAATCGTCAATAGGTTGGATAGATGGGCAGTGCGCCATCCACTTGATCGTGTCTTCTCTTGTCTTAGGTACGTGTTAGCAAAGCACCATATCCTCATCAAGGTTGTCACTTAAGTCTATATCTGCAGGCCGGTGTATTGTACCTTTCTGTCACTCTACCAGACCGTTATCAGACCTCTATCAGTAGGCTCCTTGCTTGTAGAGGGGACCACACATTCACAGACTTCTCACTGCTGGTGTTTCCTCCCCATACCAGCGTGGTCGTCTTCTCTATAGATGGTTCATTCACAGCCAGTGTTTCTATCATGGGCAAAGACCCAAAGGTCAGACCTGGTGCCGTCGACGTGGTACGGTAAGTGTTGCCAACGGTTTCAGAGAAAACCACGAATCCCAAGCTCATCAGTAAGTGCATTATAATACTTACCTACGGTTAATTACCTTTTAGACCCTTTCTTACTGGCCCGTAATGTCGCTTGTAAATGGAGACGTAAGGCAGGGCCCAGAGCAGTGCTCCATTATTCACACATGCTAGTCTATTATTCATTGTTAATCAAGTAGTATTATACTCACCAGCTCATTATAGTCTGATGGCGCTGTTTGGTCTGTTCACTGAATGGCTTATTATAATGCAGCCCATCTTTGGGTTCATCGTTTCACATATCTTCAAGCGTTTCACTACAGTTCTCTGTGACTTACGCGTAGATGTAGGTATATGGTAAGACTGACAGAGTAGTTTGACTTCCTCTCATAACAGTAATGAATTGTAGGCATTGGCAGGATCTGGGATACTGTATATTGTATATATCCGCCCGACCAGATATGCAACTGCATAAGGTGGTAGGCTGGCTGGCCCAGCATAACTTCCCTCATGGCATGGTTGCCTTTATGGATGGACTATCAGCAGATCCGCTTCGGCAAAAGGCTCAGTATCTCAAAACGCTTGTTAAGGAGGTCAGTGCAACAGTGGCAATTGATGGTATCACTCCAAGTGCAATTTCTTTTCCAAATTTCACTGTTTAGTCGTGGTACTCAGATTCACAAATCCCCCTCGCTTCATATTTTTAATTCGTTCCATGCCGTAACCAGGTCATCCTAGTTAGCTACCTTCTAAGCACAGGGCTTGTCATCAATGGTGGTGTCTTTGAAACATGTGAGAACCTCATTCCTCCAGTGGAAGTCTAATAAGGACCTGAACCCAGAAACTTTGTGCCAAGTCGTCTGGCCACTGGACTATCACATATAAAAATTAATTGAATAAACTCTTTTCCCTTTTTCAGTCGACGATAGACATCGTCGCATCATACGGTTCGCATAAAGACATTACCGTGTATCAATCTCTCAACGTACCCGCCGACAGAATATTTATAGTGGGAAAAGTTCACAAAAAAGCTCATTCCCAGGCTCAGGTGAGATGGTTTACCCTTCTAATATACTCCAGGCTGTATAACGTATCTCTCTCTGTGAGATAATCCCGGCTTATGTGTGACTGTCAGACAGCTAAACAGTTGTCATGGACCATTTTGTAAAGAAGGATTTGCCACATAAAATAAAAGTTAACCTACCTAGCTGAAACAGCTCCACGAATGATTGTCAGCTGACGTTGAATAATCTAGGCATCTCTCAGATACTCGATATGTATAAAGAACCACTGAATATTGGCCTGGTTAATAAACAGGCTTGTTGTGAAATTTCAGAGCGATAGCGTACGAACAGAATATACATGTACGTATATTTCCATTAATGGATGACCCCGATTTGTCATCGATTGTGTACACATTGTGGGACTTATTCAACATATAACTGTGTATAAACCTAACTATGTGATAAGTTACTCCCGTTATGCTGTAGATTCTCTGTGATGGTTACGCCGCTCACCTCCAGGATCTGCTAAAAACAAACAGAATTCCCCCATCCACAGGAAATGCCCGACTTTTCCTGCAAAAGTCCTCATTTTCCCTCCAAGGACGTAAGCCGCCGGCCAAATCAGGTACGAGGTTCGGGAAAAGTCGTAAGTCGGCCGTGGCTGGCGGAGAGAAGGTCCCGGCGATATCAGTGGATAATTATAGTGGTAACACACAGATAGACGCCGGTATGGAAGGCGGCGGAGCTAACGATAGCCGACCACGAGGACGTGTGCCCCGACACCGAAACACTCTCACCACTCAGGAGTTATGATAGAATGACGCCCGATCAACCGTCACAACGAAATATAGGGCACTGAGAGCGTACAATGAAATGTAAACCTATCTAGTCAATACATGTAGATTCATCTTATTGCTCAATTTATCGCTTTTTTCTGTCTTTTATTGTGTCGCTCAGCCACGCCGTGATTATAGTAGTTATCACCGAGCTAGTAAATGATCTACCGCAGAAATCTTAAGTTATTGTAGATACCAATGTCTTGTCGATGCTGATCATTATGGCTATATTCTCTGAATGCTATTACGCCCAGTGTCGTAGTTTGAAGATCATTGGTTATTGTATGTGCTGTGTGTCTTACTGAACGGGCCCTTAATGTAGGCATAATAAAAATATTTTAGTACAGAAGTGCAGCAATATATATATCATAAATACATGTTAAAAATCAATTACTCGATTATAATTATAAATATATGTTTCGGATTTTATTTGAAGAACAGGATCATAAGCCGCAGTCATTTACATCGGCCCAGCCCGCTTTTTTACCGCCAGACACAATTGAGAAGACACATTTAAAACCACAATATTACCGCAAACAGCAATGCCACCTCAAAAACGTCTCCAGCGCTCCATTTATTTTATGTATTTGTGATCTGCAGGGTGCTGGTACCCTCATATGTAA
>Ga0224511_10002138_pt1 | contig 12966 bp, 4 predicted proteins | sample SF_May12_sed_USG_2_FD_169988 | JGI IMG/M metagenome (GOLD analysis project Ga0224511, IMG submission 169988) | Sediment microbial communities from San Francisco Bay, California, United States - SF_May12_sed_USGS_8_1 | ecosystem: Environmental > Aquatic > Marine > Sediment | place: USA...
AATCGTATACATTATTCTCAACTTGAATTTGTCGACTTGAGTTTGATGGAATAATGTAACACAAACAAATGAATAAATTTTTGTTCAGACCGTTAACTAGTTTATTAATTTTAACCCATAAGTGAGAGTCCGTATGCTCGATTACAACATTATCCTTTGTAACTAGTTTATTGCGTTAGTATAAAATTATGCCACCCGATTTACGTTTAGCGCCTCTACGATTAGTATTTCTATGTAATACAAATGCAGTAAACCCATTAACATCATAATTATATTCATTGCCAGTCCAGGTTTCTGTGAGACCAATAATATCATTGTTTTCAAAAATATTAACACGTTCATATGAATCTAATTTGTTATGGTATTTTGTGATTAGCCCTTGAACATTCAAAAGTGCAAAGTTTAAGGTACATGTAGTTTTACTACAACATTTACTATAATTGTCCTATTTAACCGCCGCACTCCCGTCCTGCGCACTAGACTGTGACTGTCCAGCTACATCACTCTCTCTCTGTGCGTTGATAGGCTGACTGCTAGTCTTTCGCGGACCACGTGCACTAACTGAGCGTTGTTTTCTCGGCTGTTGTGACCTTGATCTTGGCCGCCCACGTTGGACAGCTTGCGGGGGTGTAAACACTGAGTCGGTTGTATTTAGACTGGTCACCGGTCGACTAGTGCTATTGGTTTGTACTAGCGCTCTGTGCGGCCGATGCTGTACTATAGCTCTGTGTAGCCGTTACTGGGCGGGCTGTGACCGTGGCAGGTTTTGCCACGGCGTCCGCGTACGTCATAGTGCTGTGCTCCAATTGAGGCCGCGACGTCCTTCGCTGCCTTATATTAACCCCTGTGTCAAAAGCAAGCTTAGACAGCAGCGCGGACAAAATACACAAGACGTGCACATCAAGAAAGGATCGACAAGAATGACAGAACTTCTCATTTAAAGTATTAATTTTGTTTTAATTATGAAGTTAAAATAAAATGATAAAAAGGGGAAAAGTATATACCACAAAAGGACTGATTTTCTTCGTAGCCCTGCTCAATGAATTCAAATTTGGATTTCCACTCATGGCATTCGTTTTCTTTTTCCACAACAATTGCTTGTAAATGCTCTATTTTACTGGCCATTGTAGCAACCTCTTCGTTGTGCTGGTGTTTGAAGGATGCGATTATTTCCTGTTGTAGTGTTCTTATATGTTCAATTTCTTTTTCCTTATTCTTTTCAACTAGTTCGAATTGTTCCTTCAAATGCATATTTCTTTCAATCATCTGTTTTAACCTTTTCTTTAATCTGGCCTCATTAGTTTCCAATCTTTTCCTTAACTCTGCCTCTGTTTGTAATTTGCTTTGTAACTTAGCCTCATTCTTTTCCATTTTTTTTCTTAACTCGGCTTCACTTCGTATAATACTTCCTAACGACTCTTTAAGCTTCGTCTTGTCGTCTTCTAATGCTTCTTTGTTACGCGTTAACTTGCTTTTCAACGCATTTTTATCTTCTTCTAGCTTTCTTATTAAAGATTCGTCTTGCACCTGTTGATTCTTAGCAGATTGAAGATGTTCATTCAGCCTATCACAATCACATTGCAATGTGATAATGGTCTTTTCCCTGTCAAAAATTTCTCTTTCTTTATCGAGTTTTACGCGCTCACTTTTTATTACTTCATCTTTTAAAGCATCGATTTGTGTAGCATATATTTCTTCGCGTTTGATGGCTTCTTTCTCATGTTCGGAGGGGCATTCTGAAGTAAAATACATGGCACATGTTAAATTTATATCTACATTTTTGTTTTAGAATCACAAACGTGTATACGATCAGAATTTTTTAATTAATTATAATGTACGTCTTATTTTAGCTAATCTAACCATGAAGTGTACATAATGAAATATGTTATTATGTCTATGTCCGTCACCTGTTTTTTTTCGTCCATTCTGCGTTGTCAACGTTTAGCATGTTAACACTCTATAGAGGCCAATTTTTTTGACTGGATGATTGAAAATCTTGACATGTTAACACTCTATAGAGACCAAACTTTTGACCGGATGATTGAAAATCTTTACAAGAATGTCTATGTATGTAAAAACAGACTACCCTTGAACTGTGTTAAGTTGTAGTCAAACCTTAATATTTATGTATGTTTTTCAGAAACACTTCTTTACAAACAAACACCATAGATGAAACTGTGTTAATCTTTAAAAACAATCTTTGAAACATCGAAAAAAAATTTTTTTGACAATATCTAGGTAATTTTGAACATAGATTCCTGTAAAATTCTAAAATTGAATCCACACACTATTTGGTCACAGTTGTTTGTGTGTGAAGCACAAAACTTTGACCACTGCAAAGTTGTCCAATTCCAAGGTAAAGTGAGGTTTTGTTGACTTTTATTTATTAGATTTCTACTTAGATCTTTCTTTATGCTATGGAAATAGTTTGTAAATATTTGGTTTTTACAACATGTAAACGTTTAGGTAAAAATATGCATTTTTAAAGTAATAAAGAGATATGTACTCATACTCGTATATACTCAAGTCCTGAACCTCCATTACTCAATAGTCATGACACTCAAAGTCAATAAAAGGAACAAGTTGAAAAAATATGTGTCGCAGGCATACATCTCAGTAATAAAATATTATTTGAGATTAAAGTTATGATTTTGAACCCAGACAACCTACTTTTTATAAGAAACATGCTTTTTACCGCAACTGAGTATCACAATAAATAGTTTTTAAGTAACATTTGGCCTAAATTCGGCGAAATTTAGCTGTCGCAAAGCAAAGGTACTTATATACAAGTTGCAGTACAACAGATACAAAAATGCTATATTCACCGATAAATCATGACAATGGTCTTAATTGTGACCCTTCATGTTATGGCTACGAATACATTTACATGCCATTTTATAGCATTGATACCAGTATTTTTTTACCGTTTTTTTTTTGTTGTCGCATAAATAGCGTCAGGTACGTTAAACCAAAAGCTAGATGAAAAAAATGCTAAATTGTTTAAGAAAATATGCACTTAATTGCTGAAATACATTCGTCTATGATGCTCTTTAAAAGTTAGAATAAGTTTATTTGGGTAAAATTTCGTACCTTACCATTATACAAGATACGGGTTGGACAATTTGCATGTTACGATAAAAAATGTCAGGTACGTGAAACCTAAGGATACCTTGTGTTTCATAATTATGCATTTCTTGAATTAAAAAAACTTGTCATACGGTAATATGGCCATTTCTTTTGTGCATTTAATATATTTTAACAACATTTGACTGACATCCCCAGTGTTTTAGTCCAAAAACCGTTAAAGCAGTCAGGTACGTTAAAAGTCAGGTACGTGGACGATAATACTGTAAACGAGTGTATGGCGTAGTTTTTTTAATAATACTTTGATATTTCTGTCACACATACAAAATAACTTACCCGTTGATTGAAAGGAAACTGTCTTTTGCCGCCGTTTACCTATTTACTGTGTGGAAACACGTTAAAAGGGGGCAATAAAAGACAGAGACTAAGGATATTATATCAAGACAAGCAGCCACAATATTTTCAACTTATGAATATATTTTGAACAAATGATGATTGTTGTTAATGACAAACATAATTTTAAACATGTTTTAACCGTCGACGTAGATTAAATTTACTCAATCTCTTATTCACGTACATGACCGAGATTTAAATAACGTACCTGACTTATGCACAAATATATCTTTAGAGAAGATGGAAGGAATATGTTAAAATTATATAAAAGAAATTGTTAATAATTTACTTTGATTGCATCTAAAAAGCAAGGTATTATATAGGTGATATAAATTGTAATTGATGATATACATGTAAGATGTCTTGATTGTTTTAGATTTTGTGTATACAATCTTTTGTTTTACGTTAATTTCATACATTTTGTATGGGAAATTTTCGACTGTGTTATTTTAAATCAGGTACGTATTTTTTCTTAACTTGAAATCCGGAGATCGTTATACTGAAAGGTACAGTGAATTTAAAGCATATGCATAAACAATAGTTTCAAATTAATGTTAAAGCTTTTCATTTGTTATGTTCGTGTTGTTTGTGTAGAAAAAAATATTGAAACAGAAGGAAACTTAAATGTGTGTCAAAAAATAAACAATGTTAAAGTTTTAACCAACATGGATATAGACTTTCGTACCAGTGCATGTACTTTGGTATTCTTTGCCTCTTTACTAGATGTCAAATTGATGATTTGAAATGGCATAGACGGTTGAAAGTTGTTTATAAGCATTTTCATGCTTAACTATGTAACTGTTAACGTACCTGACAGGTATACCTGGCGGGTTCTGTTTAGGCATGGAATGTTTCAAGTTTCAAAGAATTTTAAAGGGCCCCATTGCTTTTTTCATTTCATCAATATGTTAAACTAATTGAAAATAAACAAAACCATACATAATTAAATGTTTTATTTTTTTGACAATGTCTAACTTCAACTTGTTCCTTTTACTGACTTTGAGTGATGAATATTATATGAGTACTGACGATGTGAATGACTGTAGATATCCGTTTTAAAACTCTTAAGGAATGTATGGTTAAACATGCATTCACATACATAGCTTCATGTCATATTATAAAAGTACATTGGTTGTTAATAGTATTGAGTTACCTTGCTGTGTGGCCGGTTGATTGCTTGTTTCCACGGCACCGTCTAGTCCGAGACTAAACTCGTAAGCTTCTAGTTGGTGTTGCAAAGGAATCAGCGCTTTTCGCAACTCTTCTATTCTCCTTTTCGGTTCATAAATTATTAATTTTGTTTGTGCCTCCATCAGTTGACTAACAAGGTCTCTATCATATGTTTTCTCCTTCATCTTTCCTAGAACAACTCGAAAGTTCTGGAGATATTCGTTAAGCTGTTCATTGTCACTGACACCTGCAGCAACTGTTTCAGGGTATTCAACAACAAACTCGTTGTCTATTAGTTTCACGGCAAATATAGTTTTTTGGACATTGGTGGATGTTGATGAATCTGGTGTCGGCTCATCCATATTTGCCTATTTGTATGTAGGTTTTTTCCTTCAGTAAATTGTTTCTTTAGTCTCTTGGCCTATAGCATACATCTTTGTGCAATGATCTGCAAAACGTATACATGTTTATTATGGTTTTTATGCATTTTATATAAAGTTAAAACGTGAATGTTTACTCGTTATACTGGAAAATTATAAATGCATGTACATGTATATATCATAAATAAAAGGTAAGGCACTTAAGCACGTTGTTTTTACCGGTTGATAATTACTAGTAGTGGGTTGTTATTGTTAATATTATTGCGCCTAAATAACATTTCAGTATATTAAATTGTATTTCTATAAGATTTTAAATGACGCATATAAGTAACATGTGCATATTTCTTTGACAACCGCAATGCATTAGACAAACATTGGAACTCTCTGAAACCTTTTGTCAAAACACGGGACGACATTTTGGACACCTGCATGGTATTATTAGTGTGCGACATTCTTATGGTATATATTTGCAGTTTTACCTCAAAGGCGGTCGAATACTTACCAGACGATTTTTGACATTAATATTTATAGCGACTTCTGCGCGTATTGTTTATTCTACTATAATAGAACGACGACATATTGTCCCATATACAATTTAACATCATGCGTTTACTTTGTATCATAGGGCCATTACATTGATAAACGTTATGTTTGCATTACCATTACATTGACAAAGTGGGACATTAAATTACATTAAACATTACATACTTCAATAATTCAATTACACATTACTTTTGAAAAGTAATGCTACATTACACATGACATTTAAATGCTAGTTCATGATTATCGGCTGGTAATTGTTTAAGTCTGTTTAAAATAAAGTTAGTTTAAATGTTTGATTTACGTTTTTTAATATGAATTACTAGTAATAAACAGTAAATCCTCATAAAATACGAAAGAAACTATACAAATGACAAAGAACAGTATGAGATATACCCTAGGAAACTAACAAAAATACAGGTTCTCAGCACGGCAACACAGAATAAGAGTCAAGTATCTTCAGCAAATACAGTCAGAGTGAAAAGAAACAGATTTATTTTTGAGAACACATAGCTTGCACTTCAGAATAACTTCGAAAAGTTAGAAGTCCGAAATGTTCAGTAAATTATTATTAAGGATCAACCTCAGGGTATGTAGAAAAAAACAGAACACATTTAACTAGCATTAAATATTTAAATAATGTAAACAAACTGATATCCTTGATTTACCATTTTTAAAAGTCTGTAAAGATTGGACGGAAATATTTCAGAACAATAGTAACAAAAGGTACACAAGAAGAAATACGAAAAGCAAATTGAAGTGCATGAGACTTCAGAAAACGTTAACAAGTGAAACAGTCATGCGCAAATATAGTGAAAATGGCGGCTGCTTATTGAACATCTTTACGATCACATATTACATTGGCATGTATCCCCTGATTTACCTGGATTTATAGAAGAAAACAAATATCATGTAAACCCTGACAGTTGTAGATTTATATGCTGCAATGTTAACACTTTAAGTGTGTGTTTTGATAAACAATAAAAACAAAAAATTATAATATGTACCAAAATTAGTTGTTAAACCCAATCGTTTGAAGTAAATAATCGTTTGTACTAAAATACCTTTAAGTCTGAATAGACAGTGCCCACGTTGATTTGAACATGAAAGCAAATATCGACACATATTGATTAACTGACTACTTTCAAGGGGTATAGCCTAAAGTATGGAGATCGGTGCTTTAAGTCGATGATTTCATGGAGAGCGGTGACAATGGCGGCATAAACAACAAATTGTATCGTATGTGGACCATAAATTATGTAAATTAAGTACATTTTCGTGTATTTTATGTATTGTCTTAAATGTCACTAAAATTGACATAGAGGCCCCTAGAAACACAGAAACATGATCTAAAATTCTAATAAATCATTTCGAACCTTAAAAACACAACATAGGGTACCCTATTGCCTTCAAGCACTCAATATCAGTCTGCAAACACTGCAGAGCTGGGACCCCTGTGTCACTATCCCTTTAATAACTTTTGAACGACTGCGCGGACAGACAAAATCAGACCAGCAACATGTGTCTTAAACTTACCGCTAGGTGGTTATCGCATATACAAAACATAAAATACACGAAAATGTACTTATTTTACAGAATGTATGGTCCACATACGACAAAATTTGTTGATTATGCCGCCATTGTCACCGCTCTCCATGAAATCATCGACTTAAAGCACCGATCTCCATACTTTAGGCTATACCCTTAACTTTTGTGAATCTCATTGTAACAAGATCTTATACAGTGCAGACGGTGACAAAGAGGACAATGAATTGAATTTATTCTTCCTAATCTATATGTGCATGTGAATATAAAGTATATGAAATGGAAAGAGCAAATGCAATTAATTGTAAAATACATGAAAACACAAATAGAAACTCATTTAGTTATAATTAACACCATAAATCAGACTTTCCTATCAATGTTTTGGTAATTATAAGGAGATACTACATATACAAATGGTTATGGTACATTTGATGCCACTCAAATTAAAAAAAAACTTGTAAAGTCGAACCTTGTACATAAAGCATGCGTAAAGGTTATGACTATGACTGTTATATATCAAAACTAAAATGAGTTCGGAAAACACGTCATTTCGTGACGGATTCTTTGTAACCCTAATATTCATTAAACGAGCTACTAGTATTATGTCTTGGCAGTATTAATTAAACTATGTTTCCTTAGGGATTATGTATTATATGTGGTTTTGGTGTTACAAATTGAAAATAGTGTTCCGCTAATGCTCTATGCAAGTTAATATTTGGCATGATGTGGTCATATATTCATGAAAGGCCGCCAACGGAAGCGCTACAGATTCGATCCGCCATCGTCCGAAACTATTCGTAGTGGTCAGTAGCTATCCGTATTGTAAACTAGTCATTCCACATCCGTAGCATTCCTTGACAGTTTTGAACATGCAATTTTAGGTATACGATAAGATCGGACTGATACGGTTTTCATACGGACCAAAACGTATCAGTACGGTCGTACACGTACTATTAGCATACGCTACGGTTGTTTGATCTGTGGCGAATTGTGTGCATGTTCTAAAGGTATCACATATTGCTACGGATATACATTTCCCTAGAGATTTCTACAGGGACTACATGGAGTTATTGAGTTTACAATACTGAGACCATTAGCTACGGACGATGTCGGAATGACACTTTCGTGGCGGTCAAGGCTTCAACCTTGATTTGTCCGGGTTAAACGTCAATTCACAAGACATTAAATGGCGAATGGTTAATTTAAAGACAATGGCCTGACAATGTTTGGTTGCAGTTCACAATAAGTCACACTGAATTCTAATAAAGTACCAACCAGACACACGAGGTTTTCCAGGGGACCCAGTTAATTTATTACAGTGGCTAGGTGAAAAGATTTTAAAAGCATTAATATGTTCATGTATTTGCAAGGGCGAACCATGTTTTTAAAGCAACTTCTAGTAAACCTTGCTTACACCACCTTTTCCGAAAAGGGTATACATGTACTTTTGATAGCATTACAAATGTGTACATTGCAGTACTCATTTCTTTGTCAAAACATTAAACGATTAATTTCATTACATTGTATCGTACTGAAGTTTAAAAGAAAAAAACTACTTTGAAATGTATTAATTTAAACCTATTTATAAGGTTTTCAGAATTTCACAATAATTTAGCCGTAAACGTGTCTCAAACCATCGGTACACACTCCCAATTGTCCGTCTTAAAGTTGCATTCGAACAATAAACTTTATGCTCAAGCTACCCATCAACTGAATAGCTTTTATGATCGCAATCTTTTCATAGTGTAAATAAATATTCGAACGGGTATGGTTTGCGTCTCCCTCTTTCAACTTCTTTTACCAAAGTTCTTTCGACTTAAACGTATTTATAAAAGTCGAAAATGCAACAACCATAAACGTAAACATCAGTTATTACAGAAATGGTTTGTTATTTAATATTTATTATCCTTTTATGTATCTGTACATTTTACACAAACACAGTGTTGTGCTTAAGTTCACAATAAGAAAACAAATGATAATACCCGTGTCTAGTGGATTTACTACTCAAGCAATTATGAAGAAATATACGCGGTCATATTGCAACAAATACGACTTACTGAAAACAATCAGACCCGGCTACAAAAATGTTTTGGGATCAGGCCGAGGGTCCAATTTATGATATATTATAAAGCTTGTTTTAAATAGTTAAATTAATGAATTTGAAACACAAGCAAAAATTAATATAAATGATGTTAGTTTAAACACTTTAGTCAGGGTATTCTTCTACACAATTATTTGCTGTTCTGTAAATGGGTCATTCTACAGGAATTGCCAAACTCCTGTCCCCAGACTTTATGTCTCACTACGGGTTTCGATCTTGGAATATTAAAAAAAATCTTTGTGTTTTATGTAGATCAATCAGTATGTGCATATATACAGTTTTAAAACTTGTTATTTCATTAAAGGCAAGGAAGCGATTTGGTTTAATTCAGACAAGGGGTCTCTTTTTCACATGTCCCTGGCGCAATTTTGAATTTTTCTCATACAATATTGTATTGAAGTTTCATCGCTATGAACTCGTGTTCGGCATAATATGATGCACCGATGTCTAATACATAAACGTGCCCGATATGATAACTATATTTAGGTATTTTGACAATGTTTTGATTTGTTTTAAAATGTCCCTCGTTTTTTTGTCATTACCGCAACGACAACATAAAATGCACATTTTTTTTCAACGTTTTTGAATGGTGTTTATTTCTACTATTGTTTACATACGTTTTCACTAAGCGAGCACAGTTCGAAATTTGTTCGCGTATGTTTTTACCATGTCATTACCGAACGGTGTCTACCTGCTTTAATCATGTATTGCAGACAGTTTAAGTATACTTGTTATATTTCTGTGATGTACACTTTGACAATAACTTACAGAAAAGGTATAGAATGTCCTTCAAATAAAAAATATTTAAAAAATAATAACAAAATGTCATTACCGCAACGGTCATTACCGCAACGAAAGCATAATGACTTATGACTTAAGTAACCTTAAAGAGCCAATAGATGCATAACAGAATGTTCCATTTGCCGAACCTACTTGTAGTGAGCTCGACTTATTCGACACATTTTTCTGACTCGGTGTGTGTGCGTCCGTCCGTGCGACCGACCCTGCAGCACTGCATCGGGATCTGGCTTAATCAGCCAAAAACTGTACTAAGATTAATTGGATTTTCGAAAAACATGAGCGAAATGTTTGCAGTTGATTACGAAATGTCCCATGCTTAAGGTGGTGAAACATATTGAAGTTTTTGAAAATGACAAATGGACTTTTTGGGGGCTGCTTTGTGCATTTCAATATGTCTCACCTCCTTAAGAACGTATTCCTAGTGATGAGATTAAGATTATGGCTAGAGGTCAAATGTCAATATCTAAATGCCAAAATTCCAAAATAACTTGTTTTGGCAATTACTTATGAAAGGTTATGTCGCGCACTCAAAACGGGTCAAGGTCAAGGTCATACAAAACAGTCAACGACCAAATAAAGTCCAAATTCTGCCTTTTCGGACCATAACTGTGCTATGCAAGATTTTTGTCCAAATAGTTTGGGAAAATATTTAAATTATTAAAAATATATCTTATATTAACAAGTCTAATAGAATTAATCCAGCAAATAAGCCTAGAATGACCTGACCGCCACGTCATGCCATTACCGCAAAGCACCAGATTTTATGTTGCTACTTAAATATACAATAGTAAATTGTTTAAACTTGTATATGCCGATCATAAGTTATACTCTTTATATACATTACACCAAAAATTGTGTTTACAGAAAGTGAATGTAGTGAGAGAAAAAAAGTTTTATGCATTGAATCTTTATTAAACTAAAAGTAACTTCTGTAAATATCAATTGGAATGTCGCTTTATTATTTATTTGTTGCTCAGGGGAAAAGAGTTTCGGATATTTTAAACCATGAAATGTTGTTTGTTGAAATTATCGGTACATAGAAATCAATAAATGCTTTGTTATGTTTTTATGTGTTATTGTGGAATTTCGTTTATACCTGAAATTTAAATACTACAAGTAACTTCTTACTCAAACTTGTATACAGATCATCAATTGTCTTAACTTTTAAAGAAAAAACTTACTTGAAATATGTTCTTTGTTTTAGCACACACTCAGTACATATATTTGTCCAACTTGTGATTCATTTTCCATTGGGCTTTGACTTGACAATTCGTCGTTTTAAATATTGAGGTCGAACCATTATGGCGGCCCAATGCGCAATACAGTTTTATATCGATTAGCAAGTGCATTTCTTGTGCATTACAGGCGACCAAAATATATCAAAGGGTATAGCCTAAAGTATTGAGATCGGTGCTTTAAGCCGATGATTTCATGGAGAGCCGTGACAATGGCGGCATAAACAACACATTTTGTCGTATGTGGACCATAAATTCTGTAAAGTAAGTACATGTTCGTGTATTTTATGTATTGTATATGCAATAACCACCTAGCGGTAAGTTTAAGACACCTGTTGCTGGTCTGATTTTGTCTGTCCGTGCAGTCGTTCAAAAGTTATTAAAAGGATAGTGACACAGGGGTCCCAACTCTGCAGTGTTTGCAGACTGATATTGAGTGCTTTAGAGCAATAGGGTACCCTATGTTGTGTTTTTAAGGTTTGAAATGATTTGTTAGAAATTTAGATCATGTTTCTGTGCTTCTAGTGGCCTCTATGTCAATTTTAGTGACATTTGAGACGATTTCGATGGAGAGTTGCATACAAAAGCAATGATGAATTTATATTACGCTAAAAAAATTTCAATTTCAGGTCTTGTTCGTAAATAAAAAGATTTTCTTCAATTTCTACTTGAATTGTCGAAAGATCTCAACAATAACACTGAGGTACTTTTTAAACAGCTTCCTAAACATTGTACATTATACCTTCACCAGTAAGCTCGTATTCTTGGATTAAAGTCTTAATTGTTTTACTTTTAATTTATTGTTTATTATCTCCCTTGTATATTTGCGGTTAAAGGTAACCAAATAATTACCCAATAGGTAAAAAGGACAGTGTCATGTTTAACTTATTCTAGCTATGCCAATCCAATACAAGTTGCGCCGCCTGAGTTATCTCATGAACATTCAAATGCTTCGAAATTCAACCCCAAAAGCGCTGATTTTATGTGCACTTTCCAAAAGTTGATTACTCTGTTCAAACGTAAGATTGTTTTCATTTTCTTTTTTTCTGAGCCCAATGTACAGCAAAGGTAAAAGTGCGTGTGTATCCCAGAATTTTATCAGAATGCTGTTATTTTGCCAAATACTTTTTTTGTTGAAAATTAAAAGTGAGAAGATTTTGTCGATCACAGTCGATCACACTAATGCCAGTGAGTTTTATTTTTGTAGTGTCACGTGTGTTGACTCTAAAACCTGAACGCCTGAATCGCAAGTTAATATTGGTTGAGTAGATTAAATGTACTAACACATAGTTCCTTGTTAAACCCGCGATAGCCGAGTGGATATAATAAGTTTGTGTCAATTTTTTTGACGTGTTTGAAACTAAAGCAATATCTTAAAACTCAAAAGAAAAATAAGAAATGTTGTAGTTGTACACCTAGCAATCTAAACATCATTGATTTGTTGGGTTGCGTCCACAGACGCAACCCATATATTCGTTTGGAATTGGGGTTCCAAAATGGCCGCTTTTCCTGTGATGGTTCCCGATTTCTTTGTATTATAAGTATGCACTGTATTGAAAATGTTGAGAACCACCCATACTAACTTCCGGAATACTTACGTCAGATAGGGGTTTCCCAGGAAACACTCTTTTCCATATCTTTACTCTAGGGTTATGGTTAGGCAATAATTTGTTTTATCTGATTTTATATGCTTAAATTAATGCGATATTTATCTTTG
>Ga0224511_10002139_pt1 | contig 12965 bp, 5 predicted proteins | sample SF_May12_sed_USG_2_FD_169988 | JGI IMG/M metagenome (GOLD analysis project Ga0224511, IMG submission 169988) | Sediment microbial communities from San Francisco Bay, California, United States - SF_May12_sed_USGS_8_1 | ecosystem: Environmental > Aquatic > Marine > Sediment | place: USA...
AAATTGTCAATTATTTTATTTAGTCACTTATACTTATATTTCATACCTTTCACTATGTAATGCATTAATTTATTGAGCGGAAAGTTACCTACAGTTCTTTATTAAATAATGCGATAATTAATGAATTGAACCATTTGATTGTGATGGTTACAAAACCAAACATAATCTATGCTATGTACATTGTAAAGCAGAATACAAAATATCAATGCGTGAGGAGTTTCCTTGTTATAAATCTCCATTTGGCTTACAAATCAACAATAAGTGAAACGCTGCTAATACATTTTTAATGTTAACATTATTTTATCATCGTGGGTAATACACCGTTTGGGAAAAAATGGCACTGTTAATTCTTAATGCATTACATTGAAAATAAACAATTTTCAGACGTGTATCAGATAAAACTGAACTTACGTCTGGTGATGTGTCAATGCCAACTTTTAAGCTGCCAAACTGTCTTCAACATGCACGTGGTGGGAACATGATTCGGTGAGAAAGTTTTGACGTTCTCAAGACTTTGTAAATATTCGCACGATCAGATATAAACCTAACGGTTTTTATCTGCTATAGCATGTTGGCTTTATCTGAATTATCATTATCAAGGAGTCTTAGCTACAAGTGCTTCTTTCATTCTGATGTTCTGACTAGGCAATCAGAAACGTAAAGGTTTAGTTTGAATGCAATAACTTGCAAAACTTAAGAAAAATGTAGGTTTATCTGGTCCTCAGGGAGCATTGACTGTATGTTTGTTTACATTTGAAAATGGAATTCCGCTCATGCGCTAGGGGGCGTCAGTGGTGTTGCATCTTTCATTTCCACTGATAAACAGCTTCAATAAAACCGAGATTGTTGTTTTCTCATTCAGGCCTTGTTTCCTGAGGGCTACCCTTTCTTCAGATTATGTAAATTGGTATTTGAAATACATAATGTAAAACATAGCTTTTCTACGTTGATTACCTTTTTAATTATTGTTACTGAGATTTTTAAGAAGGGTATATTGTAGACAAGCTAGACATGATCAAGTTCAAGGTCATCATAAAAAAATGACCATGCAAGAACAAACGCATTCAGAACAACAAGGCGTAACTAACATTTAGCATAGATTCGATAATATGACTTTTCCCCAACAAGTGGAGAATCTGATAATAATGCAGGTAGGTAAGGCCGTATATACAACGCAAAAGACCGGTTCGCCGTCCGCAAAGTGTTTTCACTGGTACACAGGCCTCCAATTTAGCATAACAACTTGAAACTACCTGCAAACACTAAAGGAAGATATACAAACTAATTATTTGGCGCGCACTCGCTTTGTTCACGTATTTTGCTGAAATGTTCTCGTTAAAGGGGGTATGTTCAATCGTTTATACAACTGAATTCATGTTTGATCTAAAGATGTTACTTTGACTTCAAATAGAATAAACCCATTATGTAAGACCGACGCCTTTTCAAAATACGTCAACAATCATGCACAATATATCCGCATATTGACAACATTGATTTTCACTCGTTCGCAAACTCTTAGCAGGTTTACAAATGTACTTCCCTTTGGTTAGCTACATCAGGGTGGGGGACTACTATATCCCGGGATCAGGATGCAAACACGCGCGTTCTTCTTAAACGGTACACACAGCGTTCTGTTTTCTAGATAGTCATTGTGTTTTATAAAAATGTATTGTTAAAATATTTCTTACATGTGTCACACAGAGTGCAATCTTTTTATTTAAATGTTTTAATAATTTCAGTATGACATACTCGTCATGGTATTTTAAATATGCCTTTTAGAAGTATCGGACTAAACTGAGGGAGCTGCAAACCTTCAGGACTAGTTTTGGTATTTTCAATGTTACTCTTATTCAATACCTCATGACATTTGCAGTTATTACATGTACTTAGTTTTCTGTTTTGTGTAACTCTTACGCTCAGCATTCTGTCGTACGAATAAAACAGTTTGTACTACATAAAATATTGATCAACTTGTATTATCCAAATAAACTATTCATTGTGTTTGTTGTTTGTTAAAACATGAAGACTCAATCATGTTTGTTCATGTTAAGAAATATAGACGATTTCATGTATATCTAATCAAATACGCGTACGATTTGCTAGCATTGTAGTTCAATTTTATATCTGCATTGTTTTCCCAAAAATAGGACCATTTTGTCATGGTACCTTTAAACATGACGTATCTACATTGTTTGCAACATTCTTTGTTTGAACATCTCTTCAATTTATATTATCCAATGGACTGGAACTGAACGTTGTGAGCCACACAGTCACAGCACGGTTTCATCCAACGCAAAACTGCATAATGAATACTTGTGCATTTGTGTATTGTTTTTGTTTAAGATAACCTCAGATTTCAGACACCATGGAACAAGAACCATACCACTCTGACTAAGATAAGGTCTACGCACACTTACGCGACTTACATTTTCTGTGTTAGAAAGATATTAGGTAATCTATTTTGCCAGACGTTTTGTACCAGTAAAATAGGTCACTGTTCCCCGGTCGTGTTTGTCTTTATCAACCAATACTCTTTACATATAAAACATAACTGCTGGTCAATTAGTTAACATTTGAAATGTTAGATATGCCACCAAACAGGGTCAAGTCACAACATTTTTGCTGTGACGACACTTGTGATGCGGCGACTTGCTAGCAGCCTTGACTGTATAAAAATGGCCATTGTAATATCGAAAGCAATGACAAAGTAGGACTCACTGAGTATATCGCTTATTCGTCACTGTCTTAACATATGGCTATTCTAGAATGATTATCGGATTCATTTTTATGTTTGGAACCAAGGTACGGCCATCTACATATATCCCTTCGTTACAAAAGTTTTTTTGCAATGAAAATACATTTATCTATTATGTATGCCCGACCGTCTGGCTCAAGCGCTGGGCCGCATCACTCTAAATGTCTATTTCGAGTTTATTTTTCCTCTGACGATTGATACTGGACATTGCACTCATTCAGACGTCATTTACAGGCGACACCAGTGTGTAAGCAGTCAAAACTGTTATGACATGTATGTGGAAAGGTGGCATGAAAGTGGTGACATTATATTGACAGCGTTGTACATGACCTTTTATTTCAATACAACAAAAACCAACAAACAATAGTATATCCACATTATTTATTCAAACACTTGTGTATGAATATTTATGGTTTACATGAAATACATATATATTTTTCTTTGTTTCTTCAGAAAAGTACAAGAAGAAATTTACATTTTTTCACGATACAAATAATAAAACCTAAATAGACCAGGGCATTACAACACAACTATTTAAGTATATAAAAAGAGCTTATAGTATATAAAACATACATGTTTGCAAACGAAATATACAAAATGGTAACTAACTACTTAAATTATTTTTGTTGAATCTGTTACTCAACAAAGTATCTTTGTTTTTCCTCAAAAAATATACCCATGTTGTTTATAACAGATATAAGTTTAAAAGTGAAATATACAACATGGTAAGTTACCTTTTTAAACTCTTTGTTGAATTTGTTACTGCGAAAAGTCTGTTTTCTTCAAACTGTAACCATGTGAAAAACTGTATACTACTTTTTGCTATTAAACTTGTGACTTTTGCTTAATTTTAGGTGTGTCAATGTAGCAGAAAGCCAGAGAAATAACTGTAGTTATCCCCGTAAATGTAAAGATTGTTCGAAAAAACCATCACATGAACATCGTCCCCCTTATTCAGGACCAACACAGCCGTGCCTGATGCCATGTCATACTTGTTGGATGTATTATATGTGTCTGACAAAACCCCGTTCTTTGTGATATAGAATGTTCCCTGTCTTCCACGCGATGATGTGCCGAATTACATCACAGTTAACGAGAAAACGTACGCCCCAGAGGCGGGAGCGGTAAAAACGCATGTTGTGTGATTGTATGCATTCCCCAGGTTGGTTTCTACAGTGTCGAACACTAACGTTTGCCCTCCAGTACTATCAATGCTGCTCTCCAACGTTGCATAGAACGCTATCGTTCCTGAAGCATAACATATTTCATTTATTGAAGACTATTCTTGTTTTATTGATGATATATTATGTATACATATTGTTTTTGTTATACTCTTAGGACACTCTATTGTGCACTATTGCGACATAAGAAGTAATAAAAATACAAATGCAATATATTATGATATGGAGTTTACATATATTTAAAGTAAACAACACAGATAAGGGTAGTTGAAATGATTAATTATTAAAACTGTTTAAACTTTATTTGGCTAAGATTGATATTTTGACTATGCTTGGCTAAGTGTTTGTGCTTTTGCGTTGCAATACTTTGTTTAACATTTACATATACCATGATCAATTACAACAAACGTTTGAAATTAAAGTTATTATTATTTTGTACATTATCTATGTCCTAGGAAGACTATTTCTTGTTGAACTGTTTCTTAACAGACACATGTGTTTGTATCAATATGTTTACAGTAGCATTTAAACCAGATGCTGTAGCTGTTATGCAACTATTTGTTGCACAGAGGCCATTTTCGTGGTTGTCTCCAAAGCAGTGATCCCCGAACAACGCTGGTCTGGGATTGGTGCACGTGCGATCACGCCGCTCGAGGCCCCCACCGCACGTGACTGGACATCCTTCCCAGGCTGACCAGCTGGACCACCCGCCGTGAACTAGTAAATTATAAATGACTTAAACCAATTATTAGTTTGACGTTTTACTTTGTTCCTGAGTAAAAACATAATTTTACAAACCTTATTAGTTTTTTTATATGATAACAAATTAAACCAAATAAGTGGCATTGTTCGCTATATGGTTGACCTTTAAGTCCTAAACAAATATTGAAATGAATCTTCCGCTTTTCACCATTGTGTAGTTTTGAAACTCTAACAGCGGAAAAATTCATTATGGAATTAAACGTATAACAAAAACACGCCAACTATACAACATAACCACTGGGTATAAAGCCTAGACAGCTGCGTCGTAAAAGGCCATAGTTCAACGTAGCATACCTGGGCATTGGCCGAGCACACATTCCATGTTTTCTGTGTGATATCCTGTACAGTTTAAGCCACCATGTGCCGGGGCGGGATCAGAGCATGTACGCGTGCGAATCCGCGTACCATTGGCACACGTGACGTCACATCCGCCCCACGCCGTCCATGCACCCCAGTTACCATCGACTGTATAATATTATTTAAGCTGAGTTGGTGTTGAGTGTACGTGAAATCAGTTTAGAGCGTCATCAATGTCAACAGTTAAACAAAATACACTTACTTGTTATGCTAATTAAATGTTTGGTGCATAAGTAGCGCTGTATAAGAAATGGTACTGTTATGAACATAATGTCAGGAACGCGATGTGGAGAGTGCTTTGGTTGTTTGATGTACTGCCATTTTTCAATACCGGAACCATACGAGAATATGGTGCTGATTTTTCGATATAGAGAAAACAATATATCCTTTGTACTAGAAACATAATAATAAAACCATGATTTGGATGAAATGATAATAATGGGGAGTAAAGAATGGTAAAAAAACACCTGACTCTAATACCATGATTTCACGAACAAAGTCTAAGAGTAACTATCAGGGAAGTTAATGTAGAAAACATTATAAGACGATAAAAGTATTTTACAAAAACAAACAAATATAATTGCTTCCATTCAACGTACGACCTTTGGACTTCTATTTACATACGTCGAATATCGAAACCAATAAATTATATATACAATCAATATAAATCTATGCGCATACATAACATACATTTAACATACATATGAAACTAATAAGTGAACAATGATTTATACCAAAATCATATTTTACTTCTATCGTTTTCACCATAAAATTAATCTTACCAACATCACAAAGTGCGCAATATCGTGGACACACAGCCTTTGCACGGTTGATGTCGTTGCATACGCCAAATAAGGAATCTATCTGAGCACAGTCAATGGAAGGGTCGTCTTTACATTCGGTGGCTGTAACATATAAGCATAATACACGTTTTGCATGAAAAACACATGGTTTTAACTAGCCCCGGTATGCAAAATGTTGTATTAGTTACTCTTTATATAAAAGGTAATCATATGTTTAGATGATACAGACAAATGAACAAATCACCTTAATCTATATTTATTTTCTGGTTGTGTCGGTAAATATATGGTCTATGTATTCCAATATCTAAAATAATGCAGAAACCAATATTGTCAAATCGTCAATGACAAGTCGGTAACAATATCATACATTTATGGACGTTACTTGTATTTGAACATATTATCATTGAAAAAGAGGTCATACGCAGGGAATGTTGGCACAGGTGATTGTTGCACATGTCCTTTGAACAACACTCGTGACAACCGGTCTGACGACTCTGTACACTTCTGCCAATAATCCCGGGTACGGGATTGTGTGCAGAACACCCCTTAGAATGGCATTAATGTCTTTAAAACATACAATAAGATAATGTATTACATTGCTTATTGCAAAGTCGTAATTGGCAATAGTTTGTCATAACACAGCAGGGAGGTTGTGCGTTTGTTTAACGGACTCGCACATTTATTCGGCGTCGGGGCATACATATTGTTAGAGTCTGTTAGTTGCCCATAGTGAGCGATACTGTAGCACCCACCACACATGGCAAACCATGTTCTTTAATGTGCCTAATGTATAGCACTGATGTGAAGGAACTTATTTCCTGGGAAGAACCAGTACATATCTCCTTTTAGTAATCTTAATTGGTGTGGGGGGATCGACCGCGCAATCCCTGGGTCGGCAGTCAAGTGCTTTATCACTGAGTCAAATCCTCTCACTTCGCACAGCTGACATAACCTTATCAGATTTTGGTGGGACGCTAATCAGAGACAAGCATTATCTTAACTGAGTGAACATGCTAGTACCGATACCAAAAATTAAGACTGCCCTACATACTTCAGAAGGGATACATGGTCGTAAACTTACTTTATAACCATATAGTCACACGAAATATCTCGCCTAGACGGGGGTCTAACACACCATTAATGGTTTCTTAGTTTGACAGCCTTCGTCCTTTTAAATGGAACTGATGTAATTAACTCAATGCTTAATATTTGAGGGTAATTTTGAGAATGAAATCAGTAAGTGAATAATAATTGTAATTATTGCGATTACCTGATTTGAACTGCAACCCATATTAAAGCGGCCATTACTAGAAGCGACTTCTTTAACAAAGCACACCTGCAATAGAGAGAGATGACCGTAACAATTTTAATCCTTTTGACTTCAAAATGTAATGTTAACATTTTAGCCTTGCATATTTTAAACAAACATTGCTTCTCAGGTATATGCCCTAATTTAATTGTCAATGGAAGCAGTTTTTGGATTTTAAACTCCCCTTAATATGAATGCATTAAAACTGTTAATTATTGTTATACGAATAAAAATGAGAAAACACATCCTGGTGATTTATCTTCAAAACAGTGACAAAGTAAAACGGGCATACAACCTCTCAGAAATAAATTTTAAATGTGGGTGATTGTTGGATTTTACTTTCCCGTATAGAATTCGAAATTGTGTACATTAGAGAAAATATACAACGCCGCGCGTTTTCTGGTTGAGCTATGAAATAACATGAACGAATTGTATATCGCGTTAAAGCTGATATTATTTTAATTGTGTAATAAAACGTTTTGTTAAATCTCTAACTATTTATGGTCACGTCTAAATGTGTACTGTTCAACTATACAAATATATGTGTTACAGGTGTATTCACACATAAGCGTTAAAAAGAACGTATGTATTACGTGTGAAAAGTTCTGGAAAAACTAAATACTTGTACGTACACCTTTTGAGTGTTTAACGACGAGTTATTGACGCCAATTCTTACAAACGTATGAACAGCGTATAAACAGCGTACGTATAGCGTATAAGTAACGTACGTGTATCTTTATCGTACTTCTAGAATAACCAGCGTGTGTCTTGCGTATCGTAAGCGTGTGCATATATACTTTATGCACGCATCTGCAAAACAATTTCTAACAAGTCGATACAAATAAATTTGCATCTGTGTATGTCATCGTAGTGAAAACGCAATCGCTCACATAGGTTTATCTCATACACATTGGTGTGACTGCACGTTAACACAGTAGGAAAATTGACTATAAGTACCTCAATAGCCTGGCACGCAACAGTTGTTTCACAAGTTGAAGGGTCACTCACGTTGAGGCAGTTATAACACGTTAACCCTTGGGCTGCAAATCAATTCACATTGTTTGTATACGTAGTCGTGTCATAATGGGGGAAGTATGTTCTATATGCTATGAATGACAGGTGCAAATCTCGATTTAGTATGCACTCGTCACATATTAAATGCTGATGACAAAAAGGCTTTTAATGACGATAAACGAACAAAAATTAATTACATCTCTTACCTGTGGAAAGGAAGGGTACGAAGAAAACGGCGAGACCTGCAATAAAATTACATCACGATTTATTGAAGATGAAATAAAAGTCGACAGTGTCCTAAAGAGCAAGCCTCGTCTTTGAGTGAAACAATATATAAAATATAAAATTAAGTATTACCGTATCAATATTATTCGGGTAAATGTATGAATAAAGGACAATGTAAAACAATTACTTACAAAGAAGAACAACCATCATGAGCGTCAAACAACTGAACACAAAAGTATCGCCCTCCTCCCTCTTTTAAATTAGCCTTTATCTCCAAATGAACTACAATCGTGACAGCAGGGGTTTGGTTGTTAATGCCAAATGAGGAACACCATAATTATACTGTTCTAAACTTCTAAAGTCTCGATAATGTTTTCTTGTTTAATTTAACAAAATAATAATGAAGGTTTTGGACCAGTCTTCCCATGGTACTGACAATACATTTTAACTTGATGCACGTGACACACGAGACTAGGTATTGAAGAAGTAGCTATATCCAAAAGACATATAATCGTGTTGGTTGTGTATTAAAGCACGAAACCATAGGCATGTTTAGGTGCCTGAAAGTACTAAAACATTTCATGATATCAACAATAACACAACAAATGTTAACTGTTAAAAGGAATCAGGCACATTTAAATAAATCGTCATCGACTCAAACTTTCCATTAACCAGATCTAGCACCAAGTAGCTGTAAGCAGTACGCACTGTTATGATAATATCTTCCGTGTCTTAACTAAGTCGAACACATCTCCCTGAACTAATTAACAGTGCACTTGGCTTTACATTTGGTATAATGTCATATATTCCGTGTCACTGATAAAATTGTTAAAGGAATTAGCTGATAAATAGGCATACTAAAGTAATACTAAAACATGACTTGGTCACAAACCTCGCAGTATGTAAAATGAAATAGCAAGTTTTGCTTCCTTGGGACCTTCCCTTTTCTCAGATTAATTTAATTTACTACAACTGGTGTTTAGAGCATGTGTGGCGGCTGTAAAATATCGCCTCGTACTACATCATTGTGTGGTTATACTTTTCTAGTCCTTTGGGATCTATATAGCATGTTATTTACATTTGATAATAGAGTTTCGTTCATGCCCAAGTGGCTTTTAAATTAATGAAGTGGCATGTTTCATTTCCATTGATGAACAGCTTTTATAAAAACGAGGCTGCTTTTATCCTCATGCAAGCTAGGCTTCCTTAGGACGTTTCATTTAGTCAGATTGATAATCTTATTGAAAGGACTAGTCACATTTAAAGGAAAACACGTTTGGAAGGTCTATGCAAATAGATTACAAACGCAACATCAATAAAAAAGCCAGCATAAAAACATGTCTGATAACGTTATCTAACCACTATCCTCTCGCACCGCAGTCCGGTGCGTCACATCTCCGCTACCGATAGACTGAACGTGCCGATTGCATCCAAACTATTGAACTGTTACAACGTTATGTATTGAAACCTAAACAAACAGAACTACAGTAACCGAACACACTGTATTTAATAAGGCCATTCTTCTGTTATATTTATACATGCATACGTAAAGAAATATGACAGTTTTTACATTATCGTCAGTAAAATGCACTTATAACAGTAAAATGTAAACAGTTAATGTGACAGTTAACATAAAAATACACAGAACATATTTAATATACCGAATAATATAAGATGACACAATTATAATTACAACTTGGAATTTTCGGCGCATCTGCTTAGGCTCACTTTGACCTAAGCGTTAAGTTGCAAAAAAGTCAATGCTTTAGCAAGAAAGTGATTTTTAACTACATTAATGTTTGGATATGAATCAAGCAAGAAGTTTATTCGACCATGCGTTCTACCATCTTCAGCTTATATCGAATATAAGAGTGTGTATTTTGACATAAGTTCACCCCAAGGATCAATTTGTCAAGGAGTCGAAGCTCTGTAGTCCCCGATAGGACTATCGCCTATGGTAATATAAAACGGTTTAGCAAAGAAAAAGACCTAAAGTATGTGTGTATCGTGTACCCTGATAACACAAACAAACATGAATATACCGACTTTTAGTGCTCTTACATTGTATTCTAGAATTTTAAAGAGCACAAATTGCCTGAAAGCGTGTTCATAGAATCGAGTTTAGGTGAAAAAGGCAAGCTTACCCACCTATCTTTTTTCATTTGTTACTAGAACCATAATTTGTGTTTGATAGGCCTCAGTTAAATGTTCTGATATTAGTCGTTCAACTAGGCCCTTTATCTATTACAAGGGGAAATTTTAGGTGTGATATAGAACATGCGTGGTTTATGATGACATAGTTAAGATGAGGATCGGTTGTCTGCACTCAAAGTCACATTCCGACTCCATTACACTTTAAAGATGCTATGTCTGTATCTTGAGAACAGAAAAAAATACAGTTTACTTGATAACCAATATAAAACATTGAATCTTACAGCCTTAAATATAAGAAACTGCCAAATATAATTGTTCATGCATGTTCATAACATAAAAAACAACTTTGTTTAAAATTATTGTCCCGCTTATATATGTGTTTTATGCATATAGTGTAAACAGTTAATTATATAGACTACGATCAAAACATTCATTTATGTCCTTGACCTGGAAGTAAGGCATAGTTCTACAGTGTTAGTGGTATCGGTTTCAATTCATAGGCCCAACGAGGAAATCTAAGACTTGTTTTCCTAAAAGCTCGTTAAATGAGCTTGCTTACTTTTTGTACTTGAGACTTGAGACCGTTTCCGACGCTGGGTACGTTAAATCGTTCTTTTTTCATGGAGAGAACATACATGTAAGAAATTATTTTTTATAATATGTTTACCCACATATATAATATTATCAATAGTTTCCAGCCATGCGTTGATACACTGTATTATATTTGTTTAAAGCAAAGGCTATCGCCGAAGCAATGTTAGTAATTGTGGGACTTTAGCATTTAAAAGATATTGCTAATTAACATAGTTGCTATTCAATGATTGTTTTTGTTACAATCCTATTAAATGATACCCCTGCGGTCTGGTCGTGTGACACAGACAAACACGTTAATTTACAAAACTAATATACGAAAAGGAAGCATACGTTTCATTGGTTTTCAGCATTGGTTTTATTGAATGAAAAATCCTACACCACAGACACCCACTAGCGCGTGGGCGGCAAATATTTTCAAGTGTAAACAAGACATATTCCATGAAACTGAGAACCAGCAAAATATAACTAAGCAATAATGTTGTCACTTCTTTTAAACATTTACATGTGTTTACGAAAAAAAGAAGAAAATTGGTGTGATTCGAAAGCGTTAAGGATTAACTTCCAACATAAATCAAAACGTGTGGCAACACCAGTAAAACGAATACTTCGGGCGCCGCAAAAATTGCAGACATCGTACACTAATGCCATAAGGTAAATTATAAATGATTTATGACATGCATGTAAACAAAACTCCCGAATTCCCTTGAGGTTTGATATAATAGTGACAACTGGTTTTAACCCTCGATGAAAGACATTGATCGCTCTAAGGTGGTAACTTAACGTTTTCTTGGATAAAGTATTTTAATAAATAATAATATGAATAAAATGGAGAAAACAAAAACAAAAATTTAAAGTATATATATATGTGCGTCAGGTTAGTTTGCTTGTTTTATGCTGTTCTGTTCAAAGAGTGCTTTTGTACCGGTCATTTTATCATGGTGTTCTTGAACTCGACCAAATCTCCATTGTTTGAAACATATTTTCTTTGAATACCTCTCAATGTATATAAGCAACACACGTTAAAATTATCTGTAATTTATATATTTAAGTTTTTGAGAATAAAAACGTATTCAGCAATTTTGTTATTTTTAAGAAAATACTGAAGCAGATACAGAAACGTTCAATTTTAGCTTGCACATTTTACATGTATATAGTGGAGTCGTTTAGAAAACAAAGCAGCACTGAGTACAAAATTGTAGACTACCATGGTTTCGCGCTTCGTCTTTAAACTAATTAGTACAACCTTAATTAGCCGTATTTACAGATGGCAGTTTAGTTTACGCTGTATTTAGTGCAATGACGCGTTTTTCGTGTAATTGACCATAAGGTTCGTGGAATTGGGATCGTAAACAGACAGACTTGGATATCGTCGCTGTAATACGATAACCCCGTATATAGAAACCAGTAACTTTTCAGGAGAAACAAAAAACTGTATAACTTTTTAATAAAATGTCGAAATGTTCTAAAATTTGGAATATAAATGTTTAACAACACGTTCTGTTTGGTAAAAACACTTATTGTGTATTTGAATGATAACTTGAGAAGAAAAAAGTCAATAAATAATAGAATGACTGTGTATACGAGGTTTTTGCACACATTTTTAGCGACTTTTATATTTTCTTAGCATGTGTACGGTGTTTTTGCTTTAAAGTCATATTACCATTACTGTATATTATAGGCTATTACTATTTATAATTAATGTTAATGTTAATGTTAATTGAAGGACTTACCCATAACAGTGTTTTACAGCGGTAAAAACGGGGCGTGAATGAAGCATGGGTGTTTACTCATAATATACGAGGTTTTCGCAT
>Ga0224511_10002140_pt1 | contig 12963 bp, 8 predicted proteins | sample SF_May12_sed_USG_2_FD_169988 | JGI IMG/M metagenome (GOLD analysis project Ga0224511, IMG submission 169988) | Sediment microbial communities from San Francisco Bay, California, United States - SF_May12_sed_USGS_8_1 | ecosystem: Environmental > Aquatic > Marine > Sediment | place: USA...
TTTCATTACATTTACAATGGGTTACAAAACGAAGAATATCATTTCTTGGCATAATTATGGATAATTGAATTTAAACTAAACGTTAAAATGTTACCACATATTGAGTAACACTTGACCATCTATGTTTCAAAGTGCAACTTTTAATATACAATACCTAAACTGCATGCAGCTCCGTGCCATCCTTCTTTACATGCTCCTGGACATGAGCCGTTGATATGGTGACAGATGGCGTCACCGGCACAATAACATGTTTCACTACAATTCTGGCCAAAACTGCTTCCCTTACATTCTAAATCATTGTAAAAACATAATCGTGTTTCTATTCTACATACAATGATATTTGTAGTAAATAGTAAATTATAGTAAGAGTGACCTATTTAAATTTTAAAGTGATTTTTTATTTTGTTGTCTTATATACATTCCTTTTAAGTCAAGTTATAACGTGTTATAAAGTTGTGTTTTGGCCAATGGTTATGAGTTGCGCAGAAAATAGATATCCGTTCATAAACTACAGCCGTTCAAATAAATTTTTAGATCAATCGATGAGGCATGCGACTGGAAATCTCAGGAGATAACATCGTGTCAAATTGAATAGCGCTTCTTGTCATGTTTTAATATTCACTTACCAAAATATCATTTACCTTTTTAAAGTTACTGTTTATATTAACAAAATTAACCTTAAAAAGTAAGACGGAAAAAGATCACGTACTCTCACTACAGCTGTTTCCTCTCCACCCGGGATCACAGATCCCGCTTTCACATGTACCGTTGACACCATTACACGGTTCATTATTGTAACAATTACACGTTTTGTTACAATCTTCGCCGAACTCTCTATGATCACACTCTAAAGATTATCAAACAAAAGAAAACAGAAGAATGGAAATAAAATTTACGATAAATATTTTCTCCGCCATTATAGTCTAAAGGGTATATAATTAAAAAGTCGAATGTCTTCCTTAGGCTAATTATAGTGCTACAAATTCCGTAATGCACTTTTAAGTTTTACTCGCTTATAAACAATATGGAACTAAAACGTACCAGTATTACATGCAATTCCTTTCCATCCACTCACACAACCAGTAGTTAAGCATGCCCCCGTAACTGAGTCACACCTGTCTGTATTACGGCAATGACATTGGTTTGAACATCCAGACCCGAACGTCCTTTTGCTACAAACTGGACAAAAACAACACTTTTAAATTTGTGTTTGATTAACACAAATAATTGTAGAATAAGTAAATGTTGAATTTAGATAAGTTAGATGTAGTGGATAATCACATACCTGATTCGTACACCTTTACTTTACAAATGGACATTGTACTTTCAATTGTGGACAATTGCAAAATCTGAAGAATCTTTCCAGATGAAAAATGAATAAGGCTGCCATAAGGCGATGCTGTTAACCTCATAGTCCAATTATATTTTGCCTCACTAATGTTTGCTCCAATAGTCAGGTTACTTATATGTGCTGTCAAAGTGCTGCTTTGGGTCTCACTGCCTGTAACACATACGAAACAAATCATATAGCAAAACATAAATACAGAACAGTTCTGTTTATTGTTTCAATTAGTTATAATCTGACGAAACTAATGTTTTCTTTATACAAACCATCTTCGAAGCAAAACACAGTTGCAAAATAGTTCTTATAACAAATGCCATAAGGCTCAATCACCTTACCGTCAACGTTTCCGTAAACACGTATTCCAGCAACAAGATGTTGTCTACCAAGGTCCACCTCCCACCAAGATGCGGTTGTTCCTGTGATAACACTGCATCTGCGGCAGAGGTCTGTGTCGTTTCCAGGTTGTTGTGGCGAGTACAGGTCGTTTAGGGCATTTTGTGATGAATTAATGCCAAGCTTTTTGCAGAAATCACTTGATTGGTTGGTTGTTACTTGAGAACGTTTATCTTGCAGAATATCCTTGTCTGCACGTAAAACAATAAATAAACACGCATGTCAATATGTTTAGTACTAATCAATTGAATACATTTTAAATCACGACCGTTTGTCTGCACAAAATGTTAAAACGACGTTACTTTAGTATTCCTATTGATGTTTGCATTGATTACCTAAACTACAGTTGAATCCAGTCCAACCAAACATACACGGGGTAGAACAATTCCCATTCACTTTGTCACATTCATAATTTGCGCCTTCGCAGTAACACAAAGACTCGCAGTTCAAACCGAAGTATCCATTTCGGCAGGCTATAATCAGGGATGCAATGTTGAAATATGCTGAACTATTATTTTAAAATACCATGTTGAAATGAGCGGAACTCAAATGTGAACAACATATAATCAATATTCCAAGAGAAACAGAAAATACAATTACACAACGACGTAGTAAGTAAGTCATAACATTATATTAATAATTTGAGCAAAAGGGACATTCCATATGAAGCATTGCCTGCATGGGGACAATAGCAGCCTCGGTAAACGATATAAATAATTAAGTTATATCTTACACTAGAACTCAATGGAACAACGGCGTTGTATATGTAATAATGAAGAAATAAAACGTATACTGTAGCAATGCGATACAAGCCACACCAGAACACATACCATTTGGTTTTATTCTAGATGACATCTTCATGTACATGTAAGCAACACAAAAATAGTGGTTTACGGGCATTTTAAACTAGTTTCACTAGGTCACTAGTTTGATATTTGGTCACACAAAGTTTGGAAATCCAAAAAAAAAAAAAGTTTGGAAATCCTTAAAATCAAACAATAAAAATAAAATGCGTTACGTGTCTTGCAAGTGGAACTATTGAAACCGCGTTCACAACCATTTGGACATTCCCCGGTAATTTTGTTACACACTTCCTCTAAGAAACAGTTTCCACACGATTTAGTGCAATTGGTACCGTATGTTCCATTTATGCAATCTGAAATTGAATGATTTATTGAATTTTTAAAACATTTTTCTTAGACAATATACTATAGGTAACATTTTTACATTTTACACCAGTTTAATTACACTCAGAGTTAAGATAGTGGCTACATAAAACCATCACCATTAGATTAGCAAAATTATTCTAATATTAATTAATAACCGTCATAATTTATACTATTATATTCATTTATATTTTAAGTTTACCAAGTTCTGAAATAATTTACCTTAAATATGTCAACTGTACTAAGCACATAGATTTGCATTTTTTGTTTCTATAACAAATTTCATTTTTACATTTTGGAAAACATAAATGGTTTAAGGTTGTAGGAGAGCAATGGATTCACATATTTGCAGCTGAGATTATTTTTAAAAACCTTTTTTCTATTTAAATATATGCCATTTTAAGACGATCCACCGCACCGCTTTTCTCAGTTTTGCTTTTTTATTTCTATAAACAAGATTGCAAAATTTCATTTTATTCATATTTAAAGGAGGTTATAAGGTGTAATATTATTTCTCTTTAATTTAATTAAAGCAAATGTAGGTTACTTCCGTTTAAAAAAAAAGTGTATATGGTTGAAAAGTATTATCATAACACATTAAGCATTTTAATGAGGAAATTCTTGTTTTGATAAAAAATACAAATGTGTATCCTTCAAAGACCATTACACAACTATTACCTTAATTTGAAACAAATTCTTGTTTATATTTTGATAAAAATACAATTGTGTATCCTTCGAAGTCCATTACACAACTATTACCTTAATTTAAAACAAATACTTTTTCTCAAGCACCTCCATGCAGCATGTTTAAGTCAAAGTAAGCGCAATCATTACAGCACACGAAGCCGTCGGTCAGGGGTTCAAGCCAAAATGAAAACCGCAATCCTATTCCGTGAATATCGATGATAGACACAGTTCTTAGTTTGCGCAGTTGGGCTTCAAAGTAAACTGTATTATACCAGGATACAGTCAGTCGCTTACGAATAAAATGTACGTTTACTGGTGATTCAGACCGCTATTACATCTGCGCGTTACGTCCGCTTTATCATAACGGATGGGCATCCGTTAAAAATCGATCATCAAAGAAATCGTTGGGTCGATTACATGTACGCGTTTCCTATGCGTTAACGCACGGGTGTCCGTTTCGTTTCGCACAGTGAGCGATTTTTTACGGATGACGGAGAGTTAACGCATAGGTTTTGACTGGGATAGATGCATAATTTGAAGTCAAATTTTGCTAAAATGCGAAAAGACATTATATTCTATTTGACTTATAGCTAGAACGCACTCCTAATTAATGGCCCAACATTTCCTTGCAGAAATATTTGACAGTCGTTAAAAAAGTGTAATTACGTGGAAATCGAGATAAATTAAAATGAGTGACACTAGTTTATGTGTACTATTGATTTACATATAATTTGATCATATGTGTTTATAATGGTACTAGATAGCAACGAATTCCACGAAATTCAATTTTTACATGGTGATCTACAAGGCCAAGAGACTTTTAACGCATATGTTAACGCATAGTGTTACGGACAAATGTAATAAGTATCATGCGTTTCTTTACGGACACCCTTCGGATGACGGCTGGCCATCCGTTATCATAACGCGCAAATGTTATAGCGGCCTTAGGCAGTAATATGACATAATCGGTGTTGAAAAAGGCGTTAAAAGGAAAACTTTAATAAGGTACACACGAAGAAAGTGTGCGTACTTGTATTGCATAGCTGATTCTGGTTAAAGTCATATCCTGGTTCACATCCATTGGTGCATGACCCGTTGACGTGATGACATTTGCCACCTACACAGTGAGGACTACAGGTGTGACTGCAGTTGTCAGGTCCAAAGCTGCCCTCAGGACATTCTGTAAAATACAAAGTTGATAAGGACACTCTACGAGGTACTCCACTGAATGATAAACGATGATATGCAGCCTTAAGCACATAGAAATTCCCCATTAGTTTATTTAAGAAACACTCGTTAAGACACTACTCTGTCTACGTTTTGATAATTATCTCACAAACCAACCAAACATCACCGGTCTTTGACAGTGTCTGAAGTATATTTGAAACTGTATAGTTACATTACCATCGTTACATAGTTCTCCCCAATAGCCGGCTTCACAGCCCAATGGACATTGCCCATCAGTTTTATTGCATGTAGAATGTAGACATTTGCCACAGGTTTGTTGGCAATCATCGTAAAACCCATCGTCACAAGCTTTACAACAAAGGGAAAGTTTAGTTGCTTTTTTATTTAAACTGTCTGTCATTTGATTAATTTCAACTGTGACATTTAACATGTAAAATTTCAAACCATTTTGTGGTAGTTAATGGTGATTATTTTTAGATAATTTTAGTTGTGTTGTTTGTTGATCATATTATAACTATATTTTTACTTACTTTTATTGCAAAGCTGGCTCTGGTTAAAGTCGTATCCTGGTTGACATCCACTAGTACAGGACCCGTTAACGTGATGACAGTCGCCACCAACACAGTGAGAACTACAGATCTGGCTGCAGTTGTCAGGTCCAAAGCTGCCCTTAGGACATTCTGTAAAATACAAAGTTGATAAGGACACTCTACGATGTACGCAAATGAATTATAAAAGATGAGATGCAACCTTAAATACATGGTTAATTTCACAGTATTTTGCGTTTTTGCTTTGACACCACTGTGTCTACGTTTTGATAATTATATCACAAACCAATCACACATCACAAGTCATGAAATATATCTGAAGAATATTTAAAAGTGTATACATTACCATCGTTACATAGTTTTCCCCAATAGCCGGCTTCACAGCCCAATGGACATTGCCCATCAGTTTTATTGCATGTAGAATTCAGACATTTGCCACAGGCGTGTCGGCAATCATCGTAAAACCCATCTTCACAAGCTTAACAACAAAAGGACAGTTTAGTTGATTTGATTTTAAATGGCCGTCATTTAATTAATATCAACTGTCATTTAAAATGTAAAATTCAAGACCGTTTTGTGGTAATTTATTCCAGTTTATCTTTAGTTAACTTCGACATATGACATGTATCGTTGCATATATGAAGAAAACAACGGCTTTTGAAAGTAAAAAACTTAATGCATGTACACAATGTATAGGTCGAATTTATTAACCCCGACTTGACCTTTATGCAAGAATATATTATCTGTCGATTACGAACGTTCAATTAGCTTTCGTAAATGCAATCGTTGAAAGTCGTTTGAAATCGTGCACGTTTGTTTAAACAATAAAAGTTGTTATAATATTCAATACAATTACGATGTTTGACAGTAACGGCTTGGTCGAGGGGTGAGCGAGCATTGCTTGCGATCCGAAAGTCGCCGGTTCGAGCCTCAACAGATTTCTTTTTCAATTATATCGTTTTATGTTTTTTTGTGTTCACTGCTTTAGCTCTGCTGTATTATTAAATAAAATTAAACTATAATTAAAAAATATACATAAAAAATAAAAACACACACACAAAAACAAAATATTTTAACCAAAAAAAATTATGAAAAAATGTGAGATTCGAACCACTTAGTAATTTGTTACATGTCATAACAAAATGCGATACCTATGTCTTGCTGATTAGGCTATCTAGCATTTCTACTAACGGATGTTCGAATTAAGTAGATACTTTCAAGCCTTGATTCTACAGAGCATGATTGATTTATCATTTGCATGCGTAAATTGCCGAGATTGGGGTAAGGCGTGGTATTGATCGTAAAAAGGTGGGGTGTAGATCGTTAATAGATGCTAATTTGGAAGATCAGGTCGGGGTCAATAAATTCAAGCTATATCAGTAACCGATGGAATGGCTACAAGTACCCCTCCCTGTTCGATAAATTCGTAGACATGTGAAAGAGCGTTCGCTCCTGTGAGTGGGAGGTCCTGGGTTCCACACCAAACCATAAAGGTGTTTTAAAAATGTATCAGATCAACCTTGATTAGGGCTCAACATGTAAATAAACGTCTAACTGTTGTCTCCTTTAAGGGGTGGTCACATCTACGATTTTGCACGTATGTCACAGGACACGCATTTTGATACTTTATTACTCTTGAAAATAAATAAATTGAACTTTTATTGTGGTGTTTGTCCTTTAATCTGGTATGTCCCTTTAAGATATCTGGCCATTCTACATACTGTCCTATACTAATCCTTCTATTGTTATACTAACGATACTAACCAGTCACCCGTGCAAGATATCTACGTGTAAGCGTACATGCGATGCATCATCGCATTTGCCTTTTAACATTTGAGATACATGCACTATATTTTATAAACAATAAATATCTCCGATATTTGTATTTGTTACAGTCAGTTCACCATATCTTCAAACCCACGAAATATAGTCAGAGTTTACACCCAAATAACACACTCTGCGACACGTAGTTACACGTAGTCCGCTTTGAACATACTAGTTGTTAACACGTAGTTACACGTACTCAAACGTAGACTTACTACGGTTACCTAGGGTTGAAGTGCCTGAAAATACTGACCCTCTTATGTAAATCAATTCGCGTACTTATGTCAACAACTGTTTCAATTACATAAGGTAAAATCTACATCTAAAATTTGAATAACACACTTAGTCGATTTGTATTAAATAAATTAAAATACTCATTTTAAACATAGCTTGCCCGTAGTAAACCGTAGTAAACCGTAGTGTTACCCGTAGTCTAGCCGTAGGAATTATAATTTGCATGTATATTCACCACGGCTTAAAACGGAGATGGTACGTTAAAGTACGGCAAAGTACGGCAAACTACGTTCGAACTACGGTAACAATACGTCTATTCAGTCGTAGTTGTCCGTAGCCAGTTTTTGAACAAGTCCAAAAATATTAATCATTCTACAGTCAAATTATTCATTTGAACTACGGTCATTACTACGTTTAACTACGGTTTAGTACGATCGGTACGTTAAAGTACGGTCTACTACGGTTAATCACACTACGGCTTACTACTGCTAGTGTGACCAAGTCTTTAATCTGTCATTAAAACTAGAGCTTTGACACAGAGTGTGCACGGATGGACATACGATTATAATATAGAAATACATTGGGCAAATATAGCCACTAAATATCTGTTGCTGAAAGGGCATCACTATTCAGCCCTCAGAATGATGAGTCTATGATTGTGTTTCCTGGACAAACATAATTTTGACAAAGTTCGACCTTTATAGATGCTATGCCTATATCTTTAGACCAGAAGTGTTTACATCTTACTTTTTAACTATACATGAGCAGTGAATCCTTCTCCTGTACATATGAGAAACTGCCAAATATAGTTATCTGTTCATGTTTAAATATTGCAGAAAAAATACCTTATTAAAAAGTGTGGTCCGCAAATGGGGTTTTGTTTATGTTTCGACCCATTTAATAAGTTGAAACAGTTCAATAGCTTGACTGCAAGTGATATTTTCAGTTGACTCAATGGCCGAGAGGTAACGCTCCAGACTGCAGTTCAAGATTTCTGGGTTCAATTCCCAGCTCTGGCAAGAATCTTTATGTTTGCTTTCATGTTGTTTGACAACACCTATTGCCGTTTCAATTAGATTCCTCTGTGCGATCCTCGGTCCCATAAAGGGAAACAATTGTGCCAAGTAAGTTAGTCTGGCTAACATAATCTTGACCATTTTTGACCCTTGGCATCTAAGTCTGACCACACCATTAGTCATGGGGGGGGGTTCTATATTTATGTTAAATTGGGAATCCTATCATTATGCACTGAGCCGTGATATGGCACATGTCCCATGATGAATGCAGACCACAAGCGGCAAGGTCGGAGGCCAGTTGATAGATATATGATGTATACTGATATTGATTTTGAGTACCACTCACAACTTTCAACTACATTTAATCTAACAGTAAATAAACCAATAATCCTTACACATGCTATAGGAGAAGAGATTAGTACTGCAGGGCCTATCCATATATACTCCAGGGTACTGTTAAAATTCCATGCATTGCATGGGACTGTTCAACTAGAGTTCACCATTGAGTAATGGCTTCAATGTTTTAATATGATACTTATCCATGACATCCTGTCTGTTATTTTAAAATCCATCAATCCATAGTAAAGAAAGAGTTTGAATAAATGTAATCTTGACCAATTTTGACAATTTTAACCTTTTCACCACTAAGTCATTTATGGCATACATGTGATTTATTAACTGTCTCAGCAATACTACATATTTTGAACAAGTTAGTTTACAATCCATCCTTTTATGGGGAATTAAGAGTTTACGGTATCAAAATGATATTTGTGCGTGACACTCCGCTCCATCAAGGACTACATTTGTGCGTGACAGTCCGCCTTATCAAGGACTAAATTTGTCCGTGACACTCCGCCTCATCAAGGACTACATTTGTGCGTGACACTCCGCCTCATCAAGGACTACATTTGTCCGTGACACTCCGCCTCATCAAGGACTACATTTGTGCGTGACACTCCGCCTCATCAAGGACTACATTTGTGCGTGACACTCCGCCTCATCAAGGACTACATTTGTCCGTGACACTCCGCCTCATCAAGGACTCCATTTGTGCGCGTGACATTAAATTTGTCAACCCATTATAAAGTCAGTGTCTCGACAAACATTATTTTAAGCAAATTTGACCATTGACATGTAAGTTTGACCACACTTTTTGAGTTACTCAAAATAATTTATAATAATCTGCGCCACTAAATAAATACGTACCTGTCAGTAGGTAAAAAGTACCTTATGACTGTTTCCCTGCTCCAAAATGTAAAAACTAATTGTGCATCCTTGCATGGACATCTCGAAAACAGTATTATTCATAATATTAATTGAATATCAATGGGGGATGCACGATTATCGCCCAAACATTAATGAATTTGTGAATATTAAAGACGAGTCCGCTCATAAAAATGTATTCCCATAATACCATCTGAATAGTGAAAAGTAGTCACCCTTTTGATATTCATAATATAAATGAAAAGCGATGGAAAATGGGCGGTTTTGCATTAACTTTCTCAACATTATGAACTTGTGAATAATTATGAAAGGCAAAGCAATGCAAATGGCATTCGATAAATAGATAAGTTCTGTGGGTGTTTTCTGTTAAATAGATTGCTTTCACCTAAGCAAAATGTTCGAAACTACAGGAACAGCTTAGCATAAACGACATCATTATTATTTTAATATTAACAAGAAATGACAAACGACACATATGCATGGCCCCCCTGGCTCTGTCTGTCAAAAAGGAAGTTTGATAGAACAGTGGGGGATCTTTCCCGTTCGGGAAATCAAGAGATTCCGCTATTTTACTTTCCCGATCGGGAAAAAACTGTCAATTTTTTCCCATTCAGGAAACAAAATGATCAATTTTATATACCTCAGCATTTTGTCCCGCGGATAAATGCGTATTAACGGATCGCGAAGATAAACGCACTGTCCGAATCTTAAATGAATTATCTAGGATTTCACCTATTGGATTTTTTTTAATTGTGTAGTTTTTGAGAAATACGTTCTCAACGTTGGCTCTTTTCTTGCTCAGCCAGGTCTTTTAACCACTTTCCCGTTTCGGACAGCATGTTTCCCGAACAGGAAAGTTAAACTAAATGACAAGCAAACCTCTGCATAGACAATATGAGTCAACTGTGAAATTCAATGAATGGAAAGTTGGATGTAAGACCAGCAGTCATAATGGTATGCAACTGGGTTTTATTACAGCATTTTAATGAGTCAGTATTAGTATTAGTGTAATTCTCAATTAATTACATATGTAGCTTCGATGAGATACAACTTCGAATTCTGCTTGATTTTTTATGTCATGTCGTTTTAGGAATAGTATAAACGGCTTGCATTTAAATGCAGCACTTGTATTATGCGCCCTTCTCTGATTACTTCCAGTGGAAATTTTCGCACACAACTGTAAAACTAAAAGACATCATTAGATAAATTAATGTTGTACCAATTGAAGACTACAATTACCGGGTACTCTTTGCTTTAACCCAAAACAAAAGTCTTATGGTAGAAATAAGATATTAGACTTATTTTCTTATATATATATACTAAGTATATATATATTTGCCTGCCGTCTGAACATAAGCCAATTGAACAAATATCAATGGAGGTGACTGATAATATTATTATGTACGTTTGCGAATAGGCGCGCTTTAAAAATCACACACTTATATTCATTTTCATTAGCCAAAAGGATCCCTTAAGAATATCTACAAAATGTATTAAGTTGGCTATCATATTGTTTGAGACTGTAAAGTAATACTAATCATTTTAAATCACTATGTTTTGTCGGATGCACGACCAGGCGCAAAATATTAAATTGTAATGTTACAACTCATGTTAAAATGAAAAAGTGCTGTTATTTGGTTTCCAGACAATTTTGGCATTACAAAGACAAAGACAGTGCCTGCTTGCAATTTTGGCCCTGCAATGATACACATGTCCCCTACCGAATACTATGGGTAACAGAAATACAACTATATTTTGTTTCAAGGGCTCACATGGCCATGTGCGCATTTTACTTACATTTGATTACCGGTATTGATAAGACTGGTGTTGTCAAACAATTGAAACTAATAAAAGTTATACACAAAACAGATCTGTATGGGGCAGTTACTGTGATATTGCAAACAAAGTGTTTTCTTCAATGTTGACATAAAGATTAAATGAAAACCACAACATTTTAGCTAGAGCACTGTATGCAATTATTCCAAATAAAAGTGCAAACAAAGCGCAAATTGCCATGACAAACGCATGTTAGAGCGGCAAATAAATATTATCATGTACACAAAATGAAAGATATATCTGTAAGTTTGAACCCCATTTGTAACCTTTAACTTGACATTTGCCTTATGCTTTTAATAGTGTGTTTAAATGGCTTAAATGACCTAGACCTTGGTCTAAATCGTGACACACCATCTTGTGCTGGTATTTTTTGTAGAATAATTAAAAAAATATTCTGTGCGTTGTTAAGGTTCAAAGCAGGCACGACCACCCTAATCTATTAGTACAAAGCACAAAAAGGTTAAACCCAGGATGACCTTTACCTTGTAAACGACTCATTGTTTTGTTGTGGTGATTTAGTATACCAATCAGTTTTAAAATCCTTCCATGCTTGATTAAGTTTTAGAGCAGACACAAGCACCACCTGACCACGGTATGTATTTAAAATGGAAATTGCTTAAGTTAAACTCAATTTGTAACATTGAACCGGGCCATAGAGACCCTTGTTTTGCTCATGACACATCATGATGTTATGTGACTTAGTATGCAAAAAAAATCAAAATCCAACAGTAAAATACGTAATTAAGTTTCAGAGCGAACACGAGCATTACTGGCAGTGTGTACAATTGTATTTAATATGAACATTGTGTAAGTTTGAACACCCTTTGTGACCTTGAACTTGGCTTAAAATACCTGGATTATTATTTTGCCACATCGTTTTATGCTAATTAAAAATATGTAAAAAAATTAAATCTATTTTTCTATAGACTTGTTACAGCCCGCACACAAAAACTCAGGGACGGGATTTAATTTGTCCAGCGTCGGGTACGTAGAAATTTAGTAGGACATACTGGAGGGGTTTCTCAAGGAAGACATTTCACCCATACAAATTTAGAGGCAAGATATACATATGTACATAAACAGACAAGGCATCTTTCTTCATATATGTGTTCCTAAAGGTTGATAATACATGCCAACGAACACCACCAGATAAGCTTTTTCACATTTTAATTCAATGAAAAATATAGATCTTACCTGTTTATTTTCAGGGAACTTAAATAAATAAAATATTTGTAACTTTCCTGTTCGGGAAACCTGCTGTCCAAAACAGGAAAGTTGTAAAAATAACTGGCTGAGCAAAAAATGAGCCAACTTCGAGAACATATATCTAAAAAAACTATACAATTAAAAAATCAATTAGGGGAAATCCTAGATAATTCATTTGAGATAGTGTCTGTACATTCGTCCCTTGATTTCCCGAACAGGAAAGATCCCTCACTGTTCTATCAAAATTCCTTTTTGACAGACGGAGCCAGGGGGGGGGGGGGGGTATTGGTTGTGTT
>Ga0224511_10002141_pt1 | contig 12960 bp, 9 predicted proteins | sample SF_May12_sed_USG_2_FD_169988 | JGI IMG/M metagenome (GOLD analysis project Ga0224511, IMG submission 169988) | Sediment microbial communities from San Francisco Bay, California, United States - SF_May12_sed_USGS_8_1 | ecosystem: Environmental > Aquatic > Marine > Sediment | place: USA...
TTTTAAAAAATGTTTCATTTTTTGGAACTTTAACGAAATTTAAACTGCCGCATAATGACAACAGTTTTCAAGTTCTAAACCGATTTTTATGATTTTGTCGCGCAACGATTGATTTCATGAGGTGGTCACCCTAATGGTATTTTAAGTGCACGTGGAAGCCGGGTAGCTTTGGTGAATAAAATGCTTTGCATTACTGTATTGATAAGGGCAACTTTTAATGTAAAGATAATGCTAAATATGCTGAGAATAAATATTGAAAACTGAATTTGCGCAAAAGCATTAACGGAGGTTTGACTATCGCATCTAGAGGTCGCATGGGTATTGAATTTTGTATACCACAATACACAGATAATTGCAAAGAATTATACTTACAGAGAGTTAAGTGTTAAATCTGTAACAACTTAAACTCATTACTTTTTTAGAATTTTTGTGAGAACGTCAACGTCTGTTATACCAGTCCTCTTTCAGGTACTTTAAGATACTTTTGACGTCACAGCGTTAAGACAAGATCAGTACAGTTAAAATTTTTAAGTGAACTAACGCGCCCAATTACTCAGATATGCTACAGTACTGTAAGTTTAGGAAACCACGGTGGTCCCATAAGTCCACAGACTGTGATTAACCGGTTGGGGGTGCGTAATATCTGCCCAGGTAATTGTCAAGCCCGGCTACATTGGTGTCAGGAGCACAGCACACAATAAACAGGTCCGCACAATTTTTCTTAAATTCCCGATAAAGCCCAAATGGGATGTGCATGGACGACGTGTTTGCTAACGTCTTGTACAGCCACAGACATTGCAATAGCTCGAGAATGGACTTTGTGAAGGGTGGCGTGCGTTGCCAATCGTAACAGTTTAAACGGTTATTTATTCAACGAAACACCGTAGTGATCCCATTAGTGTAAATCAGAGTAGACACACATACGCTTTCGACTAGGTGATTTTTTTATTTTGCTAGCAATCGATGGTTAAAAGTTACAATTAATTCAATTAATGTAGAAAAGGAAAATGTTAAGATATGATTAGTTTTATACGTTCTACATTTATATTGTAGTTACGATTTGAAAGGTCTGAGAAATACAGCGATCAATTAGATGGTGCGTTCATTGTTTAGTCCAGTATACATTTCTATCTTACACCAACATTACAAATTTTGGTTTACAGGTTTGTATATCAAACAGATACCTTTGTGTTACAGCCTTTATGCCGATATGTTCACCAATGTACATAATGACGGCAATGTACCATGAGTGTTCTAATTGGATGCAGTCAGAATGTAGGTAAGGAATCAGTTATATTTACCTTGTTGGAGAAATGTGATTATAAATAACAGATAAAACCATGTCTCACAAATTATATTTAATGATAGAGTTCTTCTTACTACCACTTCTCCCTAACCGTTTTGTCCAGTTTGACAAAACTATACAGGAATGAGCCTTGTGTAAGTCTCTTCCAACATAAATGGGTTATGCTTGAACATGGTCAAAGGGACTCCGGTGAACGACCAATCACCCTCTATGTTTTTTAAACTTTGCATTAATTTATATTGTTAACGTTAAACATGTATGAACACGTCTTTTATTCATTCTTAGATTTCATTTGCATACAAAACTTTCAGGTTGACATATGCCAATTACAATATCTCAATGCTGTTAAATGATGTGTTTTGCAGAACTGCCCAGCAACGTAATGATAAAAGCAATTTTGTGGCCTGTTTGAGCACAAAAGCTAAACTGAAAAGGGAAGAAAACTGTGGCCCATTTGAGATTGTACAGATTATCTCGAACGATCCTTTCAACATGGGCCTCGTCATGCAGGGCACAGACTTTGCAGATTGTGTACCAGGTATATTCTTCTTGCGCAACATGGAGGTTCAGTACTTGCGTTTTTACTAGTAGGTGTACACAATTTCATTCTGGGAACAGTGTATAGGGGAGAATTGGAAAAAATGGTTTTACTTATACCCCTTGTGCACAACAACGACTTTCTTAACTTTCTTTGATGGGTTTGATTTGTTTTTACAGTACATCTGATTAAATATTTTCACATGAGCTTGAATTTGGTTAAGTGTATTGCAACTTTTAAAGCAGACTATTATGTAAAAGTTCAGTGTTTTATACATGGTAGCAGTTGCTTAATTCATGAGATTGCTCTTACTCTAGAGGGTAATTTCTCTTTTGCTCAACTTTATTTAATGATCCCGCCGTGATAATACCTTTACGAATATCAGGCTAAAACTGATTAGCATAGGAACCCCTGCAATGACTTTGTGGTGGAATATTCGAACTAAAATATAAAAGTATAAAAAACACTTAAGGCAATTGGTTATGTTGAGTGACAAATGCGATATAACCAAGTTATTTCAAACTCATTTACATTTTAAACATGATAATTGCTACAAGACACAGCGCTGGTTCCGTTGTCTCTCACCGCTGGCTCATGTCAGAAAGCAATCAGTCGCTTGTGGAGTAAGAGGCTCTTACTGGTGAATACAGACTGGTAAGTACACTTATCGCCGACATATTACCGTATCGTTGTTTAAAAACTGTGACGCATCAAAGAAGCAAACAAACAAACAAACAAACAAACACACACACACACACACACATTTTAAATGCGTTTCCAGAGTCTAAGCTAGCAGAGATGGAAGAGTTCTTTTCCGGCCCGGTGTGTACCCTGTGGCCAGTAGTCGAGCACATGGCATTACGATGCGTCGCCACTGCCCACTCACAATGTTCGTTCACCCTGAATAGCTTCGCCATTGACCATCCAAGGGCTGCTTGCACGTATGTTGGGTTTCATTAAGTTTTCAAATTTACCTAAATTCAGTGAACCGGTCATGTACATGTAAGTTTAGTGCAATAATTTGCAACAAATCATATTTGCAAATCATAAAGAAGATTTTATGCAGTTAATATTGGGTAAATGTATTTTCTGTTTGTTAAGTTTATATTAAAAACAATTTCTTTTATGCTCAACATGTTTTTGCAGCTACCTTATATATGCGATGAATTGTGCTGTTGCCAATTTGACCCAGTATTCCTGCACCCATGAAGAATTGATGGCAACAAACTTTCCAATAACTTCTCCATTCCACCTGTCAAACACAAATAGAGATAGATGCGCAGGTAAGACAAATAATTGTAAACTTTATGCATTAAGGCTAACATTTGGTAAAATGTGGCCCTTTTATTGCAGGGTAATGTAATGTTTCAGAAGTGAGTTCACTGAGCATAATTTCGTTGATTCAATGAATGCAAAAGCTTACATTATTATATATTGTTTAAATTAACTTTTGTAAATAAGTGCCTTGTTTTTTCCCAAAATAAAACGGTCATTAATAGTTTTAAATATGAAAAAATCATGAGGGGTAATCCTAATACCGTATTGCTTTCAGACCATTATCCAGACAGGTCCTTTGAAGAGTGCATTAAACCTAGTTTCTTTGACAATGGTGACGAAACACTTAAATGTGTCAACGCAACCTCGGAACTGGCTCAACATTCCACTGGAGACCATATATGCAGGTATTAAACTAACTATGTGTTATTAAAATAATTTATTGTTTTGTTTTGTTTGATTTGCAAACATGATAATATAATTAATAATACATCAGTTAAAATCAGGAATCCATAGTGTGATTTTTCATAGTGTTATATGCATTTGACATCATATTTGTTCTCCATTCTAGACTCATTATTTAATAATTTGCTGTCAATTTTTATACATTACACAAGTTCAAATTATATGAATGCATCTTTCTTTAGATTTCGTGGTTATTCCCTGGATTGCCTGTCAAGTCTTGCAACACAAGCTGGTGCCACATGTATAGAGTCAGTTCTGGGAACAGCCTTTATGGACGCTCTTGACATGAAGGCTATGCTTATCAGCAGGGAGAGATGTTCTCCACTTTTGGACTTAAAGGAGGGTTTTGCTGTGTGTACAGGTAAGGCCAATGACATTTGCAGTGTTTAGTTATAAGATTCTGAAGCTTAGGCCTTGAAAGCAATACTTGTGTTTCCTGACTCTATCTTAAAAAAAACTTACATTGTTTGAGTCTGGGGCATCATAACCTGTTTTAAAATTTCAGACTGAGAAGACATATGTTCATAGTTTCAATATATGTACAAAACATATAAAAATGAGAACAAACCATACCTTTCTTTTTTTCAAGCGGTTACTTGGAAACACGTTGTTTTGTGAGGCTTTATAAAACCATTCCTTGGCTCAACTATTTAATGTGTTGCATGTTAAATTTCCCAAATTTTGTCGTTTTTAAGTATTATTTTAGTTTTGTGAATTTTATTCCATTAAGAGGTATATAATTTATATATACTAAATACGCATTGTGCAACCATGGACATTTAATAATACAATACTAGGAATGATGTAAAATTATGAAAACATTTGAATGCATAATTTGACAACAAACACCAAATTTAAGTGATACATTTTCCCTTAACTCTCTTTTTTGTTTTCCATGTAGATAACACACCCATATCGGCCAGTTGTGGTGATATAGATATGCTGGTAGACGTAGCTGTGAACTTGTGTTGGCCAATGTTGACCCGTAGTGGTGAGCATATGGCTTTGACAGAAACATCTCCCAACCAGTGTTGGTAAGTACAAATCAGACATTGATAGGCATTTACATAGGAACAAAGGTATCTTAACTTCCAAAGAATTTATTAAAACATTTAGGAGAATAATAAGCTTTGCCTTTTTTTAACCTATACACTTTTTGATTCAGGATGTATGGAAAACTCCTACAGTGTACAATGAATGTAACAGCCGCCTACATTCCTGGTGTCGAGTCATGTTCTCTAGATACAGTGGAGGCTGCTTTTATCACCCAAAGTGATGTTATCGCAGAAATCACTGGAATCGACTTTTTAACATGTGAAAGTAAGTGAACGAGACAGTCTGTCTGGTTTTATACTAATAAAATTAAATATAAGAATCCTTACATTTACTTTAACAAGTTATTGGTTTTATTTGCAAATATATGTATGAGTTCTGGTGAGAAGTAATAATCCGCGATTTTAGCATTGCAATATTTTTAGCCAAAAGAATTAGTACATAACATATTTTTCCATATCAAACCTATAAATATTTAAATATTTAGTATGATGTATACAAGTTAAATGCTAAAGATCTTTTGTTTAATCTTTTCCATCAAGGAAATGGTAAAAACATCTAAAATTAAGCAACAAATGCAAGGATTGAAATATGGCGTCTACAGGTATTTTCACGTTTTTTCAAACAATATTTTCAAATTCACTTTTTATAAAAATATTCATAATGCAACTTCAGTAGACAAAATTTTGTTTTCCCGTGAGAATTCGAAAGACAAATGTTCCCATGGTCCCCGTGGGCCAGCCGTTTAGCTATTTTCAACTGAAATATTTTTGCACTTCTGGGTCATTTAGAATAATGATTTATTAGTTTAGGATTGTTTTATGAATACGTTTACCTTAAAACACAAACAGGAGAAACACTACAAAGGTTTCTCTGTATTAATTAATTATTATTTATTATTTGTAAAGTATGAATCGACTAAGAAGTCAATATGTCTAACGTATGTTTACATTGTGATGTTAATAAAATGCAGGGTGGATTTATAATGCATGATGTTATGATAAACAAAACAAATAGGAAGTATTTAACTTATGTTAACACCCTTCCATATTATTTTACGTGAACTTTTGCATGGCCCTTATAAACAGTTTTTACTTCATATGTTTGTGTTTTTGTCAATTGTGAATAATCTATCTAGTGTAGAACTTTATTTACTATATATTCTATTTAAACAATTTGTGTTATTGTTTTCTCTTTTTCAGGCGCTTGTTTCATGAATCTGCAACCAATCGTAGAAAGCTGTGAGACGGGGGTGGCCTCTTTACCATATTGCCAGTACGTTTGAACCATTATTAATATCATGAAAATGACATTTAAATATATTATAATTTTATTGCATACACAAATGTATCTTGTGAACACTAGTTAATTCCTGATATAATGTATTGGTTAGTGTTTATTTCTAAAAATTAAACTGATCAAAGGGGTAAAACATATGTTTATTGGTTTTATACGTTTTGTCTGTTTAAAAGTACTTATTAAAAAGCTAAATGATAAATTAATTAATTTAAATCAATAAATATACATTTTGCATTTTATAATGAATGCACAGTGCCTATTGTTTTTTCAAAGCTGGCTAAACGAAACTGAATATTCTTTTTTAGAGCGAAACGCCTAATCTACCAGTGTGTTGAAGGCCAACTTGCAGCACAAAACAATGACGAACCATGCCATCCGGACACGGTTGACTTGGCAATGGGCCTCGGGCAATATGTAAACTTCCACCCTCCAAACGAAGACGCATGCCCAGGTAGACTTTTCGTACACATACGAGGGTTGTTCGGGAAGTTCTGAGAATTATGTCATATCTCCTATATTTTTTGTTTCTAATACGTAATATTTGGCACATACTAAGATTAGCATATCACAGAACTATTCCTAAAAATTAAATAGATTCAGACAACAATAGCCGGAAATAGCAGTAACCATAGCAAAACTATAACACCGCACTGGAGCAGTCCGACTCTAAAGAAAGGTGTAACGCGCTACACTAATCATATTTCGTAATTTTTATAACGCAAAAAATGCGCAAAAACGCTGGTCAGCAGCGGAACGTCATGGCGTCATTTCCTGAAAATATCATAACGTTATTTAAATTCTCAACAGTGTTTTAAAGTTGTTGTTGAGTAAACAACATGACGTCGATAGGTGACGTTGAATTGCGAACCATCGTGAAATTTTGTGTTGCGCTGGAAAAGTCTCCCACAGAAACAATGATAATGATCAATTCTACAGAAAAATACAAGAAATGCCAGAAATGCAGTCCGGCTACAGTGTATAAATGGCATCTCGTTTTAAAGAAGGAAGAAACTCGATCGAGGACGATCCGGTCGGCAATCTGTTGTTGCATGTTCAATTAAAGACTCGGTAAAAGACTAGCTGACGATCTTGTTAAGCATACGCAAGCTATAGTCTCGTCCTTTACCGATAGCTGGTACACGGAAACATACAATAAGTGGATCAGCAAACAAAGGAAATGCGTCGAAATTGCAGGTGACTACGTTGAAAAGGTGCGACGATTGATGGACTTAAACATCGCATAACGTTGCAAATGACGTCGGCGTGCTCCGGGTGTTGGTTATATGGTTATTTACTATTTTTAATATGTTTTAGTTTCTGTGTGTATGATGACGATATTTTCAGATACTGTAGAGTATATATTGAAATAAATGCGTATATATTTATATTTACGCTAACCCGACTACAACGTGTCCTATAAAACAATTCTCAGAACTTCCCGAACAACCCTCGTACACTATTACATTTCTAAAATTGTAATTATTACTTACCATTTATTGAATTCCTCTTATTGTATACTTGATAATGATGGCAAAATACAGTTGTATTCCTTGACTGAGTTGAAAGAACTAATATAGTATTTTGTTGATTTGTGGAGATGTATAATTCTAAACTTATATGAATGAACCTTGACAAGAGTTCTTTTTAGGAAACAAAAGATTTTTAATAGCTTAATTACTGATGTAGATCTTTGATACAATGTCTAAGACTACCACAGATAATAGGCCAACGATGTTTTAGTAACAACTGTAAAATATACCCATCCAAAAGAATGTATACATTTCATTAACTTAGGCTATCTTATCAATGCTTTGCAGTACCTACATAAAACTGCGTATGTAATTAGTAACAACATAATAATCTGTGTATGGAAATGACAAAAAAATAGTTGTAGCAAACGAAACAGCCTTTCAATCATGATATTGGTGAAATTGGAAATAATAAAACAAATGGTAACACTGGGTGCATTTTGATTGGCTCAACCGATTAAAATCACAATATTTTGTAATTAAACACACAGTTAAACAAGTGGTTAAATAATTTTATCAAAATTGCCTTTATTTCACATCTTTAGTGGTTTCATTTATTAATACCAATACTAACCTAGGAATTTCTTAACTGTGACTGTGCTTATTCCTATTGTCAGTTGCTTAGAGTCATTATTTATTCTCTGGGAACAAGCCATCAACTCTTTACATTGACATTTATTCTGTTCATGGATAAGCAAGTGATTTTTAATTTTAAAAAATGGATAGAGAGTTGAGGTTTTAGGTATAAATTGCATTCACAGTTTGTTCTTGTTTCAATACAAGGGGGTAATGTGTTGTTGTTTTTTTCAAATGTGTCATCTTTTCAAGAAGTTTTATTTCACTTACTTATGCTTAATTTAGAAAAAAATTGATTTTCCCGATAGAGGAACATTGCTGAAGATGTTTTGTTCACCTTTGTCACCATTTCGATCTGGTAATTAAATGATAACTGAGCAATTATTTGGTTTTGTTAGGTATGATTACTTCCCCTTGTTTGCAAACTTATACATATTCCAAACCACCTGAGTGATGTAGATAACAAAAGTGTGTTAGTGATAATGAGGGATAATTAAATACAACAAAAAACGAGAAAATATAAAAGTGTAAAGTCTACTTTCTTTTTTTTGGATGGGTATATATTTGCGTCATCAACCTTTGCTTATTTATTTTAGTAATTGTAACAAATGTATAAATAATGTAAAATAAATTATTATTTTTATATTTTAGACACAGGTCTTGAAGACGATATAGATATTTGTACGAATATGACCATATTGCAAACTATCGTCTCACGACAGTGTTCTCAACACATATACGGCATGGTTGGTTTATACAGCATGGCTGACGAGGGTGTCACATGCAAGTGAGTTTGATATTTAAACAGGGTTTATATTTGCATTGTGCACACTTTCCGGAAAAAAAGAGGCACATACATTAGTATTTTGTGTGTGAACAATTGTGGGTGTCCGAAAATCTTAAGAGTTGAAAACATAGGGTAATTACGGTATACATAGTTTGACTTTTAATGATATATGATATGAATTTTTTTATTACTGAAGTTTTAGATTAATTTTGAACTTAAAACAATGCACTTTCCTAAAAGTTTCAAGCTCCACCCAATGCGGTATATTTTCTTTGATTTTGTGAAAGCTTGTGTAGGGTTCATTTTTTTGTTTTCTAGGTCAGATTGTCATCTGACAATTAATTCCTTATATGTTGGATTAAAATTGACGATGTACTGTTATAAATGATCATGATTGTCAGTTGCGGATCTGTCTGTTACAATAATAAAATTAAAATTTAATCAATAATCAAAAACTGAAAAAAAAAACGTAAACAATAAAAATAACAACTGTATATCGAGCATATTTTATAACCATAGTACAATTACATGGGGTCGAATAATGTTATCGACATTTTCTACTTCGAAAACAAAACATAAAAGTTAATTTTATCGATAATGTAGTGATGAAATACAATTGAACAACAAAACAAGAAAAAAATGCAATATATCATTATGCAAGTGATGCACCAGAACTGTGTCTTATAATTATTCGTGCAAATTATAGCTACAACGAGATTGATAGGTTAAGACAATAACATGATTGCAAAAGTATACGTAAAGGAAATTTGAAGACATGTTCAAAGACAAAATGCTATAAACAATGTAGACAGGTCGAGTTTGAGAGCACCATGATAAAATGGCCCGTACACAAACAAACACATTGAACAGCACAAAACACGCAGAAAAAAACATGTATGAATTTGTATTTATATCTTTCCAAAAGTATTATGCTACGTTAATATTATTTTTGTTGATAGAACAAGTGTGGTAAAAATGCATACATTGGAACCTTTCAATATAATACAATACAATGTGCAGAAAATGCAATTAATTATTGAACACAAAAAAGCTACGAAATGGTACATTAAAATGCAGTATTTTGAATAAGAATATGTGAATTGCCTTACAGTGAAACAGCGAAGGGAGAAATGGAAGGATGTGTACGGAAAGTTTTGCGCCAATACTCACCACGATCGTCGTGTTTGCCAGAACCCAACAGCGACCTTTTAGACAGGGCCGTCATAAATGCGGTTTCTGTTATTTATCTCGGCGAATATGATCGCATGGGCCGAGTGTTGTCTTGCTATGGTCAGTTACTATAATTTTTATTTCAAGTGTGAATACTCTCAAATGTTATGCTTCATAAATTCGTCAATAATGACCTGAAAAAAACTCACATTGTGTTTAACTGTGTCGGTGTTTACCGAAATAAAACACTTATAATCTTATGTCATGAATATTGATAATATTAACAAGGATTAAAATTATAAAAAGACTAATGGTTTGGTTATGGTGAAATTGTTAACATGTATCCCCATTGTTGTATTTATGTATTTATACTGAATACTTTGGGGGGAAGAGAAGAAAAATGTACAGAATGTATAGACAGAATAATGTTTTAGTGTGCATGTACCATGATCTAGCTACTAAATCAATATGTGGCATATGACTATATTCAATCATAAAAATGTTGTTCATTTAGTTCTTATCACATACACCATGTACTATGGTTTGATCGTGATTTATTTTGCAGCTGATGCAGTTGTTCATATCGGCTTCTGTCCTTTTTTACACTCAATGTATTGTGACCGGAACAAGATTGATAACGAATGTATTAGCGACTCCGATTGTCCAACCACGCACAAGTAATTAAACAGTTTTGTTAGTCCGATCTTTAGGCATTCTAGAAATATAATATATACAAAGAAAGGAGCATTTCTTTTTCAGTAATGGCGTTGCCCTTTTTTCATAGTGTATTCATAGTATGTTGAATGTATTATGTTGACTTATTTTTAGTGTTGTTTTTTAATAAATAAATTACGTACATGAACATGTCTTTTTCAAACACATGTTTAACAGATTTATTTTTTAAATGCCAAGTAGCATACAGCTATATATCATTTTATTTAATTACAGATGTTGCAATGATGGCTGTGGATATAAGTGCAAACCTCCGGCTTTTGAACCAGGTGCGACAAACCTCTTATATAATATGTTTCTTTTCTTAATAAGTTTTTATCACTTATTCATTTAAAACTTTCAGCTTCAGATTTGAGCGTAAAATCTCTAATTATAGATTATTTGATCTGCTACATAGATGTTTGAGAAAATATTATGACTAATTGGACATTTTAACCATATAATATGCATTAAATCGATTTTTAAAAAATGATAATGTGACACAAACATATAAAAGACATCGCTTGTTCATAGTACGAAGATACAGGGATAAAATAGCTGAAGTTGCTTTTTTGCAGATCCATTTTAACATTTATTTTATTGTTTCAGCTTTATTTGATGTGACTTTAATTGTGGACAGAGTCGTCGAAAATCACTCTGAGAAGGTAACAATTAAAATACATGTCTTCAAATGTTTTTCTCTCTCCATTTTGAAATGGGGCGGGGACCTATTGCATTGGGGATTTTCGCGAGAGAAAGGTTAAATTGGGCAATATTGACAAAAAAGGTAAAACAAGTATATTGTTAATGACAAAAATTCAACAAAATGTACGCTCACAAAAACAACGATCATATTTATACACATTGTTTTAAACTTATAATTTCTAATCTGGATTGGCAATAAAATATTATTTATGCCTCCCCCATAATAAAGGGGAAAATATTGTTTTATTCCTCTTGTCTGTGCGTCCGTCCGTTTGTCTGTCTCTCCGTCTGTCCATCACGCTTTCGTGGACACTCTAGATCGTTTGAAGCCCAACTGAGATTGACAAATAACTCCACACAAATGTCAAGTATGATTAGTCGATCTGCATTGCATATACCGGTATATGACTAAGCTCGGTTCAAGGTCAAAGTCCATAGTTTAAGGTTAAACATTGTATGACTTGACCCTTGAACCAAGTTTACTAACTCTTACGTTTAAACAAATAAACTCCTTTCCTATATCGCAGGCCATGGATAGCTATTACTTCACGTGACGTTTTGATCCCATCTTTATGTAAGATGGGGGAGTCATGAGTTAAAATTGCCATTGGGAATAGGGTCAAGATTCGGTCTAATATTTGCCGGAAAAAAAACAGTTGAAAGAAACAAGAATATGAACATTTATTTTATATCTATAAGTGATCTGTATACAATATAGGCTAGGTAAAACAACAAGCCACATTAAAAAGTATATTTCATTCTTCCACCTCGTGTAGATCTAATTAAAATTCCGTATCACACTCCCGATGGATGTGGGAGTAAATTTCTGTAAAATTTAGTTTTTTAATTGAATCTTATAGCAAAAATTATACAAAGGTATATAATAAAAGTATCATTACGTAAGTATATTGATCCGTCGGTTTGTATGACTTCTTGTTGCCTCTGTTGAGTCGCATCACGCTCGACATTCGGACGCACGTGATACGACTTTACACAGGCATCTCGGATCAGCATGTTTTCATAATATTCCGTTCGATTGTATCCCCTTTCAGTTGTAATTTTGTTTGTGATATAATTATTATAGAATTAAATCCAACCAGCAGTCAGTCTGACACATTGAAAAAAACACTCCTATCCAAGCCATAGATGAAATAAGCATGTTAAGCTTAAATGTCAGCAAAGAATAAAAAATAACATGTAAATCAAGTAACATTAAATATATAATTAATACGTTTCTCACTCAAAGTAATGTCAGTTCAGAACATTAATTAATATTTCATTTATTTTGCAACAATTATAAACTGTTTCATGCTAATTATTTTGTAAAAAATGTTCCTAAAGGGGCATTGTCTGATCTTTTTATCAGCTATTTATCAGCTATTTATTAAATATTTTAATATCAAGTAGTATTTAATCCTCAAAAAGTATGAAATGATAACATAATACCGAAACATATTGCAAAATACGCCAAAAAAATGTATTCACGATAAGTACCGAATAAAATGTTGATTGCCTATAAATCTCGGTTATTGCAGATTAGATGGTG
>Ga0224511_10002142_pt1 | contig 12960 bp, 12 predicted proteins | sample SF_May12_sed_USG_2_FD_169988 | JGI IMG/M metagenome (GOLD analysis project Ga0224511, IMG submission 169988) | Sediment microbial communities from San Francisco Bay, California, United States - SF_May12_sed_USGS_8_1 | ecosystem: Environmental > Aquatic > Marine > Sediment | place: USA...
TCTACATCACCGTTTTGACGAGTTTGGTTAACTGAGTCACCTTGACCTCAATATTGAGTGATGTAACCTAATAAGTGTAATTGGTGGCAAAAACTGCAGTTTTTTTACATTAAATTTAAAGAAAAAAGCTCCCAAATAACTGAAATCAGATTCACTCAATGGCTTTTTGGTTTATTTCTCACTTGATAAGTCTGGCACTTTTTATCCCACAACCTCTGTAGGTGTGTCAAGTATCGCTAACAGATTTGTTCCTTTCGCTAAGAGTATCAGATATTTGTAACTGATACTATAAAAACTTGCGTCAGTAGCGAAATATTCTACAAAACCTTTTTATCCGCGTGGATAGGCTATCCTCAATCTCAAGGCCAGACAAACTGATAAGCTTATGATATCACAGATAGACATAAACCATCCTACAATTATATCACAAGGTGTAGTTTGTTTATGTTAAAGAGCAAGCAACTCCTGATTAGACCGATGAGTCCAATGAATGTTCTGTTCTGATTACATCAGAACTCAATGAGACTTTCCGCGGGCTCAGTCTTTTACTGGGGACTGAATGCTGACTGTCTATTTGCATAAATGCGTGCAGAATTACTAAACCATTTGGACAAAACCAAAGAAGGTTTTATGTTACGATTGTCACTATATACCCTTTGTATGTTTTTATCTTTTCCTTCAAATAATTTAAAATGAAGCAAAGTCTATCATTACTCGAACCATTTACACACTGTTGCAGGGCACATCCACCGCCCGGTGTCAGCCACGAACTGGAAATTCTATTCAAATCTAAGGTGGCTAGTTACCAGGAGAAGGTTCTACAGGCTTCTATGGCTGGAGCTGAACTCGAGGAGGTAGAGACCTTATACCGCTCTGTGCTCACCCCGCTAAAAGAACAACAAAATGGGAGAGATTGGGCCAGTCCGCTCACCAAACTCAGATCTTTGGGAAGTAATGAGGAGAATAGAAGCCCGCAACCATTTGCCAGGTCAGCACTATGGCCGTTTTGTTCTCGTTTGACATTTCATCATTATGTTGGAGTTTATGGCTTAGATACTTGTTTGTTCACCAAGTCTAGCTTAGCATGAAGCACTGCGAGTGTGTTAGTATCAATGATCTACCTCATATTGGTGCTTGTTAGTGTTTTGAGCTTGAACTAATTTCAGGACCTCATACCTACTACGGGAGCCCGCCGTGACTGGGATTCAAACCCCGATTCTCAAATTTTTGTAGCGGTATAGGTCACTGGTTAGCGCACTTGGCTCATGATTTTGTGTTCAAGCCCTAGTCATTCCTATGAGTGTGAGCTCATCGCATAAATTCCAGGTCCTGCCACTTCTAAACAAACCTAAGGTGTGTAAGAGGTCAGCTAATAGAAGGTTAGTTTCCATAGCAGATCGCAAGGCTCGCAAGCTTCGCAACAAGTTGGGGTTGCAACCTCCTGCGGAGTTTTGCCACTGCGATGCTGGGGTTTCCATTCAGGTCGCAATTGTCTCCACTGCGATTCTCCCTTGTTGCGGAGGTAGGGAAAGTGGGCACAACTAGTACCTACTAGCATTTCTAGAGGATTCCGTGATTGTGCTGTCACACTTTGCTACCTCTCGCATAAAAGAGTAAGACCAAAACTGTACCTCCAAAACAAAGGAGCATTGCGAAGCTGCGTTTTTTGTTTCCATACCTCGCAACAACCCCACGACTTTGGTGGGTGTTCGCAAAAGTTGAACATGTGCGACTTGACTGCGTATCGCAGATGCAAGCCTGTTGCGAAGCTAGCGAGCCTTGCGATCTGCTGTGGAAACTAACCTTAAGTTACAACCGTGAGGTTTAGGAGGTCTAACAAGTAGGATGACCTGTAGATTAATAATAATGATATTTGTTTTTATTATTATTTGTGCAGAACTCCTGAAGAGGGATTATCGGCGCCCCGAGCTACTCACCGACCACAGGTCCTCCACTCTGATTCATCCACCAATTCCACTGTGGTAGAAGCTGACACAGAGGAGCCGTTTGATCACCCTCGAGCCAAACCGCAACGGTATACCCCTTCCCCAGAGGGTATGGACTCCTCGAGCCCTTCTCTTGTACAACGCATTGATCATTCTCCTGTGCCGGGAACAGTAAACACAACATTCACTAGAAATGATAACAAACGAGAGCAGAGTCTCTCTGGTTTTTCTTGTGGGGATAATCGCGCTCGTAGCCCGTCCTACGCATCACGCGTTAGTCAACCTAGAAGGCATACATCGCGATCAACTCAATCTCGACAAGAGCGTGTCGAAGATGATGACACTAGTAGATTTGTTGATGAGCGAGAGGGCAGTAGGAAGAGAAAAAAATCACGCGATCGAAAAAAGGACCGCTCCATTGACTCGAAGAGAAGTAAAAATAGTCATGACAAACATCGACGAAATCATGAACATTATCAGCGTGGCAAAGAGTCGCGTGCCGCATTGACTCGGCCAGCGAAAATGCGTCTCGATTCCCGCTCTGATTACTCCTCACACCCACAAAATCATGACGAGTGCTCAGTCAGAGAGCAGGAGGGAGTTACAGAGAGTCTGAGCACTGCATCACAAAGATCATCCCCTCTCTATGCCACCCTCGGCTCAGACATTATACCGATAATCAATAGCGACGGAACTCGCTCTCAATCACAAACCGGTATGTCATTCACATGGTGGCTATTATTATTGACAAGTAACAGGATGATCTAGTGGTAGAGCACTGGGCTTACACTCACATTGACCCGGGTTCTGACCCCGGTCATGGTGGACTTCCATTGTGAGTGTGAGTTCCTCACACATACCCCAGCTTAAAAACAATTGAGGTAAAATGGGGTCATCAAGGTGTGGCATTTCCTATGCATGACATGAGGAATATGAAGGAATACACGTTCTGTTGTCAACCGTTCCCCTTTGGTCGTAATGGCCATGGGGCTAACGTTTTCGCAAAATGATGCCAGCTATCTCATCTTCGTGGTGAAGTATTTTTTGTTCTACAGCCACTGCAATATCAAAATCATGCAAATACTGTTACTGATGCGCTATGTTTGAATTCAAAGGGTGCAGTAGACTAAGGTCTGTCAGGATAGCTCAGTGGGAGAATGATTATATCTCTCTGTCTGTCCTCACCATGGCACTGGCTCAATTCCCGACCATGGCAGAGTATTTGAAGGATTTTTTCCCAGGCTTATCACGCTCTGCCAGCCTGTCCTGAGCCGGCGTGGCAGAGAAGAGCTCAATAGCATCATACAACCTGTGGACATCGAGGAGGAAGGCCTACGTCGAGTGGTGGACAGCAAATGGCTGAACAAAAAACAGCTAGATTAAATCTTTAGCTGCTTTCTCATTCTCCTAGGTGAGAACCATGCGGATCCACTTCAGTTCAGAGTTCCTGCGGGTAAACGATACCACAAACGACTCGAGTCAGCCTCCAGACCTCCGGTAGGTGTCTGCAATAACTATGTAAATTGATGTATTCGAAAACATTTTATGAAAGCCAGATTGGAGCGAATGTATGTCGGTTTACTGTTGGCCTCAGTCTTTGGTTTTTGATGGTCTACATGAACTGGTTATAAAAGGACAACTCTAAATTGAGACTCCGTTAGGCTGGGTCTCCAGCTACACAATCTCTTCCGAGTTTCTGTGCCTGTACCCTTGTATAAACCTTAACTCACAATCACTTGATGCTATGCAAAAAGGGCTGCATTCATATATGTTATATTCTGTAAATAACTGTAAACTCTGCGTCGTTTCACCGCGCCATAACACTATGCCTTTGCCTACTGTTTGAAGGCGACTGGGCCAGCGAGTACCATCACTGATGATCCTTTGTCCAGCCTCAATAGCTGGGGTTCAATCAGAAATAAGAAATCACCAAAACGGGTCACTCATCCTAAACCGAACACTCAACGCATCAAATCAGATGACAGACCAAAAGAAGTTTCTCAATCAAGAAGAATCGAACTTCGAAAAGGTAGTTAATAAGTAAACCCAACGCTGAATTGGTGTCAGGTTGTGGACTATCGTTTTAGTTTACACAGATTGTATGCTAAGTCAACCATTTCTTTTCCAGTTGAGCATTGGTGTGTTCCAGAAAGAAGGTTTATTTACTGTCCTAATCTGACACAGTCTTACTAAGAACCCCAGAGTGTCTGGAATATTTTAGTGATAGGCCGAATTCGGTTTTGTCATATGACCTTTTCACCGTTATAGGGAGACTATTCGGTTAAATCCTTGTTTTTCACCAAATATGGCTTAGAGTGGAGCACCATGAGCGGGTCTATATCAACATTCCATCCCATAGTGGCTAAATAATACGAGGACCCCGCACTCACAACGGGAGCCCTCCATGACCGGGATTCTAATTCCGGACTTGGTGATTGTGAGCCTTTTCAACTGAGCTATCCCACTGCCCCATGTCAAAACTAAATTGAACCAACTGACGCCTGTTTTCCCTGTGTCCATTTCTGCTGAAATTTGATTGCACCATACCACTGGGAACTGCTCTTTATGATTTGCAATTTTCACCTGTTTGTCAAACGATCAAAGAACATTATGTTGTTGTTTTTTAGTGAAAGATTCGAGCCATTCGGACACTCGAGCTTCTTTACCACGCCAGAGTAGACAGGATCACAACCTGGTGAGTTTATTACAATACAACATTGAAATCAAACCACAGCCGTAAATGTGTATATGCTAAATGTATGTATGTGGATCAAACCAATGTGGTGTTCAGTAGCCATTGATTCTTAGTTATGTCTTATTCCTTGCTTGATGGCAAAAGATGACCATTGTAGAAGAGCATTGCTAACATTGATCATGATAATCAACACTCTTCTTGTGTATGGGATCGACAGTAATATGGAAATCACAATCAAAGTGTAAAATAATGTGGTTTTGAGCCAGATAGCGTTTTTTTTCTTGGTATGGGCGTTTAGCGAGCCTCTCAATCCAATTTGCTAGCGTAGCTTGGGATCACAACCAAATATATATAATGGAGATCTCAACCGGTGGAAAAGGGCCAAGATTGCATCTCTCCCCTTTCACGAAGAGTACGTTGTCCATCTTCGACGGGTGATGTGTAAGCAAATGGCTTAATTGGAGTGACCCCCCATACTTCATCATCAAAACCCAATAAGATATAATGGGAGTACTCCTTTCGACTTTGTAGTCAAAACAAATTGCGATGAGAACTCACAAAGGCAGCGGGACAAGAGAGCGCAAAAATGACCCTCACTACACTAACTCTGACTGGGAAGATGATGAGGCTGAGAGGATGGCTGATGCTCTGCTTCTCAGAGGGATTCCCCAAAATTATCTATATGACATCGGTGAGGCATTGAAGGCCTCATCAGCTTAGTGATTAGAATGGGCGGCACGGATAGTTAGTACTCTTAAAAATGGTGACAAGAAAGGCATCCGTGCTTTGAGTTCGACTATTATAAAATGTTTGCCTGTTGATCTGAGACCAAACCCCATACCCTTAAAAATAGATAATAAATAATGTGGAACTCGGGATGCCAAGTCATCAACGTGTTGGTAATGCATGTGGATGGCCTCCTGACAGTGGGGACCTTTACGACTGTCTGACCCGTATTTTATTGCACTGTTGACAAACTGTTGGCATATAGTTTGAGAAATCAAGACGCATCGGCTTGCTTCATGGGACAGCCCGGTCTTCTTATTGCTATTGCTTCGGTTTTATTACAGATTTCTGGCGAGACGTGGCTGGAGCAGTGGAAACTAAGCACTGGAAGGCGTGTCTGAACCGGTACAGTCGTGACAGACACAAAGAGAAGGAAAAAAGAAGAACAGCCAGAGCTGATCGGCGCGCCCGCGGAGACGCTGCTCCCTCCAGTATGTCCTATTACAAAATTATGACTCTTTTACTGGTTTAAGCAGAGTTTAAAGGTTTTCATGCCCCATTGCCATTATAATATTCTCTGTACGAGATCGTGCAGTTTATCACCTGGTTAAAAATGAGACTTTGTTGAAGTTCATGAACGAATTTCCACCCATCACTGCAACCCATAACTTGCTATAGAAGTTGTGTATTGCAACCGCTAGGCCATGACTGCTTCTGTAAATTACTATGATATGGCTGAGTTTTATCAAACTTAAACAGGTGGTGTGGTAAATGCCTGTTTAGGTTTATGAAGCGCATAGATCGGCGATCCTTGATAGATTTGATGGCCGTTGTAACCGAGTTGTCTATTTTTCCCTTCATTCTGATACTTAACTGATAAAATACATTTTTAGTCTCACCTACTCGAAGATGGCGTGAACCGAAAGAAAATAAACCACCCGCCAGGAGGTCGAAGTCTCGTGAATCAAAGATGACAAAAGCTCACGAGGAGAAAAAGCGAGCGAGAAAACCTCACCGGCGCCATGACATGGAGAGGAGTGGTACAGGTACCATTTCACAGTTTTCTACTGGCTGCTGCCGGGTTACATCATCAGTTGCTTGGTTTTTACGCAATCATTCGTCGAACAGATTCCACGGCGAATATGTAACCAATACAAACTGACTGGTTATGTACAACGTCTCTCAAATATTCAACACCTCGTCGACCACTATCCTTTCATCGACAAAAGGATTACCGTATCGTCAGTTGCTGACAAGGTGATGAGTCGAACTACATGTATGAGTCATGTATAAAGCAAGTAATAGTCAAACCACTATAGCATAAGTAAAAGAGGTGACTTTATTTGAATCTAGTATAGACATTTCAGGTTTGGTATGGGTTTTATTTCAGATAATGATGGTCATGGACAGGGAAGAAGAAGTAGGTCGTCCGGAAAGTCACAACCTCTAACAGCAAGCAGGGAGAGTGACAGTCCGCTCCAGCTGGCAGGTAACTTAGTCATGATCGTTCTATTTGTGGAACCTACGCACAGCTCACACCCCTTAAGCGAATGTTACCTCTAAGTCCATTTGATTTGACTCGTAATTACCTTAATTTGTGGTACAAGGTTGCATCTGCGCTTCGTATTGATTTCATGCCCCATAGCTTTGAGCCGCGCTCTATCAACTGATTATTCTAATTTGCTGGATGATCCCTGCCTACGTGTTTTAATATTTATTTCAGGGAAGAAAACATTGAAGAGGCGGGAACAGGTGGAGAAGATTGTGGCAAAGAATAATCATGGTTGCTCTCCGGGACTGTTTGATGAAGTGAATCCCACTCCGTATAAGGTACCAGTGAGTGACTGTCACCCCCATAGAGTGTAACTAACCTTCTAGCACCATGTCCCACTGCATATAACTATGGCACTAGTAGTCTCTAAGTAACTAAAACACAAAATACAAGAGCCCTGGTCTCCAAAACCCTAACCCATTTAATGTGTTACTAGAGACAAAGTAACTAGCACAAGTTTAGCCCCACGCTACCAGTACCAAGGCCCAGCATACTGATGACCTCATACAAGGTGCAAGTTTCGGTGGGATAAGTATATTGTACTAGTAACTGAATGCTTAAGGCTTGTTGACGCCTGTTTCATTGATTCTGTTGGTATCATAGAGTCATGCCAATCGTCAATAGTTGAATTACCCCTGGCTGTTTTTTGTCCCGGCCAATCACGCAAAAGGTCATTACTCGTCTATCATCTCGATAAAAACTAAGCGGATTTGTCAATATTTCAACTGGATCATCAAATTTTTGTTAAATTTTCTTTGTCAGTGGAAATTCATTGCTCAGTCAGTTTGTTATCCTACAATTGAACACCAAGCTTTTCTCCCGCAGAAGTATCACATCGAACCGTTTGAGGTGACTCCTATGGTGTTACTGGAGCGACCCCCACGGGAACAGGAGGACCAGCCCTTGTCACATAGTAAAATCAGGTGAGATCAGATAAGATTATCTTGTTTCACATGGATGGCACCACTAAGCCAGTGGTTTGCCCACCGAGCCATTTCTTCTCCCTTGTGAGACCCGTAAAAGTATGATGAGAACTGTCCTTCGAGTAAAGGCCGACTCGTAATCCGCTAAGAACGCATGACAGTTGATTGGCCGGATTATCATCACAGGCAATAGGTTCCATAAATAAACCTCAAAGACCGCGAAATAAGTTCTGATAAACAAAGTTGTATAAAGTCACGTTTATTGGTATTTTTCGTATGACATCTTCACTGTTCTAGTAAAACCGTCGCAGTAAATACTTGTTCTTTCACCAGTTACGACTTAGCATGGAGCACCACTAGGTGAGGCTTGTGCTTTACCACTGAGCTATCCCGCTATCCCATCTATGCATTTGTTGGTAAAACTGTTGCTGTATGCGTTTGCCCTATTCTTGCATTCACCAACGCCTCCCTCGGCTTTGGTGATTGCTGGAGGACACCGAGACAATCGTGCTCTGGGTGCGGCCTGGGTGCGGCTTAAACGATGGCTCGTCTTTTTTATAGGAAAGAGAGAAATAAGTTGATAAAATCCTTAAACACAGACCGATGGAATGTTGTCCCCAGTATGAAGGTAATCATTGTCTATTTCCTACTGAATCATCACATCAATTTTCGGGTCATTAGTATTATTATTTGTCATAAAGCTCGCCAACCTTCTGCTAGTTAACACCAGCCTGACAAGTTATTACAAATGATGCCGGATGTGTCTGGCGCGCAATGACGTGTCAACTTAAACTGTGTTGTCCGGATGCCATGCAAAATCTCGGAAATGAAACGAGGTCGTTGTCCTCCAATAACGCATGTTTTTATGTTTGTAGAGCAAACGCAGCCCCAGGGCACTTCATCGGCACGGTGCCAGTATGAACAGACACTACTACAATAATTATCCCGATCTTGTCACTGGGAGGCTGGAAAATGAAAGCACGGACAGCGAACGCAGTAGGAATGAAGATTATTACTTTGACCAAGAGTAAACGCCACCTTTCAGCAACGATGACCAGGCAATCCAGTCCATAACTATTATGGATAAGCGTAATGTATATTTTTCCACATTTTTATAACTGTTGTGCGCCTAAGTCTCATTTTATTCTATACTCCTTTATGTAGTTACCTATGATTGCATATATTGAGTTAATAATATGATAGAACTATAGCAGAATACATGTACAAAATTAACGAACACGATGCAAGGATCCTCAGGATACAAAAATCCATATTTTCTTTTGTGTGTGATTATTGAGTCAGTGTGAAAATGTAAATAATATAAACACTAAGTACAATAAGGCACACCATAGTCAAAAGGAAATTCACAGCGGCAGCGACAACATCCCACTGTCCAGTCGGGTCAGGTCCACGTGATTCCCGGCGGCGCGGTGATTGTGACAGCTGGTACAGGATGAATAGAAAAGTGAGACGTCTCTCCGACTCTGTCCTCAGCTCGCTGACATTAAGGTCCTCCTCTACGGGGTCAGCATCATCAGTTGTTGGGTCGAGGCAGATTGTTTGAGCCTCTAGTTTACGTTCATAGAACCCTTCATCACTCAATGATTCACCGTCACCATCATAGTTATCATAATAGTCACTCCACTCCTAAAGGAGCACCAGATACATAGGCATTAGATAGGTAGGTACACATTGTAAATTTATCTGAATGAATGTCCATGATAGAGCGTAGTACATATATTCAGCTATGTATGTGCCATTTAAAACTTTGCTGGGTAAAGTAAAGAGGAAAATAGGAAGATCGGAAAATAAAGTAGCAGAAATGCTGATAAGTGACTGATGGTGAAAAAGTATCAACGTTGAAACGATGGCGTAGTGGATGGTATACTGGGTCTTGGACCGATCGTCCTTGGTTCAATTTTCAGTTCGAGCAAAAACTTTGACACTCTCAAGACCTTCATTGGTTATGGATCGCGACCACCATTAGAGTTATCTTTTCTATGGGGAACGCGGGTGCAAGCAGGAAATCTAATGATCCTCCTTGGCAAATGCTGAGTCAAATAAAACTAGGAAGCCAATTTCTGCATTTCTCCTAAGAGCTGTTCTGCTATGAGGGAGACCTTTGTCGAACAATGACAAATTCCTAGGTAACAACGATGGCAAAGAAGTATCTTCATTAGAACCTTCCTACTAAGTTGCTCTTCTCTTTTAAAAGGTTCTATTTCCTGACATCCCTGGATCCACGTGTACCTATATCCTCACCCCTCTAACTCGGCTAGTACAGTGTCTGGCAGGGTACCTGTTCTTCATGATCAGTCTGCTGGGCTCTGGAAATCAGTTCTGGGTTTTCATTCTCCACCAACTCAATGGACTCTTCTGCATCTTCCTCATGAGGCACTGACTGGTTTTAAAAATTAAATAATAAATAAACTCAATTCTCCAAAGGGATTTAAAGTCACCTCGCTGTTCAACATCGATGACCATGTAGTAGTGCATTGAACTTGACTAAAAAATAATCCTATTTGATTTCTGAGTTGTTGTTCATCCAGACCAGAACATACAAGCATTTCATTCATCGAGTCGCAAATACAAGAGGATTTTCTGATGAGGGTTTGATCTTTTGTTTTTTACATCGGAAATGGCTTTAATAAAACTTTCATGTAAAAAGAAGTTATTGTAATTTTTATTGTTCTACACGGGCGCTAAGCTATCGCTTCAGCCATTGAGCCACTCCGCTGATTTTTATGGGCTCACCTTGGTTATCAGACAGCTACGAGTCCAGAGAATGAACAGAGCACACTTCACCAGCCAGCCAGGTGGTGGGTTATTCAGATGCTTGTTGAAGTGCATGTGTATAACCAGTACACATACAGATAGACTTCCACATGTCACAACCATCGCCGCTGATATAAAATTCCCTTAAATAGAAAAAATGGGATTTTCTAAAGCACTCCACACCCTCTAAATTGAGGGTGGATCACTAGAGAACTTTTTGCTTGTACCAGCGTGCTTCATGAAGAGGGTTTATGGGTTTACTTAAATCTGATGAGAGCGAAGCATAATAAGCTTGATGTTATGTGCACTCCAGCAATTCTTGGTACGTTTGTACTAAGCGTTAAATTGGCCTACATTATTTTTATGTCTCCAAGCAAACGTGGTGACATTTATACAATCACACAAAAGCCTTTTCTTTATGTTACTAATTTACATAAGAGCGTATCATCGTACCCGTATGATCAATCTTATTTCCTAATGTTACTAGCATCAATGGTAATACAAGATGCCTTTCGGGCTTCGACAGTCATCAATCTACATAAGGTAGAGATGAAATGAATCATCGGGTGATAACAAGGTAAACAGATATATTTTCTCGGAAGTAGCTTCCGAACTGACGAAATACCTTAACTAACCTAATTACCTCGGCGAGTGATTGCTGTATTCGCTTTGAATTTGTTTACTTATTACCTGAAAATTTGTGGGTGAATTATATATGGTTAGTTCGTCCCCTTCGCAATGAGAAATTAGAGTTAGAGGATGGTTCATACGAAGAAACTTGTGTGTACCTAAAGTGGGTTGCGGCAAAAATTATAGCCAAGATAGAACACCTGAACCATTTTCCAACTTTTTATTTGGAATTTGCAGCGGCTCTAAATTTTCATCCAAACTCTAAAGGGCCTAAGATACTCAATCGCCTTGTGTAGTTTCATTGTAGTTAAACCGCACAGAATGCCAAGGTCTTTGTGTCATTCACAACAATCTGCAGCAAACCATTTAACCATAGAATAAGTAGGGCCAAAGTATTTAGCTACCATCACTGCGCACGCGACATTGACCAGAAAAAAAGGCTCTATATCTAAGCGCTCTAACCCCTAGAGATTCCAAAATACGCCATCTTTATATAAATTAAAGGTGCTGTCCCATCATTGTATAATACGCCATCCTTATAGCCTATAATGGCAGTTGGAAAGCAGCTGCTAGTTGCTAATAAACCAACTTGTATTGGCCACAGTGTAACTATTGGCTATGTCAATGGTTATTCTAGACCTCCTAAAGTTGAAGGGCAAATCATACAGCTAGAAGAGTAAATGAGTAACGCTGATTCTCTTCGCTCATCATTGGTCAGTCCCTCAAAGCGAGCACAACGTTGCTGTTCTGAAGCAATGAAGTATTGAAAGGACAAGACACACTCATGCTCACGGAGTCCCTGCTGAGGCGAATTCTTATAAATATAGAACTAATCAAACAAACTGTGGCAACTAATCATCATGTGTTTGGTTCTCTTACCTAATACGGGTAAGGCATCACCACACGCTGGTAAATCAGGAGCAATAGCCATAAGATACCAAGTCTGCGCTACCACCACGCTTAATCCGAGAATAATCTTATCTCCTCGTTTCTCAATCGGTATCATGAGTCCAGCAAGATTCAAACCACAGATCGCTATCACTGGCGTGAAGACATGAAAGATATAGTAAAATGCCTTTCTTCTTAAAACGAGTGACACTTTAAATCCTGTAGTCATTAATCCTCTAAAATGAATGAGAAAAGCATTTTTGTGACCAAAAGATTGGCAAATAGTTTATAAAGTGATGTTATATAAAAAGATCTCGATCCAACGAATGGCCAGATGCTATACTTCGAGCAACTATTGAATATTCATTCTAAGATTAACTAGAAGATTGAATTGAAATTCCAATGCATTCTTGATATAAAGTTCAGCATAAAATTTAAGATGTTCAATATAAAATTAGATATATATATATATATATTTAATACATTCAAACTTAAATATAATATATTCAGCATAAAATTCAATATAATATTAAAGATATTTAATGTTAAATTTAATACATTTTCAATATTATTTTTAATATATTCAATATGAATGCCCGCCCAATGAACTGTGGAATATGGGATATAGTTTCTAAGTGTTGAACATTGCTCAATTTCATTGTAAAGATTGCGTGACAAATTATTGTGAATTTATACCTTCTGCTGATGCATGTATTAGTTTCAGGTCTTGTTTTCACTCTGCCGTTAACTTTTGAGTGACTTTTATCTTTGTTTTTAATTTCAGTATATGTTCACTATATATTCGCTATATATAGCGAATATATA
>Ga0224511_10002143_pt1 | contig 12959 bp, 8 predicted proteins | sample SF_May12_sed_USG_2_FD_169988 | JGI IMG/M metagenome (GOLD analysis project Ga0224511, IMG submission 169988) | Sediment microbial communities from San Francisco Bay, California, United States - SF_May12_sed_USGS_8_1 | ecosystem: Environmental > Aquatic > Marine > Sediment | place: USA...
TATACATGTTCTTTAAATAACCAGCAATAAATTGGCTGGTTTAAGTCGTATGAATGGATAAAAAGCTTATAATTTCTGCAAACATTCTTGATATTCTGTAAAATAATCATCCTCCAACACAGTTCTATACTAAAAATAAATAGTAACTGTGCATCATCCCTTGTTCCATGAATACTTTACCATTCACGACATGGTATAGCGAGATTACAGTGCTGTCTAACAAACTGCGGGATCTCAAAGTGAGAAAAATACCTGGGTGGTAACTACAATGCTCATGATTCTGCTGGAATTTGTGGTAAAGATTCTCTGATCTGATTGATGGCAGTAGTTATGGATATAGTAGGAGCTTGCTGATGACTCTGTGTTGCTTGTAAAATCAGTCCATGTATCCTCATTTTGGCAGTCAAAGTGCGTGTTACAGGGACACCTGTATCCAAAAATTTCTTTGGTAATGGAAAGTAAGAAAAGAAAGATCTTTTCGGAAACTTTACGTTTTCGATCCCTGGTTTTCACTTTCATAATCTCATCCAGGGTCCTATTGTCTCCATAGACCTCATGGACCTTGATGTAAAAAAAACTTCCGGTCGTGTTCATGTAAAATAAAATTATCAAATCAAATAGACATGTTACGATTGCTAGCAAGCGTTATTCAGTTGACATGCAGCGATCAGGCTAGTTCTGTTGGAATCTAAGAAACCCATTTTGAAGAATTTCCCCCAACATACTATTAGGCCTACTTTTAACACAAGGCAAATCTGGAGCAGCTGCTGTGCGGTTGCTGTTAGTGCAAAATTGACTGGGATACTTGAGAAAGACATTTAAATCCTCAACAAGGTGAGTCTATCTTAAGACAGTCTAGCGTGGTTATAGACCGCCAACCATTTACCAGTGACATATTCCTTCAGTTCGTGTCACTGAATCATCAAACCTTCAAACATCACCTTTTTTTTATTACAATTAGATCATATTGTTTTACAAGGATGGTATCACTAACCCAATGACTTGCTTTGAGGATGCGCCATGGTCCGCCCCGTAAAGTTGCTACTCTATGAGTGGACCTCTTATTGAAATTTTAATCCGACAATCATGGAAGAACTTTGATCATATTTTTCAATCAAATCCAAATGGCTTCAGACCATCAGTTCTTCATCTTTTCATGGATCCAGCTCCTGCCAATAGGCTCTCCTTGTTCATAATGACATCCTCCCACCGTCCATTTTGAAAACAAAGCTTTGCCTTAATACCACCCATGCGCTGCATTTGGTTTTCTAATGTCTACTCTTCCTCAGTTATTTAGGATGAATCGGTTCGAAGGAAAGTTGGTGCGTGTCACCATCAAAGATGTTGGCACGTTTCAGGGGATATGTAGCTCGATTGATGAACAGCTAATCACAATAGAGAATTGTAAAAAAAATGACCAACCGTTTCAACAAGATAAGAAGCTCACTTTACTGTAGGTATTCACTCATAGCATCTGCTTGGAATCTCCTGAATTTTGGCCGACACACACTAAGATACTTCATGATAAGTTTGTGATTTATTTATGGAAACTAACGAACTTTGAGCCGACCAGGAAAAGTCATTCCAGTTTCGTAAAGCTCATTGGAACTCTTTGTATTGCAATCAATCATTATCCATTCGATTACTCAAGTCGAACTAATAAAAAATCTTTGCCTTTATTGTGCATCATTCATTTGTTTTATATTTTATTTAGACATGAGCAAATAGAAGAGATCCGGCTGGTGAATGAGGTGAACAAATACGGTTCTCACAGGAACAAAACTGTACCCAAACCTGCACCTGTGTACGGGTTACTGAAAACATCTAGAAACACTGAGGGTGGTGCATGCTCTTCACTGACCTCTCGTATGTTTTGATAAATACCCCAACTATATACCGACTGCATTAGTCAGATGGTATTATTTCCTTGGAAGATCCACATGATTCCACTGATAGGAAAGGAGAAAAGATTCAGCTTGGTGGTCATACTCCTGGCAATAGTCGTTCACATGCATAGAAATTCCCAGGGTTTTTAGCAAGTTAAAAGTTTTTCTGTCTAGCAGAGGTGTTTTTTGCTATATTTTCAAGTGTGTACTGAAGAATTGTAGATGGTGGCTAGGTCACACCAAGTACCACGCTTTCTATACCAGAGCAGTTGGAAGTTAGCGATACCCAACAACAAATAGTTGACAAGCTGAATATATAGAAAATGGCCTTATGTCCATAGGCATCGAACTTCTACCAACTGGTGTAGAGGTAAATTGTCAGGATCATTCTATGATATTGTATGTATACATCTATTTATATTAGATATCCCTCAGTTTTATTGCAGCAAACCAACACAGGCAGCCGCAAAGCAGTCCACCAAACAAAACACAGTATCAGGAGGTAAGGAGTGTGCTGTCTGTATGGCGTGGGTAAAGAACTACAGTGTTACTAAATTAGCCCACATTGTGGAGCAGTAGGAGCTGGGAATAATGCGAAGAGCTCAATATGTCAAATAGGGCCTTGACCCGAGACGAGAATCGCCCAAGCGAGTGAGAATTGCCCGATTTCTCGCCTGAAAAGTTGAGACCACGCCCACTTGACAACTTTTTCAGGCAACTTTTCAGAATCTCTTTTCGAGCGATCCGAGTTGCCTGAGTACAGAAATCAAATATGGCGCCCGATCTATTCTCGCGCGAATCGCCGATAATGCTTTCCGCTGATTTGATTGGCCAGCCTCGTTATATAGGTCGTTCGAATCGCCCAAACCATTGGGCGGGTATATGACCGCTCGGGCAAGAATTCGGGCGATAAGTTGACCGATACCGGGCAACTCGCTCGTATCGGGTAAAGGCCCCTATAAGACGTATTCAGGCAATGAGGGCCTGCGCAAGGCTTCGCCACAAGCCTGGCCAAAATCAGGGGTACCCAGCTTAAGCCCGCACAAGCTTGCGCATGGCTGATCCTCGGCAACATAAAAAGGACTAGGAGTAGGTTGCGCTTTAATATGATTAAACTCGTGATCGACAGCAGGAGCGTATTAAAAGTTCACCTGACCTAACAACAGGATCGCAGTCATGCTGCAATGTGCTATGTATAACAAATAATCCGTCGTCCAATGTGATTTTTTTCTAAATTAAAAAAGATTGCGCAGACCACCTGTTGCTTGCTCTGCTCGCAGTCCTATTGTATTAAATTTTGTCTCGATTGTGCTTTTGGCCTACTCGACTATTTGAATTCCATGCTAAGGCAATTCGAAAGCGCCATTCCCTTCTTTTATATATTTTCTGCAATACACCAATATAAGTCTCCAGCCAAACTATAATATGCGAATCTGCGTGATCGGGTTCTGGCATCTGAAACTGGGTTTTAGACGCATTTTCAGTTCCACTGCACTAAAGTGCGCCTGAAAAGTGTGTTTTTACTAGCCATGTAACTCGGCTGCATCTGAAAGTGAACCCGGTAGCGCGAACAGAAATCTGTGCCTGAAAGTGTGCGTGCTTGTCTATAAAGTGTCAAGGCTATCTCTCTCGGTTTACCCAACAGAGAATGGGTACCCAGCTCTTTCCAGTACAGGATAACATAAAGGTGGTGAGGAAGAGGAGTGGTACCCCACCTCAGTTACACAATTGCCGGCGCAAATTGTCTCTCTAACGGCCATATGCCCACACAGCTGTCGACAACCACACAGCTGCGAGACAACCTTCACCTTTTTAATGCAGATAAACAATTGTCAAGAGAAACAGAGTTACATGATGAAGAAACAACAGCAAACAGAATCTAAAGAGAACAAATTTAACAAAAAGTTTTGCACTACTGGACAGAATAACGATACAGACAAGGATGATGTTATTCGACATCATTACTTTTCAGGTCAGTCAGTCCGGTGACGGTCAGTCGCTAACTTGATCTTTTATGAGATTCCAAATCCATTTGGTGGCTGACGATTTTTTTCCATTTCCATCTACAATAATTTGAATTGTTCAGCATTTTAAGTTCTCATAATTTTCGATCCCGCAACACTGTTCCCATGTTGGTATGATACCCCATATTTATTCACTGAATTAATGGAGCGAATGCATATTGGTTAATTGAGGCATTATCTGCCTGGAGCGCAGTGTTTAGACGCTAGATGTTATGACTTGTAGATGAAGGTATCCCAATACCATGCATTACCACAGAGGAGACGAATCGCCTGTTTCAGCTTGCAAGAATTGGTGGCCTCAATGACTGCAGAATAGGCGACGCCGTTGCTCGTAATGTCAGTGAGCTGATCTTCAAGCTTTTAGGCGGGTCCAACAGGCATGTAATCATTGATATGAAAATATGACTCGGCACTCAGTCCACAGTACAAGGCTGACTCAGCAGACTGTCTCATTGCATTCTGAAGTCATTAGAACGGAACAGTTTTGTTGAATTCGCTGGAAATTTTAAGAAAAGGGTCAACAACTCCATAAATTGAATGGAGTCAGTGAAAGTCTCTTGGCAGGATTCACCATTATGGGGAAACCTCATATATGAAAAGAAAAAATCCATTTTGTAAAACCAAAAATTTTTTTCTAAAGCAGTCTTAGTTACAATCCGAGTGCATTTGATACTCTCGAGAATTGAATTACCCATATTTGACTGTCCTGTAGTTAGTTGGTGCCAAACTAAAACAGCAAGCTGGCTTGCCACTGTATATGGGGAAGAGGGTAGAAAGTCATTAGGGGAGATTAGAAGACCCCTTTGATGTAGCTCGGTTCAGGATGGAAAGATCCCATGTGCGAGCTCTTACTTCTGGCTCCTGCTGGCTCCCGCTGGCTCCCGCTGGCTCCCGCTGGCTCCCGCTGGCTCCCGCTGACTCCCGCTGACTCCCGCTGACTCCCGCTGCCGTGTGATGTTTGGAGATCACCAAAACCGGATGAGTAAATGGCCTGTGTATAGCAATATCATGGACAATTATTGTAGTGAATGTGGAATGGAATTCTTCAATCACGCCGCTTTTGTTTTTTAATGTAAAATGCATTGATTCTGCAATGAAAGATCCCAGTTATCAATAATGTTCCGGTCATGTATTTTCAATTCTTGACCGTCTTGTACTGATCAACTATCACATCATTTCAGACTGCCTCAAGTTCTGTTTCTGATTCAATTGGTCAATAGAGAAAATACGGGATAGCGGTGTCATAGAGGGTAGCGCATATTTGGGTTTCGCAACACCGTCGCGCGTCGGATCCTTGGTACGACTGACCCATAAACGCACCTTAAGTGATCCAGGCTTAATTCCAAATTTCATACACCATTTTGTGGTTATTTCTCCCTGGGTGGATACAGATCACTGCATTAAATAAAGGAGGTGCACCCTCAGAGTACCAACTCTGAGACAAACCATGGACCATCGCGAAAACCAATTTATTAAGCAGGAAGAACGATTAGCCCTGAAAGACCGTTCTTTGACCACTGACCAAGAACGTTCCTGGTTTGAACCGACCATAAGTGGTGCCTTGTTAAACAAGATGATTTCACCTTGAGCATTCTAATATACAGTCTCGACTGCAATTATCCTACCTGAAAAATTGCTCATTTCAGCTGAATATTATAGGTTGGACCCTCGCAACAATCAACAACGACCAACCGTGCTAGTACTGTGTGGTCCACACAGACTGGGCACTTACGGAATCTGTACAGCGCGCTACCTGTCCAATCATGAAGTGAATGTCGTGTTATGTACTAAGCCCGAATCAGAACTCCCAGAGGATCAATTCCGTGAGAGTCGATCTGCTGGCAATTGCAACTGCACAACTATTTACAAAGCTATGGGTATGTGCGAAGTATCGCGGGGATATTTCCTATAGTCATAAAATACCACAGAAATAATGATTGCTTTGAAATTTCAGCGCAATTGGATCACGAAAAATCGCGAAAGAAGTAAAAACATATGGGATGGGAATCTGTTCTGATCAACTAAAATGACCTTTTTTTATTCAGACGGTATCCTGCAACCGAAATGGTTAGATCCTAAAAAAGGAGTATACCGAATGCTACGATCCATGCAGATCACCTAGGCACTGATAGCCAGGCATCCTCTCACAGCCATTTGGTTTTTTATGAAACTCTAAAGAAAACAATCATACTTTCCATACAGAATTCAAATACATGATCTAAAATTCTATTTGGCCAAATAAAAGCTGTTGCCAGAATACAGTCCAGTTCCAAATCCAGCCAAAGACAGAAATAAATTGTGTCAAACATAAGTGCGAAAAAGGATTTTAAAATTAAGTAAAATAAAGTTGCATTTACTAACTCATGATTGAAACGGGTCCAAAAGTTGAGAGGCTGCAATGTTCGAGGCTAAAATTGTTATAGGAATATGTATGCGATTTGACCGTGTTCGATACGGTTTACTTTCGGTTTTATACGCGCCATACGCCTGGTCTTGCCAATGTTTGTTAACTGAGACGGAACCAAAACTATAACTATGCTATCAGGTTTTAATCGTATGGAAATCATAATGAATCACTGGCTCGAGGGTAATGCTTATACAGTAGCACTGATTACCGGTTTTTAAAGCTGGTTTTTAAAGCTGGTTAACGGTTGGGACATCTGTAGGTTGATAAACAGGGGTTACTTGGAATGAAGTGTGGTGCCAGTGTTTGGTCTGCACATAACTTCCCTGTTGGTCTGACAGTTTACATACGTATATATTCTATACATACATATGTCCATACTTGTACATGCAATTAACGTGTTTCCATTCATCATTTTACCAGTGACACTGATGTCTTACGCTGTAGATATTCCAGATACAAAGTTTGATTTAATTGTGAACTGTTTGGAATATAAGTACGGAGGCCATGTTGAAGATGAGTGGTATAGGTCATTAGTATCTTGGTGTAAAAAATCTCCCAGCAATATTCTTGCCATTGGTAAGTGTTGCGCGTCGGTAAGCACTCATCGTTTGCATGCGTTTGATGTTCCACAATGCATTGTTGTCCTTGAGCTAATTACGGGTACTGTACTACTCTTTTTGTTGCCCTATAAGAACTCTATATGACAGGAGTAGCCCTGATCCTCTCCAGTTTAATAGTCATTCGTCGGGTGGAGTCACTGGAGTGTTGACTGACAAACTGAATTGTGTTCTGAGCTTAGGACCAGAAGGTCACTGTCCTCTACCTTGGAGGATTCGGATTACACTGCTAAATAGCAAAGGCCCACCCAACACCTTGTAGTGTTATTGTTTTGTAGATCCATCAACGATGGGGTGCTCCCTAATGCCTAAGTGGTCAATACTGTTTGGTTTACCAAGAGAACTTCCGGCAACTGCAGGACAACTGTATTTATGTGATGTCGGTTTACCAAAGTTTATGTACCAGTTCACAGATTCAGATTTTGTCGTCCCATTTGGCGCCAGGTTCTGTATTCCACTACGCAGAAACGATTAATTTTAGGTGATACTAGTTTCAATTTTTGTTATTTAATAAATGACAGTGCGTAAGGTAATCATACAAGTACTTTCTTCTAAAATAAAAGAGAAACTAATGAGTTGTAATCTTTAAACCTGATGCGTAATCCTAAGCTATAAGTTCTGTGATCGAGGACAGTTTCTAGACTATTATAAATAGTCCAGGTTCTAACCAAATGATTCCGTGTGTATATAGGGCATCGCAGGTGGAAATTTAATGAAATTTAAGAAAATGAGCAGTCTAATGGCGTAAAGCAGCATAGAATAACATATCCCTCATGTCACTAGATTGTATCAGCCTATTTAGGAAAGCTCCTCGAATTGCATCATGATTATGATATTGCATGTAGGTTTAAAAATCTTTGCGCTCAAATATGCCAAAGATCTTGGATTGCTGGAGAATCAAGCTTGATTGACCATACATGTAGGTACAGGCATGTGTTGTGTCTGGCCTTTGCACTAATCGTTTATCGTGGTACTTTACTGCTGCATGCAACAACCACAAGGTGTGAAGGACTCCCATTTGATATGGGAATGATTTGTTATATGTTATCGCCACACAAGCTTATGAGACAAATTGTGTTCTGTTATTCAACCACATTGGATACGACTCCCTAAACATTGGCCGTCTGTATAACCTGCATAAAAAAATGATTCAACATTTTAAATATTGGGTAATATAGATTTCACTGTTCTAGGCCTCCCTCACACAGGCAATTGGCCATCATATTCAACGAACCTCCTTATCTAAGCCTGAATTAAGCCGCTTTTATATCAGAACCGAGTTTTCGAGCGAGGTTTCAGGCGAGCTACATTGGGCGATATTTGCATATATAGGAGACACCAGACTCCTGTCAGGGATTTAAATAAGGGCCACTATTGGCTGACCTAGTTAAAATAGAGGAGAAGAAAATAAATGATAAGGTAATCTAAAGGTATCCAAACATCCTAATTATTTCAGCGAATGTAGTGAATAACCATCAAGAGTCACTCTATCAACCAAGAGAATCCAGATGGATAACTCATTACACTGTAAATAATACCGTTGACTCATTGCCATTTACCGCGGCTAGTACAGCTACTGCAGTTTTGCCACGAGGTGCAAAGATGAGATTTGATTGGTTGACCGAAGAGAATCCCGCTAGAGGGTATAGTTTCGGGCGACAGAATCACCCGAAAAGAGTTTTTTATAGAGCCTTTGGATGGTTTTAAAAGATGGCTATTTCTCTAGAGCCGTTGTTTTTGGCCGAGTTTTCAGCCGACTCGCCGGAAACCTTACTCCTATAGAAGAGGCTTTAAACTTACATTGAAACAGTTTAGGACCTAAAATCTATGTGCTAGGAGCTCTTACTCATAGTGGACACTCGTCATGTCCATCATTTGAAGTAACCCAGAATATTGAGCCCACTAGTGAGCTTTCCCCATTTTCCTAAAGATAAAGGGTATGCTGTAATTATTATATCTAAATAATCATATAGTTTTTCAAGGAGTGGTTCAGGGATAGGTTACTTGTGCATAATAATCTTTCAATCAGCTAGATAGTGTACACTTCAGAGTTGTCCTCCATTGGATGTGGACAGTGACTAGAGCCCTTCCAGGAATGGGGCTCTAGTAATGTACAGGCTGATACAGTAAACCTCCTACACCTCAGTGACTCAAGCCTGGGAGTTAACTGTAATGATGATCAGTTTGCCGGCACATCTTTCCTGCTGAGTTCTACTGACCAAAGCCCTCTCCCTGAACCTGGAGCACCATGGCCAACCTTGATAAGCCTGCCATAAGAGATGCATACGAGGATGTGAGAAATGATGCGTCAGAAACTATGTGGTAAGTTCTGCTAGAAAATCTGGTAGCAGCACAGTGATAAATGACAATTGTGAGGACACTTCCTGGTTTGGTAAAATTGTTCGGTTGTCTTTCAATAGAAACGTTATCAACTGTGATTGGTGATTTTGTTATAGTGGGTACAGTTTGTGGTGTCACTTTTAATCTATCAATAATTGATTCAAACCTGTTGGGATATTTCGTTCCAATATGGCAGTTTTATAAAAATCGCTACACAATTGTTGGACAGTTAACGTCATGCTCAATAGATAGCCTGAGTTTGAAAGGGTGAATGCTCCATAAGTATTTGGTGTTGTGTAGCTTTGACGATGTGTATACTGGGGCCATATACCAAACACTTACGCCTGAAAAAGTTATAAGGGATGCATTCAACCATTACCAATCCCAACCATAATCCCATAGTGTAATCACCCCTGCTTAGAGATTCACTCTATCTTACAGGGCTACATTTAAATATGAAGGCAAGGATATCATCCATGAAGCCTCTGGTGTGGACTTTGATGAATTTAAATCTAAATTTGGACGTAAGTAGCTCGCCTAATTTGGGAGCTAATGCACCTAATACGATGATGGCATGATGAACTACCTAGAGTCATAGAAACTTTGTGGTCTCTGGCAAATAGAGTTATCTTCCATAACTGTATGTAAAACTCTAGGATAATTCTATGGGACACAGTAGCTACCTGCTACAATAATGGTGTGAGGTGCTATATAGCTAAAGTCCTTCATGTCACTGATCCTAGAAACTCTGCAATTCTGGGGATAGTTATCCTTTTTATGGGTAACTCGAGGATAACTCTCTGGGACACAGGTGCTACCAATCAGGTCCAGCCAGCCAGAACCCAACCAGCGGGTTTATAGGCGGCTAGGACACCCACAAGACAGCAAAAGTGTCATAGGCCCAGACTATTCCCATCACTTATGATTAATGACTCGGTGAGGTGCTGGAAATAGCCATTTAGCCGACTAGATATTCACATCCAGGATGGGTCCCCTATCTGATCATGACGTTTAGGATTAGATGTTTTCACAGTAATTAGCTCTATAATAGTCTCACAATCACTGTGTACTCATCTACAGAGAGCAAATTACCTATCACTGCGTAGTGTCACCAGCCATAGCGCAGTTCGCATCAACCAGTCCATCCCATATAAGGAGTTTTGATAAGTTACCTTAGAGGCGTTCACTATAATCTTATCTCAAGTGAGTTAGTTTATTGTGAAATCAACCATTCTGATCGATAGTACTGAGGGTACGCTATCAGAAGGGTCAAGGCACTGTATTGCAAAGACAATGGGGTCAAGTGGGCGGACACATGGGAAAGTATTAGATAAATCATTAGTTTTCAAAGCTCTAATTTAAAATTGGACACATACCTGCTCTGTAACAAATACAACATAGTGTGAACTAGAAGAAAGCTGAATACCATGGTCTGGCCAAACTATTGTCATATGATGTGCCAATTATACACAAAAAGCTCTTGCTCCAAAAATTTCAGGATGATTTCATGCATTGCGCACAGATACAATTGAGATCTATAAAAAATCTGGTGAAGATTGATTAGTCGACAAAAACTTCCCTAGATTGATTGTAGTTCTGCATGCCATATGGTTCACTCATTGGCGGGGTGATGGCGTTATCAGACTGGAGTTCATTGTGACTCAGCTGAATCAGCTGGGTGATTTATGGGGTCAATCCCTTGAGTGGGCATCAAAGTGTCTGTCATTTCCTGCCTACATTCCTTCCCTCCCTGGGTGAACCAGAATTCCCCATATACAATGACACAGAGTGGCACAACACTGAGTTCCCTATAGGACATAGGCAGCATGCAGACAGATGGATACAATTGAACATTGCTTTGTTAGTTATATTGAATGGTTGACAGTTGGTACAGTATATATAAATAAATTATGCATGCCCAGTGATGTGAGTCAGTGCTTGGCTACTCTCTTATAACAAAAGGATTGGATGTCACCGGTTAAACATATCAGCTCAGCCCAGCTGGGCATGGTGACGTCTTTCTATCAATGCCTTTGTGAGTCTCAGGTTTACATTCACTATTATAACTAATAAAGCAGCGCATAGATTTACTCGTTAACATGCAGTCAATGTAACTGCTCTATATTTACGCGATGATCACAACTCCCACTGAACAGAGCTCAGACCAGGCGCCCCCAGCTTGCAGTGATTGGTGATACTAGTGTATGACTAGATTATCAACAAGGCTTGATCAAAAGACTAGGTGATGATAGAAGACAGATACACAGACCACAGCTCAAAGCCTTGACAAGGAAATTCAATACATTCCGTGTAGTGTTTTGTAACTGGTTTCAACAAGGGGCAATGACCCTAGGCACGATAAAGTTTTGTTGGCTGATTCCATACTACATTTAGTGTCAGGGATTGAGATTGTGATAAAGTAATTGAATAAAGCTTCATCCTTCATATTTCTATCTGCGCGCGCTTTGGAGAGAAAATTCCCTGGGTAAGGGCTGGGATCCGAATTATTGTGGGGATTGGTTATTGCTGCTAACACTAGGAACCTATCCTCTGAGAGATTTACATGCAAAGAAGGGAGGGCAATGTTTGTGTATCATTAAAGAAAACCTGCAGGATGACAAAACAAGCAATCCAACAGATTAACCAGGTTTAGAGCATCAAAGAGAGAAGACAGGATCCAACTCCAAACATAAATTCCAGTTTTTACACTTGCTTGAAAACAAGAATGCTATGCACGGCGTGACTATGCACATGCAGTGATTAAGATCTGGGGGACGTAGGGGATGGAGTCCTAAGGTATATTTGGGCAGGAGAATGGTGTAAGTGCATGATCAGCGTTCCCCCACTACAGCATCCTCACGCTTGCCAGTCCTTATTTCCAACTTAATCGGCAAACATAACTATACAATTGAACCCCACCTTGATTCGCCATGGTCCGTATTGATCTAACGTATAACAGTTCACGGCCCCCTTTTTTTAAATGAGTGCGCATGCAGTCTGACTCTAATGTGTTGTATTTGCAGCTGAGGAGAGAGGGTTTGGTTATCTAAGAGTAGTGACGGGAGATGAACTAAGTAAAAGAGCCAAGTTTGCTCTCATTATGTGGTGTGGTTCAGAAATAGGAGGCCTCAAACGAGCTAAGCTGGGAACGGACAAATCATCTCTCAAACAAATCATTGAGGTGAGACCAGACATACGATCTAGTTCATAATGAGCAATGATTCAGAGGAGATCTCAATAAAGAATGGAATTCAGCACACTTTTTCACAGGAAGTTGTCAAGTTAACTGAATAGAAATTCAATTCAAAGCACATTCAATTTCTTGGTCTTCTATATAAGCTGAGTGGTAACTGCTGCAGCAGGCAGTTCACCAGGGTAATGGGTAGAGTATACTTTGGTTGATTGACCACAAGTTCTCCAAGGAAGGACTAATCTGCATCAAAGTTTCAAGATTGATAGCCAGTTGGCCTGGCTTTTCGGCATGTGCCCCACCGCCGCATGTTAGAGAGCCAAGCTGATCACCTATGAGTAAACAAATTGCACTCATTTTACAATGGTAATCAAGACATCATAAAATAAACTGTGTTAATTGATGAGACTGCCCATCAGCTAATTAGATCACAAAAATCAAACCTTTTCTAGGCATAATATCCACTGTACTTGTCATATACAGACCTATTATTTT
>Ga0224511_10002144_pt1 | contig 12958 bp, 3 predicted proteins | sample SF_May12_sed_USG_2_FD_169988 | JGI IMG/M metagenome (GOLD analysis project Ga0224511, IMG submission 169988) | Sediment microbial communities from San Francisco Bay, California, United States - SF_May12_sed_USGS_8_1 | ecosystem: Environmental > Aquatic > Marine > Sediment | place: USA...
GTTAGAACGACATTTGCCTTTGTATAGCAACGGCTTTTGGTCAAAAACGTGATTCGCCTCAACACAGAAGCTGAAAACGCTGAAGTTGTTTTGTGTTTTGTTTGTGTAGAATTTGATGAGATGATGAACATACACCGTAATATTTTGTTTATCGAGAATATACCACATTCCGTTTTTGTAAATAAGTGTTCACTTATGTGCAATCTCCACAACAAACAGCACAACATTGATATTTAGCCGCGATAGTCCACATTACTTTCCGTGTACATGTAAGAGAGATGTGTGTATGTGTATTTTGAATATCATGTGGAATATATATACATGTACACGACGGACCTGTAAGTTAGTTGAGCTAAAATGGCAGATTACCTTTAAGGCATTATCAAACATTGAAAATGATGTTTATCTCTTCCATTTATATCAACATTACGCGCATTGCAATTAGACCGACTCCTGGTTTGAAATGCACTTCAGACCGTCTGTGGAGAAAATTCATTTTTTTAATTACCCTACATGACCTTCATAATGCATAAGAAGACACAGTTGCCGATGTTTGAGTACTTTTATTTGTTATCTTAATCTGCGATGTATTATAAAAATTACTTGGCATCTGTTTTAAGTCTTAAATGGTTAAACGGTTTGCGCTTTTTCTTCAAAACAAATACAATGTTGAAATGTATTTACAGTTTGTACCGTGTGTACATTCTAACTATTTAAACGACCCTTGAAGACCTGAACACTTGTTTTAAAAATGTTTCTCAAAAGTGTCAAGCAACCAAACAATCATTATTTCTATATCTTATTAAGTTAAACATGATGCAATAAATATTGCAAAACTTCTCTAGGTCATGACAGCTGTTGTTTATTCTCAGAAAACACGACAAGTGTTACCCGTCGGTTAATAAATTCTGAGTCGTGCTAACAACCTGCGTCTTGTCAAAAACAATCAACCACGTCTAGATGTGCCTGGAAAAAGCTTTGACGGTATACTTCTCACCTTGTAACACCTGTCTGGCTGTGTACAGTAAATCTAAAATAACTTGCATAGTCTACGAACAGAAAAGTACAAATAAACAATCAGCGTGAAAATGTCTATACACATTTGTGTCTGTAAAAGTTAAAGTAATCAAAGTCTTATACTCAGTATAATAAATTGTTAACATAACTCACGTTATGAATATATTATTATGATAGCTGTATTTTAATCTTGGAACGTGCGTAATTTCCTTCTTTTGCGAGTTGATGAAAACGAAATCCTTAATAAATATGTTACACATGGACAAAAATCTACGAGCACGCATCTGTTGTAAAATCAAATAAGCAGTATTTCTAAATGATCGTGTATTCTGTGCGGTGTTTGATAAAATTCAAATTGACATAAACTACAACAAATAAAAACATATGAAACAATCTTATATTCATAAAATTTAAAGAGTTATTGTCCTATACTCAGAATAATTTCGGAATATGAGTAAAAAATCTAGGCGATTGAGCAAGATACGAAATCGAATGTGTTTAGGTTAGGAGAATTAATGGATTATTTCGACAGTGCATGATATTTTCTTAAATCAAGTTTTAGTTGACACTGATCCTTCGTCTTTACTACACAACCACGTTTCTAGTTTCAATCAAAGTCAAACGGAGTTTTCTTTTCTCATTATGCAATGTTGCTTTTAGCTTCCCTAAACAGCTTCTAGCTGTTACTTTATATCGCTTCTAAACTTACACTATGTTTCGCTTTTAAATTTATACTAAACCGAGCTTGTTATTTTATATTATGCCTCGCTTCTAATTTTATACTATGTCTGGTTTCTGAACTATATGTAGCGTGTGATCTTATACTATGTCTTACTTCTAAACCTATTTTAGGTCTCGGTCCTAACGTATACTATTTATCGCTTCTAAACCTCCTCTTTAGTTAAGGTGTTTTCGTGATGGGAGGTATAATCCCGTGTACCGTTACGGAGCGTACGACAAACAAACACTTTTCTGCATATTATTTATATTTAGTCATGTGAGTTTTTAAACCACAAAAGTGTTGATATTCGACGCAATATGACATTACTAAGTTAAAATGCCGTTCAAACGAATCAATCCAATAAACTATCATAGTATAGTGTTTATTACATCGTTTGCCGAATGTTGAAAAAGCGAATGTTCATCCAAGTACAAAAAAATGCTTATATGATAATCGTTTAACATACCCATTGAAAGGTTCTGGTAAATAAAACATCACTTATACGCTCTCAAACTTTAGAGAACCAAGAAAAAAATGGCATACATTTTCACAGGGTAGAGATACACCTGCAATTGTTTGGTCTTCGTAATAGTCGTACCCTTTATAAAAAGCGTTAAGGGGTATTCCAAAACATTTAAGCCAACGTAAACAACCACCTGAAAGATCAGGTCGCGTTTCCTGTAGTATTAGCTACTTCTTCAAGCAAACATTTGTTTTACCTTAGAATGCCTGAGACAATATAAAAATGTGTATATCAGAACACAAGGTCGTTGAAGCGTTCTTGTAACGCACTTCATGTATGTAGGTGTTTTTATGTTGTGACTGAATAAATCATTCATAAAATGCGAATCACGTTCTATTCCAACACATAGCTTTGGTATATGGCCGATAGAAATTTGTATATTACCGGTCTTAGGTAGATAATGCAATTTTATCGGCTTTCTGTTATCGTAGACAAGCTTGAAGATATTACCTACCAGGCCTTAATTCAGAGAGAATAGTAAAAAAGCATTTTAAACTTAAAATCCCACACTTTCATGTGTTAGGTTAATAACAGTCTATATACAAATAAGCGGTAATTTCTAATTATACGATCGCAGTAGTCAAAATAAGTATAGTAATGCACATCGTGCCCGTAGAGATTTGAAGAAAAATGCCGATTTCGTTGATGGCATCAACGTATGTGAGCGTATGTTATACACTCGCATACGCTGATGTACGTTAGGGGTACGTTAGGCATGCGTCATGTCCGTTCCAAATACGTTAATATTCGTCGGTTCATACGTTTAACGCAACTTTTTTCACTTTTTTGGCATGCTAAACATTTATCAGATTATGTGAACGTTTAGCATATACGGTACGCATATTCTTCAAATACGCACAGAATATGCTCGATACGCTAGAAATACATTTAATACGCTAAAGGTACGTTACAAGTGTGTTTGAGGAGCGCTGTTAATACGCTGTCCATACGTATGTTAAGGATTGTTGTCAATAGCTCGGACTTAAAACCTTGAACATTGTGAGAAAAAGTAGTTTTCTGAAATGTGCATACGCTTACCTTACCGTTTGACACATTTTACGAATCGTTATCTGAAAGACATCGCCTGGTGCCCTGAGGTACAAAAGTCAATTTGTAGATTTATTGTATCGGATTGTAGAGTTATTTTCTTCGCCCGGTGTCCTTTCTTGTATCAGAGATACATATTCTAGAAATAAGTGCATAGTTTCTGTCAAATGCGAGAAACCGCTGACTGTACACACGTCTTTTGTAACTGTGACTTCAATAACCCTACAAAGCAAATAACGTACGCCGTTCTTAGAAAGTACGTTTATTACTACAGGTGCCAGACACCGTGTAAACATTCGACATTTCATGCTAAGATTCTTGTTGTCGCCATATCTTGGAATCATGCAATGGTATAATTGAAAGTGCACTTTGTAACATATAGTAACAGACAGTTAAGGTACTGACAATAAAAATACAAAATGAGAAAAATCAGTTTTTGCCTGATTATTTGTAATTTCCATTAAACATAATGCTTGTAATATACCGTTAAGGATAAAACACCACAGATTTCTTTGATTTGCATGATAACGTCTTTGTGTGGTATTAAACTGGCTAATACAAACACTTTGCTAATGCATCTGTTCAATTGAATATATCTGAGGGCACAAATATTGAAACCGCTATTCACAGAGTAAATCGTGGTCACTTATCAAGCGCTTATTCAGCTCAACTGCACTGTGAAAGTATTAATTTGAAAGAAATTAATCATGGTCGGATTAAAATGTGTTACCCGATCTGTACCCAATCTGTACTCGAAAATCCCGATCGAGCAAAGGTCTAGATGGTCGTGTTGAGGTCGTGTAAAGCTCGCGTATAGGTCGGAATAATCGAGCGTCTGTAATCGACTAGAGGTCAAGACGCAGTCGTTTGTATGCCTTTAAGTCGATTGATCGAGCTTAATCGGGAAATTTAGAGGATCGGAATGATCGAGTTGATCTGATAGGCAGTGGTAACCCACATTTAAAATGAGGCTGATATGTTCCCACTGAAGACTATCCGTCCTGTGGACTTGTCCTTCTCTCAGATAAACATATTGTGCTGTTGTCTTTTACCTTCTCAGCATTAGCAATTAAAACCAGTACAAACTCTTGAAAGTATCCTCGTTGATCACCCTGAGGCACTTAAAACGAACTACAAAGTATAGGTCAGTATAAGAGATCCAAATATAAAATCTAGTTTTAAAACAATCTTAAACGATATCTTTGTGAACCAAACCAAATAATATGAGCTTGTCTTTATACGCAGGTCAATAAGAACCAAAATAAATATGGTTCGATTGGTAAAAGCGTGCTGTTATGGATTTCTTCTGTATAGAAAGGGTAAATTAAATTTAATAAATAATAGAAACAGATATAATCACCGTATTGTGATATTTGATTATGTCTAAGTTTAAAACAAGCAAGTTAACAAAAAGAAGAAACGCATTAAGGTACCTTCGCGGTGTTATGTAGATTAGGTTGTAGATTCAGTATACAGTGACCACCATAAAGCTGAAGAAAGAGTTACAGAAACTGTTTAGTTTTATGTTGTTATGAAATACATTTTACTGGCATTAAGCAAAATAATGATGTTTTTCTTTCAATTATGCTACAGCACGTTCCCTGCGAACAATAAAACGTTGATCTCTATCTCTGACAAATTGTATTTTTGCTGCAGTCATTCCATCAAACATTGTCGAAGCGAGTTGCCTACTTACAATAATCACTAATATTGCTAGCCCTGTTTGTGACTGATGTAAAAAGACATGTGTACGATGATGTTAATGTGGGGTTGTCAGTACATCTTATGAGTAAAGAAATTGAAATACTTCCCTTTCAAAGACTAGGTAAACGCGCAGAATAACTTCGCAACACGTCCTATGTTCTGCTCCCATACGGAGTTCAACCGAAACTTAATAAAATAATCGGTGTTCTTTTTTCTGTTAAGCAAATTGCAGCCATGTTCTAAACAGTCAGCTGCAAAATAAATGTCAAATATATATGTCTCGTTGTAAACCTGCAAGGCATGCACTATTGTTTTAACACGGGCATAAAACCCAATATACCAGCTATCCTGTCAGTGACGGCGGGGTACAATTCAAAAACGCATATACCTACAAAGCGCGCTGGAAATACGATAACGTGTTAATGTAACACATTTCCCAATAACCATCACCGCAATTGTGACGTTTTTATTGTAAATCAGAAAGATACAGGAACAAAACACCAACGAATATGGTATTAAAGACACTGTGATTTTTGGATCTCTAATAAGAAAGCATCCAAGAACAAGCTCGTCTGAAAAATATGTATAATAACATTCAATAAAAAACACAACACACATAAATCAACATTGAAAACGAAAAACAAAAATATGCAAACTCGATTTGCATTTTTGTGGTCTTTAGTAAAACATTTTTAATATATAAATGCAAATGCGTATTAAAATTTCCAACAACATGATTATGTGTTTTTAACAATTTGTCAGTTCATGTTAAAATAGTAGATTTCGGTCCGGGAACTTAACTAACACCCCCCGTATGTACACTTATATTGCACATTTAAATAACATATAAATCCAGTTATAACGTAGTCACTTTCGTGAACCGACACTTCCCGTTATGTTGTCAATTGATACCCGCCCTCTTTATTGACAAAACAAGTGTCGTAATAAAAAATATGACATAACGTTCGTTGCCGCTATACGCTATCTATAATTGTGTCACTTATATTGAATCTCGAATGCATCTGTAATGAAATCCATCACATAATAAAACAAATTATGAAGCGTAAAGAGAAGAGCAACTGTTATTGTTGTTCATAATGCCCTTTATAAACATAACAACACGGAGCGATAGCTTGCTTTCCGTAATAAGTTGCCAAAGCCAATGTCACATGTGTCCATATTAGTTTTGTTTAGGTATTAATAGATCAACAATCTGAACATTAACTTGAATATGAATAGGTTTAACCACACACACCGACATGTGTTCTAGTGTTAGCAACTACCATGTGACGAAATTATTACTGTAAAAATCGTTTAGCTGAATATAATAAAAGGGATTATGGTCAGCAATGGATCTATGCATTACCTTTTTGACAGATTTCAGGATTTTGAAGAATGTTTTTAAAATAAAATTGTAATTTTTACAGTCACAATAATTATTCAGTTCAACCTTTAAGTGAAGTGTTTTATGTTTGTGCATTTTTGTTGATTTGTTGTGGCGTTTATGTTTCTTTGTGAATAATCAATGGAATTAAGTAATTTATGGACAACATTTTGATCCCTATGATACAATACGTCCAGTTACAAATATGATTTTTTTTTGGCGCAAAGACTCCTAACGGTAGATATTTGTCACCTGAAAACGGACATACATCTGTTATTTTAATTTCCAATGTGAATACATCATAGGGTAGCATGGTTCGTACAACTCCATTCGTACTACATCATTGTGTAGATATGTATTTGTGGTCCTATAGAATCATAGACGTAATGTTGCTTTGGTTGTAAAATAGAGTCCTTGTCATGCGCTAGGGAGTCAATGTAGTGGCATTCTTTCATTTTCCCCAAAGAACAAAAAAAACCGAGACTGCTATATTCTCAATGCAAATTATGTTTTTGTCGATTGAATAGACTGTGTTTAGAGGTGACTTGTTTCAAGACATACATCTTATTTAAACCCTTTATATCTATTTTATCAAAACAAGTCACTCACATACAGACCGCCCCCAATACATCTGATCACAAAACAAAACGAAAGTTTCAAGTGGTCTTAGATTCAGTGCAGCAGGAAACACAAGAGCATTGCATCATGAAGAAAACCAGACGTATATAAAACCTCACATTATGCTTCTTTATACATTATGTCTAGTATAAAATTTAAATTATTCAAACCAACGCTCTGTGCAAACACTAAATCATTGGACTGTGACTGACAGAACTCGTATTACATCCGTCAGATGTGGGTAATGCAATATTCACCTTTCTCTAGTAATGATTTAGCTTTACACACTTTATTGACCAGTTTTTACGGCGGTTTTTAAAGAAACATGTTCTGCTTTTCCACTGTAAAAATTTGAATTTTATGTAGAGTGTAAAAAGTTGATACAATACGTTTTTATGTAAATAATTGTCTAGTAATACTGTTACGTCACAACGGTACTAGGCACTAGGTAAGAATAGTAGCTTGAGCGCGGAACTTCGACTTAAAGGTCAGACAATCGAGCATCACTGGCAACAATACATACTATCGCACTAGTTATAGTGTTATCTGGCGAACATTGCATTGTTCCGTCCTGTTTTACTTAAATTATATTTACACCTCTATGCAAACCAGGAAATATTATTTGTCAAAGTACAATCTCCGAAAATTAGGTCAGCAACAGAAATCAAACAAACCACTTTTGTATATGATAGGTTTCAGCTCTTTTTCTATATGCAAAAGAAAAAACTGAATGAAAGGGAAACGTACTTAGGCAGCATAGTCTGCATGAAAGAAAATAAGTATCGGTTTTATTGAAGCTGTTCATCAATGATAATAAACGATGCTTAACCACTGACGATCCCTAGCGCAGGAGCGGACATTTATTTTCAAAAGTAAACCAATCAAATCCTATTCGCGCTGAAAACCTTTTAGATGATACATTCAAGTATGTCAAATTTTATTCCAGACAAAACCACTCCCCTAATCTTCAGTCTCATTAGTACCATTCATAAATGACCATTAATGTTTCATTAAAGGCTTTTGTTTTGTTTCAATGGCGATAACGACACACTAATTTGTAAGATCCTTCCGAACAAGCCAATAAAGACACTATTACCACATACCAATTTGGCTGCCTACTGATTGACTTCATAGGTGTTCAGGTACGCAAAGACAGTGTGTAGTGTAACCTATAGACACTAAATTATTTTTTCTTTGCAAATGAAATGAGGTGGCTATATATGTTCTTTCGCCTGTCCTTCGTAATCAGTAGATCTTTATTCAAAATTTATTTGTTCGTAACTTAACTATATGCAATGTTTGGTGTTTCTACTGTTCATGTATGGTATCAGTGTTATTTTCATCTGAATGGCTGGGAGCACGATTCAGTATCCCCGTTCTATAATGAATTTCATCAAACAATAACAATACTACTATTAGCTTTTAATTATAATTCGCGTAAAGTAAAGTTTCGAACATTCGAACGTTTTCCAAACGAACCAGGATTTAATCTTTAATATGATAAGAAATGAGTTAAGGCCAATCACGAACTAAATAACATCGTGCCTCATATTAAATAATAATAACTGAAGTTATGATGCATTCAAAACCTATCCTGCTTTACTAAATGTCAAGTGGAATTTTATAAGAATATATGAAATAATATGTGAAAAAATATATAGTTATCCACAAGTCGGCACCGTTTCTTTAAGTTTAAAGAGCTGGGGCTTGCAGTCTGGTCTAGAGACTCACACACACGCACACACATTCAAAAAACTATTTGTTCTTGATACAAACGTTTTCTTGGACATAAATTCCTATCTGGTTATGCCTTAGTATGTCCTCTATCGATCTGGCAAGTTGTGTTAAACTTTAAAAGTATATATTATTTACAACAACTTGCCCAGTTCAACAAATACATTACAAGTTTTAGTTTCGCTCTAGAGGGCGTCAGTAGTTTGGTGTATTTCATAACCACTGATGAACACCTGCAATAAAACCGAGGCTGCTATTTTCCCACGCAGACTATGCTTCGTATGGGTTTCCCCTTTTCTCGGTCAAAATAAAACGCATTGTCAAAAAAAAAGAAGATCATTGTGTAGTTATATTTATCTGGTCCTCATTGATCATGGTATGTACATGTATGTTGTTTAGATTTGAAAAAAGAGTTCCGCTCATGCGCTAGGGGGCGTCAGTGGCATGGCATATTTCATTCACTGATGGACAGCTTCAAGAAAACCGAGGCTGTTGGTTTCCCATGCAGGCTATGCTTGTCGAGGTCTTTCCTTTTCTCAGTTTAATTTGACTTACTACAGCTGGTTTTAAGTGTCTGTGTGGCGACTGTACAATGTCGCCTCATACTTCATCATTGTGTAGTTATATTTTTCTGGTCCTCATGGATCATGATTGTATGTTTTTTTACATTTGAAATAGAGTTCCGCTCAGCGCTAAGGGCGTCAGTTGTGTGGTATCGTTCACTACCACTAAAGAAAAGCTTCAAAAAAACCGACGCTGCTGTTTTCCCTTTCAGGTTATGCTTCCTAATTACTTTCCTTTTTCTTTCACACGACCAGACCGCAGGGATGTCCCTTTAAGAGAATAGCATTAAAAGTTATTAAACGAATAATAAGTGTGTTAGTGTGTAACCACATTTGCTTTATTTAACAAGTAGGCAATTCCAAAAAATTATACAACGTTTGGTAAATCTAAATATGGATAATGTAACACGCTACTCTTGTGGAATATATGACTAACAGCAATGTAATGAATGTAGTTACATAATGAGTTTCAATAAATAAAGCATTTGATAGTATTAATATCCGATATGCTACCTACAAATGAATTAACATAGAAAAGTAGTCGATATCCGTCTTCGTCCGTCGTGCGTCTTCATCGACAATTTCACTCAAACATCTTCATTGTAACCGTTTATTGAATTTAGAACAAACTTCACAGAAAAAATACTTGAGTAGTCCCACTACCAAACTGTTCAAACTGTTCCTATTGCTTATACAAGTAGGTTACGGAGAAAAAAGGTTTCCAAAGTTCAGTTTTCAAATGTCTTCTAAACCACAAGGTCTAAAACGTTTATTTTTTACTGATAACTATATCTAGAGGTATTCTACCACTATTGTTCAAATGGTACTCCTGGAGTTGAAATTAGCCCCGTCCTAGGGCTTAAAATATTACATTAAATTACGGAGAACAAAATTTGATCTAGATTTAATCTTAAATGACCACTTCTTAAAAAAAACTGCCGTGTTTGATGAAAATCATATGAATGAAAACTCTTCTAACATGCATAAAATGGTTACGCTAGTCTTAATGAACAGGTTAAGGGGACTTAGCTGAGCGACCAGAGCGTCGTGTAACAATTTATAGATATTTTATACATGACAAGTAAATTCCAACTTTAAGTATCACGCCGATACAACGTGTCGCACTCCCAGACACCCATATAACACCTATACGTCCAACTACTGGATCACTGTTTTATATCCACTTCTTAGCTTAATATAACAATAAAAAAATCTGCTTATTTTGTTATGACGAAACGAAATGTACCTTTCTCGTAAAGTAGTACATTAGCTATAACTGCAGTAACATTAATGCCGCTATGTCTACTTATGTTTGTAATTTACGATTAAAGATGAAACACGCAGATGTCTGCAGAATTATATGATAACGTTATGCGTTGTGTTTTGTGTTCTACTAAAGCAGTTTTCTAAAGAAAGTGTTTTTAATAAGCACATGATGGAAAATAGATTAATGCCGATATTTATTGGAATATATTTAGCATTAATCAAGCCTCAAGTGAACTTGTAATTTAAATAATTGATGTATTAATAATTCATTATAAATAAGATAATGTCTTAATTTTATATAGTTTTTACTTAGTAATGTGTATTTTATTATGATAATAAAAGCAGGTATTATTATGTTTTAAGCAGGTATTGCAATTTATTCGTGTCTTTTTGTGTTTTTCCCACACACTTTTGCGTTGAACCAAAGACAAGTGCATTTATAACATACAACCGTGGAATATGAGGATATGATAATGCCTGTATAGCCAAAGCGAAGCCTTTTCGCAATTCCGCATCCACATTATATTAGGTAATTGGTTACGTTATTAAAGATAATTAAAATGGTTTACCAACTTTGAGTAAGTTTAATGATTTGGGGGTTATTTTTATCATCTCGTAAGTTTTTATTGTATGATTGTTGATATAATTTAGAGAAATCGTTAAAGATCAACATCATGCAATTTATGGCACTCAAAGCCCTAACTTCTTAGACTTGTTCGATTATTCAGGAAACACAATGATAATTGTGTTTCCTGAATCACCAAACACTGCGCGGGATCACCAGGTTTGCATGAAGGGGAAAAGCTTGAATCCAATGACCCGCTAACTTAGAAAATGCAAAAAAAAAAACGTTTAACACTTCAAAACTAATCCTTCAAACATAGCCACTTTTTTATCCGACTCTTGTTTTAACGTTTTGCTAAAGCAAGCTTAGATTATAGCATGGTGATTCAAAACATAAAAAGTACAAACATGTTACATATAAGAACGAAATACAGTACGTATTATTACTTATATTACTTGTTTAGTGTTGTGTAATTTGTGCACATGTCCAAATAAAATATTACAATGGTGGTTTTTAAAGGTGGTCAGAGGCAGATAATACAACCGTACCGTACTTTGGCATCGAAGGAGCTTAAACGATTTCATTAATCACGATTCTTTATACACAGAGGATATTAAAGAAGCATATCAAGAAAATAATTTCCTGGAGTTAAAATTTTAATGAAACGCACAAAGAGCATTATGTTCCAAAACCAGAAGTGATATGTTGCAATGTGAAACATAAAAGTCATGTTATTTCTGTAAATACACAACAAGACTGTACGTATTTTGACACTGATATAATACTCAATAGACTTCATGCATTAATCGTCTTAGTGACACTTGGAGATAATCGCATTTCGCTTATATTAACACATAGGCATCGGCATACGATAATGAGTTTTAACAACTGACAAGAAAGTCAACAAATTACATTAAGAAATACAGCGCCTTAAAACATAAAAAGGCTGTAATCGATTACAAGATAAAATAGTGCTTTATTCTTGTCGAAATTACTAATAAGGAAACTAAATCAATGTCATAATTGTTCTTGTAATTCTAGTGATGATTAAACATTGAATATAAAACGCCACATACAACTTTGATCCGCGTAATATGGTTTTGTTTAGTGTTTAATGTTTTAATTAAAATTGCTTTCTCAAAAGACAAGTGTTCTATAATGAGCTGATATTGACACGGGAAATTGTATACATGTGCAAGTATTTTTAAGTCATATGTATTTGAAATTTAAATGCACTTACTAGGAATAACAATTAAATACCATGGTTTCCCATAGAAATCAGTTGTATTTTTAAACTAGGCAATATAGGTTTATGTATACAAAAACGGTTTTATTAACCAATGGCATGTCGTCAAATATATCGAAACCAGTCGCAAACAAACAAAGTGGCGGATCTTCTTAAATACGAAGAGATCGTGCAATCCCAATTTAATATGTTACTTATCACTCCATTACCGTACCATAATATTCAGAAATTTAGTTAAGCCTGCACATATTGCTTCCAAACAACAAAATGGGTTTGGTTTTCTCATACACTGGTCAAAAAGCACGAGCCAACTAAATAAGAATGTACAGTGAAGTCAAAACCAGATTTCTACAATCTCAAGTAACTACTGTTTACTTATTATTAAGTATTGTAAAAGTGCGAAGAAACAGTTATCTAACATAAAAAGGGAAAATGCCATATTAATGAAACAATGAGTTGTGACACGTTTAATAGTATATAAAAACCAATGATTAAATGCACAGTAAATCGTTTCAATTATGCGATGCCACGTTCTCGGCAAACATCAAGTGTTGATATGGGGTTGACAGA
>Ga0224511_10002145_pt1 | contig 12958 bp, 9 predicted proteins | sample SF_May12_sed_USG_2_FD_169988 | JGI IMG/M metagenome (GOLD analysis project Ga0224511, IMG submission 169988) | Sediment microbial communities from San Francisco Bay, California, United States - SF_May12_sed_USGS_8_1 | ecosystem: Environmental > Aquatic > Marine > Sediment | place: USA...
CGAGGCCCACTGTCCAGCCGAGGGCCACTGTCCACTGGCCAGCCGAGGCCCACTGTCCAGCCGAGGGCCACTGTCCACTGGCCGGCCGAGGCCCACTGTCCACTGGCCAGCCGAGGGCCACTGTCCAGCCGAGGCCCACTGTCCACTGGCCGGCCGAGGGCCACTGTCCACTGGCCGGCCGAGGGCCACTGTCCACTGGCCGGCCGAGGGCCACTGTCCACTGGCCAGCCGAGGCCCACTGGCCAGCCGAGGGCCACTGTCCACTGGCCGGCCGAGGGCTACCTGTTGAACTCTTATATTTGTTTTGTGCTCTTTATTTCACAATGATTTGTTTTAAGGATGGTCTGTGTAGTGGCCATAGAAAAAGTTCCTTTATGGGTGGGCCTATTTAAATTTAACGTTTTGATTTTAATCTGATGAGGGGCAATATTATCTGGTGCCCAAACCAGGGATGGAACCAGGGACCTTTGATTTGAAACCCACTATCCAACTAAGCCATTGCTTCTCCTATCAGAGAGACGTGGCTGCATGATTTCAATTTAATACAGAGCCTTTTATCTATCATATATTTACAATAAGTCCGTTATGGGTTTTCCTTTATTTAACATTGAGAGCGAAATGACAAGGATGTAAAAAGATGAAGAAAAAGAAAAAGAAGAAATCATCTCCGGTCTTACAGTAAGTCAGTGACATTATCTGATGGCAGAGCCCTGACGGCAGAGCGCTGATGGCAGAGCCCTGATGGCTCGGTGACATTGTCGCTGGATGAGTGAACTTATATGACTGGCTGTAAATCAATGCAATGGTGATAAGCTGATGAGTATATACCCTATGAATGATTCTCTTAATTAATAATAGTTAGGTACAGCAGTCAATATTGATTTAGCCTAGAGCGCAAATTGTGACAGGTCAGGTCTGATGGATTACATATTTGGTACGTGTTGCCTACCTTACAGCAGCCATAATTTAAAAAAAACCACTGCAGACTTGATAGATTTACGCAAAAAAATGTCCCATTGGATGTTGAAATCTAATTGGATTGGACCAGATCTTGTTTATCTGCGGTAGGGTACTAAAGGGCACCCTTTAGTATCCTAATCTGCGGTTCAGCAAAATAACCAAGTCAATGAAACTGGTATGTATGGAGTCATACCTATAGTAGCAAATTCAAATAGCAAACAACGAAAAGCATAAATTTCAATAAAGAAAATCTAAAATTCTCTTTTCTTTAAATTTAAAGTTGTCTTTATTATGGTGATGGTTTTTCACTCTTCTCTTCCTCCACGCATTCGTGTGCCCCAGTGATGGAAAAAGCTGGGTACCCATTCCGTGCTGCTGGCTGAACAGAGTGAGTATTTAAAAGATTCCCGTGAATAAAGCCGTGAATCCTGGCAGACCCACCATTATGGTAAAGTTGCAAGGTTAGATAATTGTTTTTTCACCAGTTACGGTTTAGTACGGGGCACCACAAACGGGTGAGTATCGATGCTTCACTTCCAGCGCTTTTGCTTGTGAGGTAGAATTAATGTAAGGGGCCCGCGCTTGCACGGGAACCTACCACGATCGGGATTGGAACCGAGGCTCTCACGATTGCGAGTTCAGCGCAGAACCGAGCGATCCCGCTATCCCTATCTAGAATGGGAGTAATAGTAATCATCCCGAATTTGCCTTCATCTTCTATACATCTCTGTCATTAGGCTTTGTTATCATCAGTCATAATGGTGTAGCTTGTTACCAAGCAAACACGTAGGATGAAGCAGTGGGGGGTAGCATGTGGGATTGCTCTTGTAAGGATGATTCTTTTGTTCACCTTTGCCGCAAGCGAATAATCAATCCTTCTCTCATCTCCATCACAATAACAAAAACCTCTGTCCATGCAAGATTCCCAAATGATAACCAGGCCAAGGGAATGCCAGAGAAAGCGATTGTCAACAACATTACAGTATAAGCATAAATACGGCATTTATTCATTTAACTGAACATTATTTGGATTCATGTAAATATGTAAAAAAAGATTTATCACAGAAAAAAATCACAGGGAATCAATGGCGCAGTGGTGACACTAGTACCGAATTTGGGGTCAAAATAATACTGTAATTAGGGCTCAAATCATGTGTACTGAATGATGGTGAGATCGCATGGGGAGGGGGGGCAAAACTGTGGCAAAGTCAGCATTTACAGCTGTGTTGGGTGTCATGTCGTCTTTTGATGCATGTTAGCTAGGTATAGGTGCATGGGACATCTATACGATACTGTAGAATCACCTCCCCTGCGCGATGCCAATATAAAAAGGCTATAACTACAATAACATGCCACCATTGGTGACTGGAACCTATAAAGTCCACCTGACCTGAAAGGAAAAAGAAGCTAATTAGCGATATATCCAGGAATGTTTGCACGTTTGCGTAAATTTGGGATTTCTGAACTATGGTTGAAACATCTGAACGGGTCACAAAAGATCACAGTACTATGTGTAGGTTGAGATGGTGTGGGTTTAGATCAGCTCAAAATGCTCAAGTGTTTAGCCATTTATCATCATTTTTGATGTATTTAATTCACAAAGAGCGCTTTTCATTTGAATGATTGTACACAGTACGCGGGTACATGGATCGGCACAGCGAAGGGAGTAATATCATTACGTAGTAATGCGCCAACTTTGGACGGGTACTTGCAATTATCCCTTTAAGTGGCTAATTTAACAACTTACCAGGGAAGAGAGATTCTGGAAACTTGGTTACGTAGAAAATGAAGGCAAGGCTGGCTAAGAGGTAAATATTCACAACTTTTCCGGCAAACAACTGCAAAGACACGATACAATTAGGATTTTCTATCAGGATTTTCTGCTGGACTTTGTTTCTGGCACCTCTGCTTTTGTGTCACTAAATATGATCTCTAATTCCCACGGAAAAGTACCGTGGTCTTTTTTTAAGTTATCCTTGTAAAATAAAAGCAGCATATCAAATCAAAGGCATCAACTTAATCTATTTATGTAGATCATATCATGAGTTGTGAGTCTATCAACAAGTTTTATCGGCAAACGCATCATGGTTAAATACAGGTGGTTCATAAGCGCATAACTCCAATCAGCTGTATTGGGAATGTAAATGATAGGATAGGATAATTTTATTTTACATGGATAACTTAATAAGACCAGGGGGCCTTTTTTACATCAAGGTCCATGAAAAAAAGCAATGAAAAAAGGAAAAGGAAAAACAGAGCACAACTTAAGATCGCAAGTCCTTGTAAACAGTCCAGGTCGGTTTATGATAAATAACTGGAAACTTAAAACAGGATAAAAGGGTGCTGATTAAACTTTCACACACGATATAGATTATCAAACTGACGCCTTAATTTTAAAAAAAAGCATATGGTTTTGGTCGGAAACAATCGCGTTTAGGCAAGCGCGCATTTAAGGGTTATTAAGAACGGGTTTCATTGATCCAATCTTACGCGGTGAGGACTTATAGTGGCTTAGTTCCCAAATTATAACAAAATACTAGGGGGATTAGGCTTTAATTGGGGATATTATGTTATACATTAGCACTACATGATTGTTAGGGCCTTTTGGTGGTGGACCACAGTGTGATGTCAGTGACTGTTCAAAGCCTGATGACATGGCAAGAATAAGCCTAACCAATGGAAAAGACTCGATACCCAACACCGACCATTATCCTGGGGACATTTGCTTAAAATATGTGAATCTCCCGACAGACCCCAACCCCTCTCTACCCCAATCCGCCATTGACCCCCCAACCCCTCACCAATCCTTACCCCATAGTGACTCCCCAACCACTCGCTAACCCCACTTACCTAGCCAGGACACAGAAAAACTACTACTTACTTTGACTATTTCAGCCTCTAGTCCGCCTTCCAGTTTGACCCAGTGTAGAGCTGGTATGATACCGTATGCAGCAACTGAACTGTAGAGTATTGTCCTGTAGTTACTCCATGAGTGACTCATATATCTCGGGTGAAATTGGAGGCCAAGCGTGGCACTGGCCAATAATAGTACTACAATCATGTAGAAATCTCGCCATATCTACAACATACAAAAAAACAGCTACCAATATTTATTGGCTTTTTCTATTTAAGCACTGGGGCCTTTGTCCTATTCAACAGGCCTCTTAAGCCTGAGGCTTGTCAGAGCAGTAGGATGGGGAATTATGTGAGGACCTCACTCTCACTGCGATCGCACAGCATGACTACTGCTCGAGCTAAGCTCCCTAGCCATTGAGCTAACCCATTATCCTTATTTACACGGCAGGGTCTCATGGTAATTGTGGAACAACGGACAGACTTTCTTTAGTACAATGACACAAACAGGAAAGGTGACGTGATAAACCTACATATGTGGTCAGAAAGTTTGACCAGCTACTTCAATCAACAAAACATTTTTGCTTGTGGAACTTGAAGCCGTAAAAAATTCAGAAAGTAAATATATGAAGCTACTGGTGTGATGCGACTGAATGGATCGGAAGGCTAATGAGATATCTCAATGGCTTGAAATATCTGGGGTCACGATCCGACATGTTGGCTCCCACTGTGAGTGTGAATATTTCCAACATCGCAATTCCGAGCTCCGACACATTTCAGTTTTCCTTCCCTAGGGAACAACTGTCACCTAACGCTACGGAAAAAGCCTCAAGCTTGGGAAATCTGCCAAATAGGATGGCCAAGTGTTTGAATAGAATGGTCAGTCTAAAACATGTGTCCTGAATTTGAGGTGTTTCGAGGTGTTCTCATGTGCTTTTAACAAAATGATATAAAACTGATGTTTTGAGTAGTCACAAACACAAAACTAACTACTTAAAGCACCAATTTTGTTAGAAATACCTCAAATTTGAGACACCGGTCTTACACCGACCTCCATAGAACGATAGAAAGTAAAGGTGTAAGCAGCAGTTACCTGATGGCAGTAGAAGGCAAGTTGTATAGATGGAAGGTAGCAACCAATGAGACCAATTGATATTCCAGCAAGATCCATCGCTAACCATCTCTTACAAGCTTTTTCCGAATGACAGAAGAATAAATGGTAACCACTGGATAACAACATACACGCCTGATAGCAAATCAAACCTGTAAAAGATCCATGTGTCTGCTCTGTGCTGTATCAGGGTTGTAATTATACCATACACATCAGTGACACAGATTTACCTCCAGTTACTGTTTCAACGGAATGCTCCAACTCTTGAAATAAGCGTCAAAATATGTGATCCAAACTGATTCGCTGGGAATTCTCTGCTCATAAGGCTTACTATTAGGGCTTGTCTAATGGTAACTCGTAACTCATTACATTTCTTCCTCACATGACCTCTTCACAGACAAACAAGATACGACAAGCGGGACAGTATCAATGCTCCATTTCATTCCTAGAGAAGCTTGTGATTTCAAGCTAGAATGGATAGAGAGGGGCTCCTACTGATAAAGGAGCATGAGCATATTGGGAGTTCAAACCCGGGCTCTCACGATTGCTAGACCATTGCTCTACCACTAAACTATCCCTCTTTTCCAACACACCAATGAGCCAATAAAAAATGACTTACCTAAGGTAATGAAGATATGGTCTGTAAAGTTTTGTGATCGACTAGTTGATGAGATTGTTACATTATCAGCAAACATGGCCGCAAAGAATATACAGAAACCGATCAGATGTGACCAGATATTTATTGTCTCGTTACTCCAGACGAACAGACTATAACATAAGAGAATGGTGCCCGAGTTACTTGCACGGTGTGCAGTTACACGCCAGGGATTTCCCATTCAGAAAAAAAATTAACAGCCCCGAGAATGATTGGAGAATTTGTACCCCAAAATGATATCAAAAAGTCAATTAAATTTGTCATTTTCTTTAGGCGGAAGTCCAGTGTAATCACAGAGTTATGGTGTATCGGCCTGATTGAGTATACAACAACGTCACAATCATTGGGCTGTGGGGGTCCTTATACATTTCAGGCTCCACTAGACAGGATGGCCAGCTGCCAGAGGAAAAAGAACTATTCACAGGACTGCTACGTATGTTAGGAGCAGTGTAAGTGTTACCTGGAGAAACAATGTGACAGAGGTAGAAAAGCTCGGTAACCCTGTTTGATGTATGGATTCCATTTCATATAGCCTGGCAGCTCATCAAAGCTGCAAATATAAAAGAAAAGATCTATGTTTGAACCCTACAACCCAGCGAGGGATGTATGGTGAGTTAGCGTATGCTGAACTGCTATGATATTGCCACAAATTGGAGTCTCTTGTAGAGCTCATCTTCATCAATCTGCCTACGTCTTTATCAGCTTTTTATCTACTAGAAAGAAATTTATTTACGGAAAATCTCACAGTTCAACACCAACCCAAGTTAACCTGTGATAAAACAGAGTGCATAATAACAAAGATATTATCAGTTCTTACCCGTACAGGTCTATACGATTAATAGGAGAGCATGACTGGCTGGGATGTATCGAATGAGCACCACAACCGGGATCTACCTCCAAATCGAGGATAGTGTATGATCGATGTGATGGGAGTGTGGTGGCTTGGTGTAGAGATTCTCTAGCAGAATAACCCATGGCTGTATCCTGGAAAAAACATGTGGGGTGAATTAATTGAATGAGTCGAACTCTGATAGCAGTTGATGACTGCCCCCAGAGAGGTCTGCATTGGCAAAAACACAACGCCAACAGCCCCGCTGGGTTTTTAAAATAAACCTAAATTAATTCAGTTTGTTCGACTCATCAATTAACCAATGCAGTTGGTATCTATTGACATGGTTGGTGTAACTGTACCAAATCATAAACTGTCAAGATCTCTTCTGTCTTCAAGTTCAACTGTTGCTAGCCTACAACTAGCGCAAGTTGGCAACTGGTAAGTAAGTTAGTAACTAACGAATTGTTCAAATCGTTAATCAATTAACTGGCTGAATGACTACCACTATTAATAGTAGTAGACAGGCAGTAGAAGTAACTATAACTCACACTCACTCGCAATGACTCGCTGTGTTAGTCAGTCACAGGCACACTTACACTACAGTTACCGTGTAACTGTAAGTAACTAAGTTACACTTACACAGTGTAACTTACAGTTACAGCTTTACTCAATTACTGACCTGTATCATTGCATTGATAATTGATCCAAAAATGAGCGTACGCGGTGCTTTAGCGCAACAGGGTTAGCGGGCACATTTTAGCGTACCGGTTGTGACCTGTGAGCTCGTGAACCACGTTTGAAGTAATCTGTAATGGGTCGATGCTTGGAACAAAACATCAGCTAGGTCACTGTAGTAACCGCAACCCCATCCGGAAGAGGAAGTCAGGCTGTTTACGATTTCGACGCAGGCGCATAACTTATCCGCTGCCGGCTCTGACGTGGAGAAGGTGGATTTTCACTTTTTGCGCCTAGCTATAGTTCACGACGGCCCACAAGAAGAATTCGCGAGGATTGTTCAAAATGATGAAGAGAGACAAGAAAGAGGAGGAAGATGGTGAGTGATTTTTGATCAACTTTCGTTTAGAAAACCTCAGTCAATCAAGATCGCTCGCTTCATTCAATCATTCATTTCCACTCCACTCACCACTCGTCAACTCCCCACTGACAGTGACAATGACTCATTGACTGTCTTACAGTTACTCGTCTTAACAGTTAGGGCCTAGACTAATGTCTTCTCTTCCAGTTCCTAATTTCTTTCTCTCTGACTGACTCTGAATCTGAGCGACTCTAAGTCGATTTGATCCCAAAGCAAAGCAAGGTTTAAAGTTAAACTCAGAAGTCAGACTCAGATGGTCGCTCACTTAAAATTAAACTTTTATTTTTAAGTTTAACTGTCTGTTTCGAAAAATGTGTATCACTATGACTATGAGTATGATGACTATCAGTATCGATTACACTACCAGTATCACTGATTCACTCAGTCACGATCAGACATTCACTAACTGGCTGTTGTTATCAATTCAAACTCAAAGTCACAAGTAAGTTTGACAAGACAAGTCGTCAAGACTAAGTAAGTTAGTAACAAAGTTACAAACAAGTGGAACTGGAAAGCTGAAAATTGAAATGCGATATCAAATTTTTTTGAACTCATTCACTGACGATTCAGTGAACTAGTCGTCAGTTCGGGCGAAGACTAGTATCAGTAATTAAATGAGCAAATGAGTGTTATGTTCTACCTTCAGATCAAATTCAAATCGACAATACCCTGAATTCATTTCAAGGCACTAGCCTAGACCCAGACTGTTTTTTACAGGTAATCCATTTGAGCACTTGGATAAAACTGCAGTGGTGCAGGAGGCTCGCAGTGTTTTCAACGCAACACCTGTGAATGCTCGCAAATGCCAGCTCATCCTAACCAAGTTGCTGTTCCTGCTTAGTCAGGGCGAACATCTTGGAGCCAATGAGGCAACAGACACCTTCTTTGCAATGACCAAACTGTTTCAGTGCAAAGATGTAAGTAATTTGTTATGCTTTATCTGTAATGTCCTTATTTGCAGCGTACTAGTGACACTGCTTTAAAGCGCAAACCAGTACGACAGTCAGTACTGCTTGTCTACTGTGTCTCGGTATGCCTTTCTTTCCATCTAATATGGTTTGGTTTAAAAATCTGTTGTTTTATTGAAATTAATTATTTACACATTGATGTTCGAGTAAACTGGAGTCCGAATATTCTCAGTGCCTTTTCGTTTACAGGTGACTCTAAGGCGTATGGTATATTTGGTTATCAAGGAGATGGCCAATATCGCCGAGGATGTGATCATTGTAACATCCAGTCTCACGAAGGACATGACTGGAAAGGAGGATCAGTTTAGGGGACCGGCAATCCGTGCCCTCTGTAAGATTACTGATGTGAGTAAAAACATTCGTCGGCCTTCGGGCCCCTGATTATGAGGTTACTGTGTTACCACAATACACTGTCAAGTGTCGTTGGCGTTGATGGTTGCGTCATGCTGATAGTTACTCTTCATTTTCCAGACTGGTATGCTGCAAAGTATCGAGCGATACATGAAGCAGGCAATTGTGGACAAGGTTCATCCCGTTGCATCCGCTGCCCTTGTCTCCTCGCTGGTAGGTGAACAACTAACAACACTTCGGATTCACTCCCGCTGGACCCAATTTGGTTATTTGGGATCTGAAATTTTATGCAATTTTTGTCTAATATAAAGAACATTTGTGTATCATAAATATCATGATCAAGTGTTACAATTGTTTCTCAGCTTTGCGATCCCTGTGTTTATTCTGGTGTGAAAGACCCTCGATCTACGTTAGGTTCTCCAAGGATCTGCTCCGAAGTTGACTGGAAGCGCAGAACTTAGTAGTTTATGTAACAAACCTGCTAATCCAGAGTAATTTTCTGAGTGGGTTAGATTGTTAAGTTTGTCTTCCTACTTGAGGGCGTACACTATCCAGTCATCTTTCGTTTCAGCATCTTTGCAAGACCAGCATGGACGTAACAAAGCGCTGGGTTAATGAGGCCCAGGAAGCGATCAACACAGACAATGCAATGGTGCAGTACCACGCGCTCGGACTTCTCTATCACATTCGCAAGCATGACAAGCTGGCAGTCACCAAACTCGTGCAGAAATTCACACGTGGCCAGCTCAAGTCACCCTACGCAATGTGCCTGCTCATCCGCATAGCTGCGAAGCTTATCGAGGAGGAAGAATTAGGGTGAGTATGTGCTATATACACCATTCCGTGTTGTATTAGGCATACCATTCAAGTCTTTTGTTTTGGTGTGCATCTGCTACATAGAAACTTGCTATAAAGACCCGCAGGACACCTGGAGACAAACATATGATTTCAAAGTTTGCTTGAAGGGGTTATGTCACGGTCGAGGGTAGACAAACTTTCGGAGTTGTGTTCCCCATTCTTAAAGGGAGGCAACTCTGCATTCATTGTAGCGGTAGCGAGTGGTCTTTTTCCACAAAATGAATATCGGTCACTAGAATAACTACAGCTCGAATGACCCAAATAGAAAAAAAAATTGGATCTAATTACTAAAACCTAGTAACCTAATGATCTTTACTCCCTCATAACATTGACTGGAATTCAAAATTGAACGTAATATTGGAGAAAACTGAAGTTATATGAAGTGCTTTGCCAGTTTTCCCTAGCCCTAAATAGAGGCCATTGCGTGCGGCCTCTACCATTGCGCAATAATGACTCTAACGCTCGCTGACAGAGGTGAAAAACTGCACTCTGAAACCCTATTTCGATGTTTTTGTTGAACATTTTCTCTATTCAGACTTGTGCAACTACAGGTCTAGTATACACCTGCAAGAGGGTTTTCTAAAGATCATGGCGTAAGCCAAAAAATCAATGCAAACGCCAACAGCTCTGTGTTAATTTCCTATCTCGAGGCCAATTCTGTTGCGTCGATGGTCTGAAAAGTGCGTCGCCGGCGGCTCTAAGTATGCACATTGAATAGGGCTATATCTAAGCTTCGATTTGAGCTGGGTATTAGGCCCATTTGTTAATGGTAGGCTTCAGAATATGAAAACAGGTGAAGACACTTTTGGCCATGACATAACCTCTTTAAGTTATTGGTCGTTGGATTTTTCAGTCACTGCCTGTTAGGGTCCTAAAAGAGGATTAGTAATAAAGAGGTTTTCTAATTAGCACTTTTTACACAGGAGTGACAACCCAATGTTTGATCTGATTGAGAGCTGCCTGCGACACAAAAGCGAGCTCGTGATTTACGAAGCAGCACATGCCATCGTCAACATGAAGCACACAACCAGCAAGGAGCTGGCACCGGCCGTCAGCGTGCTGCAACTATTTTGCAGCTCGCCCAAACCCACACTCAGGTAAGCCGGCGGCTGAAATCTGTTCTGTTATCAGGTGTGAGCAGATATCTGTAGTGTTTACTGTGAAGCTCACACAAACAGATTCTTTTCGCTCAGCGATTTTCATGCACCATCTGTACTGACAACCTGTCCTGTAGGTTCGTTGATTTACCAGCCAAAACGTTGTTTCTGTCACACAATCAACCAAGATAAATTTCCAGCCCCTTAAGAATTGAGTCAGCTTGGCCGCCTTTTTCCTTCAACAATGCCGAGTTACTGAACTTGATAGACATACCTAGATCATTTGGTGCAGCAGGCAAACTACATGTTTAGGCTGATTGGTCAACACGCTCACAATTGTAGTCGATCTTCTTTCTGGCCTTATCTAAGCTTTCAGCGAGTGCAACCGTACTCATACCCATTGTCCTTGTAGGTTTGCTGCCGTGAAGACCCTTAATAAAGTGGCCATGAAGCACCCAGCAGCTGTCACGGCCTGTAACCTCGACCTGGAAAACCTGATAACGGACGTGAACCGCAGCATCGCCACGCTCGCCATTACTACTCTGCTCAAGGTACGATAAACCACTCGATACTTGTGGCTGTGACCGGTCAACCTAGCTCAACTGATGTAAGGCACACACCATAACCCTAACCAACCGGGTCCTGTCAGAGTGAAAAGAGAAATGGTAATGGAGGTTACACTCATCCCTGATATCTCTAAACCTAAAGATGAGTTCATAGGATTAGGAAGTCAAACTGGCATGACTAACCATCTCATCCTGTTATAAGGTAATTGGCGAGTAAGCAATGGTGGAAGTTTTTACTATTGCAGACTGGCAGTGAATCTAGTGTGGACCGACTGATGAAGCAGATCTCGTCATTTATGTCAGAAATCTCGGACGAGTTTAAGATTGTCGTAGTGGATGCCATCAAGTACGTTATCTATAGCTCAAGCTAACAGATTTTGGTTCACGGTCATCTACAGCCCAAATCTGAGGTATAACTGCAGTGAATACCCGAGATTGCCTTTTGACTGCTATTGCTTGATTTTAATAGGGCGCTCTGCCAAAAGTATCCTCGCAAACACGGCGTCATGATGCAGTTCCTGTCCTCAATGCTGCGGGAAGAAGGCGGATTCGATTACAAGAAAGCCATCGTGAACACAATCATCACGATCGTGGAGGAGAATAACGAGACAAAGGAGGCTGGCTTGAGCCACCTGTGCGAGTTTATCGAGGACTGCGAGCACACTGTGAGTATGAGGCGCGACTTTCATTCTTCCTCTTGGGTATCCTGATCAGTGGTATACAGAAAATGGCCTACTGAGCTATGTTTTAATGGGGTAAAGCTTTCTTCTAATGGCCAAGTTTGTTGTTTGGATCTTATTTTCGCACAGAGGAAGCAAAGTTCAAATGATTCGCACAACAAAAATTTACCGCATGTGCATGGTAAGGTTGCTCAGTGACATGAAGGGCTATATCACTGGGTTGTCGTACGAGTTTCAGTGAGCACGGCAGTAACTGATCTGACCATTACGGTCTCTGTACAAAGTTTCCCTCTCACAACCTAAAATCGCCTGGGATTTATCTCTTTATTGCGTTGTAGGTGTTGGCCACGCGTATCCTGCACCTGTTGGGCCGTGAGGGACCGCGCACTCAGCAGCCGAGCAAGTACATCCGCTACATCTACAACCGGGTTATTCTGGAGACGGCACCGGTGCGAGCGGCTGCAGTCACTGCACTAGCTAAGTTCGGCGCGCACTGCGACCAACTGGTGGATAGCATCATTGTCCTGCTGCAGAGGTATGTACAAAGTTAAACTTTGACTTGCTTGCCAATGGATAATGTGGTGAGAGTGAAAAGTTTTTGTAAGCATGTTTTGCGCGTTAGCCGAACCACTGTGTTTCTGTGGGATCCCGTTATATGCATGAGCCTGGGAGCTGTTACGACTTATGCGTGTGTTTGAAGGTGCTGTATGGATACTGATGATGAGGTGAGAGACCGCGCTACTCTCTACATGACCATCCTGCAGCAGAGGCAGGCCTCACTCAACTCCCAGTACATTCTCAATGGTGAGTGGTGGATAGCTAGCTACATGCAATGCATGTCACATTCGTACGCGTAAGGTGACAACTAGTACTCGTACCAATTGAGTGTCCCGGTGAATCTATTGTCTTTGAGGTTCTCGAGAATAAGACC